>ENA-UOOM01002606-UOOM01002606.1-fermentation-metagenome-genome-assembly--contig:-NODE-2606-length-14473-cov-13.702941_pt1 | contig 14473 bp, 14 predicted proteins | sample MGYA00245781_ERZ724031 | MGnify/ENA primary metagenome ERZ724031 (study PRJEB28704, sample SAMN03018317) | fermentation metagenome | biome: anthropogenic terrestrial biome; feature: soil... | reverse complement strand
TGCTGATGCTGGCCGCCCAGGCCGAGCGCGCGGCGCAGCTGTGGGGCCTGTCGCCCGAGGGGGAGGACCGCAGCGTGGACATCACGAATCGCCTGCAGCGGCATACGCAGAACATTGCCCTCATCGGCATGCCCGGCTGCGGAAAATCCGCGGTGGGCCGTGCCCTGAGCGAATTGACGGGGCGGCATCTTAAGGATATTGACGAGATGATTGTACAGCAGGTGGGCATGCCCATTCCGGATTACTTTGAGCGGCATGGCGAGGAAGCCTTCCGTGCGGTGGAGACCACGGTGCTGGCCCGCGCGGCGGCGCAGTCGGGCGTCATCATTGCCACGGGCGGCGGCATCGTCACCCGGCCGGAGAATTTGCCCCTTTTGCGGCAAAACAGCCGCATCCTGTGGATACAGCGGGATTTGGCGCAGCTGTCCCAGGCGGACCGGCCGGTCACCCGCGGGCGAGGAATCCAGGCGCTGTGGCGCGAGCGCCAGCCGCTCTATCAGGCGTGGAGCGAGCGGGCTTACGACAATCACAGCCCGCGCGCGGTGGCGCGGGCCATACAGGAGGAGTATCTATGAGGTTGCTCATCATCAACGGCCCCAACCTCAACATGCTGGGCATCCGGGAGCCCGAACTATACGGCCATCAAACGCTGGCCGACATCGAGGCCATGGTGCGCCAGCGCTGTGAACAGCACGGCGTCACGCCCACATTCTTTCAATCCAACAACGAAGGCGCGCTGGTGGACGCCATCCAGCAGGCCTATGGGCAGCAGGACGGCATCATCATCAACCCGGCGGCCTACACGCACACCAGCGTGGCCATCCTGGACGCGCTCAAGGCGGTCGCCCTTCCTGCCGTGGAGGTGCACCTGTCCGACCCCCTAATGCGCGAGCCCTTTCGCCACCATAGCTATATCACCCCGGTTTGCATCGCCGCCATCCGCGGCAAGGGTGGTGCGGGGTATGTGGAGGCGGTGGATGTGCTGGTCCGGCACCTCGCCGCCAAATCCTGAAAATCATTTACGCAAAGCCCGCAACCATGCATGAAACAGCGCTCAAACCTCGTTTTATGGGTAGAATCTAAATGATTCAACTTGGATCGAAAAGAGGTTTTGATGATGAAGAAATTGCTTTCCCTGCTGTTTGCGGCCGTGTTGCTGGTGGGCCTGCTGCCCGCCATGCCGGCGATGGCCGCGGATGAAATCAGCGCTGCCCAGACCGAGGAGGAAGTCACCTATACGACCGAAGCCCCCGAGCAGCCGGTGCTCACCCTCACCAACCTGAGCGCCTATGACGTGGCGGTCACGGTGGAGGTGTACGACGAGCTGGCCCGCGGCAATGTGCAGACCTTGCACTTCACGTTGCTGCAAGGCGACGCTCCCCTGGTGGTCAACGGCTATGTGTACAAGAACCTGGCGCAGAACGGCCAGATCAACACCTACCGATACCGCATCACCACGCCCGGCGGCTTCAAGAAAACGCTGTACTTTGCCCAGACCATGCATGTTCACCCGGAGACCAAGGCCATCTATTACACCCAGGTGCACAACGGCTACTACCCGCGCAACACCGTCAGCTCCTTTGGTCCCCAGTTCCGCGTGATCAACCCGCAGCTGACCAAGCAATGGTATATGTTCACCCCCATTGACCTCAGCCAGCAGGGCCGCCAGACCTTCACGCTGGTTGCCAGCAACATGTACGAGGTGGGCGAGGTATATGTGGACGTCTACGGCGACATGGTGAGCGTCACCTACCGCTACTTCTACGACGGCGAGACCGAAAAGGTGAAGCGCGTGGACGACTTCCTGCACTTCTTCCCGGATTTCAACGCCGTCACCGATGTGGACCCGGCCAACATCAAGAGCCCCTTCGCCTTCGGGCAGCCCTTCAGCATCTCCGGCCAGCTGGGCGGCGATACCAATGTGCTGATGTTTGTGCGCAACCGCCTGAGCTACTACCGCTTCCCCATGCCCACGGTGCAGTTCGCCCGCAACTACCCCAAGAGCGAGCCCCGCATGGCTGAGCGCGGCTATATGCTGGGCATGATGGACCCGGTGCCCGGCCTCGACCTGGTGAACGAGCATAATTACGCGAACTGATTTGACAACTTGATTCAGTCGGGGTGGGCACGCAAGGCCCACCCCGGCTGTTTTTTGACGAATTGCGCCCCGGCGCTTTACAGCCGGATGCCGGGGTGCTATCTTAACGATATCATCATCACTTGAACGGAGGATATATCATGAAACCTATCATTGCCCCCAAGGCGCCTGCCGCGCTGGGCCCCTATTCCGCCGCTGTGCGTGCCCATAAGCTCATCTTCTGCTCGGGCCAGACCCCCATCGACCCCGCCACCGGCAACGTGGTGGAGGGCGGCGTGCAGGCGCAGACCGAGCGCTGCATCCTCAACCTGCAGGCTGTGCTGGAGGCCGCCGACTCGTCGCTCGACCAGGTGGTCAAGACCACATGCTTTTTGACAGATATGGCCGACTTCGCCGCCTTCAACGAGGTGTACGGCAAGTACTTCACCAACAAGCCCGCCCGCTCCACCGTGGCTGTCAAGGCCCTGCCCAAGGCCGCCCTAGTGGAGATTGAGTGCATCGCCGACGGGGAGTAATTGCAGATTACGTAATTCCCAGGGTTGAATATTAATGACAAAACCGCGCCGAATTTTCATCGGCGCGGTATCTTTGTATTCTCCGTCAGGCGTCCAGCGGTACGGGCGGCTCTTTCGCCCCCCTGGGCGCCTGCGCCCATTGGGACAGCAAAATCGCCGCGAACATCAGCGCGCAGCCCAGGGCCTCACGTCCTGTCAGGCGCTCACCCAGCAGCAGCATGCCGGCCAGCAGGGCGAACACGGCCTCCAGGCTCATGATAAGCGCAGCTACGGTGGGCAGCGTGCGGCGCTGGCCCAAAATTTGCAGTGTGTAGCCCACGCCGCTGGACATCACGCCCGCGTAGGCGATGGGCGCCCAGGCGCCCAGAATGTCACTCATCTGCGGGCGCTCCATGATGATGGCCGGCACGGCGCTAATAAAACCCACCACCAGAAATTGCAGACAGCTGAGCTGCACGCCCGGCACCTTGGGGGAGAAATGGTCTACCAGCATGATGTGCACGGTGAATACCACCGCGCATGCGATGAGCATCAGGTCGGCCGAGGCGATGACAAAGCCCTCCTGCACGCTGAGCAGGTAGAGCCCGATGCCCGCGATGACAATGCACACCCAAAGCAGCAGCGGCGGGCGCTTGCCCAGCAGCATGCCGGCCATCGGCACAAACAAGATATATAGCGTGGTGAGAAAGCCTGCTTTGCCGGCGCCGGTCTCCTGCAGGGCAACCTGCTGCAGATTGGCCGCTACTGTGAGAACCAGGCCGCAGAGGATGCCGCCAATCAGCAGCGCCTTTTTGGTGTGCGGCGCCAGCTTGCCGCTTTCGCGGCAGCGACGGGCGTGGCCGTTTTGCAGCAAAATGATGGGCATCAGCGACGCGGCGCCCAGCAGCGAGCGCGTGGCCTGAAAGGTGAAGGGGCCCACATGGTCCATCCCCATGCTCTGCGCAACAAAGGAGCAGCCCCAGACCAGGGCTGCCAAGAGAAGCAGGAGGTTGCCCGTCAGATGCCCCTGTTTCATGGCAGCACCTGCTCCAGCGCCTGGTAGAGGGACTCCAGCTCCTGCGCACTGCGGTAGGTGAAGGTCACCTTGCCGCGCTTGAGGTCGCCCGTTATCTGGGCGCGCACGCCGGTGGCGCGTTGCAGGCGCTCGGCAAAATCACGCAGCTCTGGCGCCGGTAGGGGCGGCAGGCTGCGGGCGGAGGACTCCGGCTTGCGGGTCAATAGTTCCAGGGCGCGCACGCTCAGCCCCTGGGCTACTGCCTGGCGGGCCAGCATCTCCTTCCGGGCGGCGCCCTTGACACCGGCCAGCACGCGGGCATGCCCTTCGCTGAGATCGCCCGCGCGCACCAACTCCTGCACCGAGGCAGGCAGGGTGAGCAGGCGCAGCAGGTTGGCCACCGCCGGGCGGGATTTGCCCAGCTGCCGCGCGGCCTCCTCCTGGGTCAGGCCGCCCAGGTCCATCAAGCGGCGGATGGCAGCCGCGGATTCCATGGGGTTGAGGTCTTCGCGCTGCAGGTTCTCCACCAGGGCGGCCAGCATGATTTCTTCCGCGCTGAACTGCTTTTCAATGGCCGGCAGAGCGCGCAGCCCGGCCAGGCGCGCGGCGCGATAGCGGCGCTCACCCGCCACAATGCGGTAGCGCCCCCGCTCCTCGGTGACCAAAATGGGCTGCAACAGCCCCACCTCGCGGATGCTGTCGGCCAGCTGCTGCAGGCTTTCCTGGTCAAACTCCTTGCGCGGCTGGTCGGGGTTGAGCTCGATGCGGTCGACGTCAATCTCCTGCACGGTGCCTTGCCAGTCCGCCTGGGGGAGCAGCGCGTCCAGGCCGCGGCCCAGGGCGTTCTTCTTCATGCGATGTCCTCTTGTAATCGTTGCTTAGTTGCGGCGCTGCAGTTCCTGCGCCAGGGCGCGGTAGGCCTCCGCCCCGGCACTGCGCGGGTCGTAGGCGCTGATGGGCAGCCCGTGGCTGGGCGCCTCGCCCAGGCGCACGTTTCGGGGGATGAGGGTGGAAAACACCTTGCCCTTGAAGTGCTTTTTTACCTGGGCCGCCACCTGCAGCGACAGGTTGGTGCGCCCGTCGTACATGGTGAGCACCACGCCTTCCAGCCGCAAATCGCGGTTGACCGAGCGCTGCAAGCGGGCGATGGTGTTCATCAGCGCGGTGACGCCCTCCAGGGCATAGTATTCGGTCTGGATGGGCACCAGCGCGCTGTCCGCCGCCGTGAGGGCGTTGAGGGTCAGCAGCCCCAGGGAGGGCGGGCAGTCAATCAGCACATAGTCATAGCCCGACAGCTTGCCCGCCAGGGCGTTTTTCAGCTGATACTCGCGGTTTTCCACCTGCACCAGCTCCACCTCGGCAGCTGCCAGGCGAATGTCGCTGGGCAGCATGCTCAGCCCCTGGGTGCGGGTGGCGGTCAGCACCTGCTCAAAGGGTACGGTGCCGGACAACAGCTCGTACACGGTGGCTTGGCCGGGCTTGAGCCCGGCGCCGCTGGTGGCGTTGCCCTGGGGGTCCAGGTCAATCAGCAGCACGCGGCGGCCGCCCTCGGCCAGGCAGGCGGCCAGGTTGACGGCGGTGGTGGTTTTGCCCACACCGCCCTTTTGGTTGGCAATCGCGATGATTTTGGCCATGCTGTCTCCTATGGTGTAAGCCATCCGCGCCAGCGGAAGGGCGGGTGGCAGGTCTTGATGACCCGTTCCACCGTGCGCCATTCCTCGTCGGTCTGGAAGGCCTGATAATCCAGGTAAAGCGCCCGCAGCGCCGCCAGGGAGCCGTGGCGCACCGAGTATTCCCGCACGGCCAGAAAGCTCTTTTCGTCCCGTGGCAGGCCCTGCATCAGCAGGTAGAGCAGCTCATCGGCCATGATGGCGAAGTCGTCCACCTTGACGCGCATGTGGCGGTTGTCATCCAGCCGCAAAATCATGCGGCCGCCCGTCGCGTCCCGCACCGCCATGAACAGCGCGGTATCGATGTCCTGCGCTGCCTTGGGCAAATTGTCGCGCCCCACGGTGAAGTGCGTCAGCCGAAAGGCCAGGCGCGCCATCAGCTCTGCATTGGCGGCAACAAAGTCGCTCCCCAGCCAGGGGCGCAGGGTGGCAGCGGTTTGCTCGATGGGTGTCATGCCTACCTCACGAAAGCTCTGCGGGGCGTGTGCGCATAGCACAGGATAGCATAAAGCAAGGCGGGGTGTCCATATCGCGCGGGCGCGCGGCGGGTTGCGCGTGGCCCCCTGTGTCCTGAGTTGCCGAGGGTGAAATCTATAATCTGTTTCGGCGCGACTGAAAGACAAACGCATCATGCCTTGAAAGCAGAAAATGCAAGAAACACAACGCGTTCCGTCATTTTATCGTGGCATTAGGAAAATTTTGAACCAAATGACACCAAAACGCTTGACAGAAATGAAAGGGGTGGGGTATAATTCAATCGAACCAGAACAATACGACCACAATACACGGTTCGAAGGAGGGCGATTCACTGAATACAGAAATCTTATTGGAACCTGTTGCTTGCCTCGCCCTATCCAGGTTCGATACCTAACGGGAATTGCGATCACCTGAAATGGCCGACCCCGGGGCAACCCACAGCGGCGGCTAAACAGGGACTTCCCCAAACTTCATCCCTTTGCGGATGGTGAACTTGGGGGGCAACAGAGCACACAGGCAAACCACGAGGGACCATTGATTCACGCCGGATAGAACGAAGAGACGTAGGAAAAAAGAAACCCCTAACACCCGGAAATTGGACCAAATGGGAAACAGGATCACGTAATCAACAAGGAACATCTTCTCCGGAACGACTTATACCGGGCCAGGCGAAACACTTGCCTCGACAATGGTATCACGGATGTTACGGAAAATATGAACCGCGTGGCCCGGTCATCAGGACCAACCCAGGTGAACGACCCTTCGGGCGCCGGCCGACTTAGGGCCCCAGGGAACCGGAAAAGCCGGACCGGGAGCTAAGGACCGAGAGATACCCGATATCAACGGAGTACCGCGACGTGAGAATCAAGGCATCCCGATAATTGAATAGGACTTAATGAGCTGCCGCAGCAATGCGGCAGTTTTCGTGCGTTCAAAACGTTGGATGCTTCGTTTGTGGAAGAAGGTGAAGCGGGCAGCATGTGAGTTGATGCTCCATATTATAGGTGGTCATGCAGGGGAACACCGGGCTTCTCTGCGTTCGGTTTGAGGGCGCATAGGGGAGGCGAATTGCGCCGGGCAAAGTTGTCAAACCCTAACGATGCCGCTTCGGGTACGCTTCCTGCTGCGGGAGGCCATTCACGGGTCACTACAATCAGTTTCTATGGTTCATCGTCATGCAGTTGATATCCGTGTTCACGTGCGCCGTCATGTGGCGTCGGGCGAGGATTCTGCAAACAATCGACATCATTTGATATCCGATTCGGTTCTGAATATGCACCATCTGTTTATTCATCATCAGCGATGATTGGCGCTTGACTTGCCCGAATCTATTTGTATTAATCCTGTACTATCAGACAAGGTTTCACAAAAACGGTGTTGTAAAATTATCGATTTCGATGTATTAATATAATACAGGTCGCGAATCAAATCGTGACAAAATTGCTCACAAGGAGGCAAGGAGACGAATGAAAAGGTTAATGGCATTGTTGCTGGCACTGGGCCTGATGCTCGGGCTCACCCCTGCGCTGGCGGAGGGCAAGGTGTTTTCCTTTGGCGGCGCCATGGACGACATGGACCTCATCGACGTGCACAAAGCGACATCCAGCGGCGTGCTGCAGGGCGGCATCATGGTGTGCGAGCCCCTGCTGGCGCTTCAGCCGGATGGCTCCCTGGCGCCCCAGTTGCTGGCGGAAATGCCCGCTGTCAGCGAGGACGGCAAGGTGTTTACCTGCAAGTTGCGCGAGGATGTGTATTTCCACGATGGCACCCAGCTGACCAGCAAGGACGTGTATTTTACCTTGCACCGCATTTTTGATCCTGCCACCGCCAACGTCAACGCCTGGCTGTGCGACATGATTCTGGGCGGCAAGGACATGCTGGACGGCAAGGCCACCGAGCTGGCCGGCGTCACCATTCAGGATGACTTCAATTTCACCATCGAGCTGGAGTATCCCTACGCCCCCTTCAACTACATCCTGTCCTGCCCGCAGATGCTGATTTATCCGCAGGATGCCTGCACGGCCGCCGGCGAGACCTGGGGCATTGACAGTTTCGTGGGCACCGGCCCCTTCGTGTTCGAGAGCTTCACCGCCAAGGACACCCTGCACCTGGTGGCCAACGAGAAGTATTACGAAGGCCGCCCCCAGATTGACGAAGTGTACCTGTACAACCTGGACCGCGGCACCGCACTGATGGAGTTTGAAGCCGGTTCGCTGGACCTCGTCAACATGGATCCCACCTACGTCAAGGGCTATCAGGAGGGTGAGTTCGCCAAGAACCTGGTGATGTCCGACCTGCGCGGCATCATCGCCCTCAACCTCAACGTGGCCATGCCGCCGCTGGACAATGTGAAGGTGCGCGAAGCCGTGGCTCACGCCATCGACCAGAAGGCGATTGTTGAAAGCTATCTGCAGGGCAACGGCACGGTGGCCAACTCGCTGATTACCCCCAGCGTGGCTGGCTACACCGCCCGCCCGTCCTTCTACGACCCCGAGAAGGCCAAGGCCCTGCTGGCCGAAGCCGGATTCCCCGATGGCATCAAGCTGGTCAACTATGTGTCGGAGACCTCCTCCATCGCGGGTATCCCCGTCGTGCTGCAGGAGCAGCTCAAGGCTTCCAATATCGAACTGGAGGTCAACCGCGTTGACTCGGCTACCTATGTGTCCCTGCGCAAGGAAGGCTCGGTGCAGTGCCCGCTGCTGACCTGGTACGCGGACATGCCTGACCCCGACAACTTCACCTACACGTTCTTCCAGTCGGGCAACTCCAAGTTCTTCTCCTCCAACTGGAACGACCCGCTTACCGACGAGCTGATGGCCAAGGGCCGCGCCATGCCTGCCGGCGAGGAGCGCATCGAGATCTACAAGCAGATCGATCAGCGCCTGGTGGCGGAAGAGTTTGTCACGGTGCCGCTGTACAACCCCGTGACCTATTACCTCAAGAGCGACAAGGTGGAGGGCGTCTTCTTTGACGGCAGCATGTTCCACCTGGATGACGCTTCCATCGTTGAGTAAATCGTAATTCCCGCACGGCGTGGGTGTGGGGGCTGCCCCATACCCGCGCCCTTTCCTACGTATCGGAGGGCCGCGCATGCTGAAATTCACACTCAGGCGCCTGTACCAGACCGTCATCGTGCTGCTGGGCGTCACGCTGGTCACCTTCATCATGGTCAATGTGGTGCCGGGAGACCCGGTGGCCGTCATGCTGCAAAAGAAGGCGGACGATGCCACCATCAACCGCATCCGTGAGCAGATGGGGCTCAATGACCCGCTGCCTGCTCAGTATTTCCGCTTCCTCACCAATGCGGTGACGGGGGACTTCGGCAACAGCTACTTCCAGAAAAAGCCGGTGATGGAGCTGATTTTGCGCGCGTTTTCCGTCACGGGCACGCTGGCGGTGCTGGTGCTGGCGTTCGCCATCATACTGGGGGTGCTGATGGGCACGCTGGCGGCGGTGTTCCGCGGCAAGTGGGTGGACCGCGTCATCATGATGATTTCTACATTGGGCATGGCGGCACCCAGCTTCTGGCTGGCCATCATATTGCAGCTGGTTTTCGGCCTCACCCTCAAGTGGCTGCCCATCTCGGGCCTGCGGCAGCCCAGCGCCTACATCATGCCCTCGGTGGCGCTGGGGATGATTTACGCGGCGTCGCTGGCGCGCCTTACGCGCACCAACATATTGGACGCCATGAATCAGGATTATATCCGCACCGCCCGCTCCAAGGGCGTGGGGGAGTTCTTTGTGGTGGCCAAGCACGCGTTCAAGAACGCCGGCATCCCCATCCTCACCTACCTGGGCACGCTGATCAAGTCCATCTTGGGCGGCTCGGTGCTGGTGGAGACCATCTTTTCCATCAACGGATTGGGCAGGCTGCTGGTGGAGGCCATCATGAAGCGCGACATCCCCATCATTCAGGGCTGCACGGTGTACATCGCCTCGGTCTTTGTCATCGCCAACCTGCTGATTGACCTGACCTACGGCCTGTTTGACCCGCGCATCCGCGTGGCCGGCCCCGCGAAGAGGTAGCAGATGAGTATCAAAGCAAACGCAAACGTACAGGATGCCGCCTACACCAGCTTTTACCATGACGCCTTTGTCCGCCTGAAGAAGGACAAGGTGGCCATCGCGTGCCTGGTGTTCATTGTGCTGCTGATTCTGGTGGCCATCTTCGCCCCGCTGATTGCCCCCTATGAGGAGGGCTATCAGGATACATCGGCCATTTTGGAAGGACCATCCAGCAAGCACTGGCTGGGCACGGATGAGTTCGGCCGCGATATCCTCACCCGCATCATCTACGGCTCGCGCATCTCGCTGTCGGTCGGCCTGATTGCCGAGGCTATCGCGGTCACCATCGGCGTGTTTCTGGGCGCCCTGGCCGGTTATTACGGCGGCAAGATTGACGCCGTCATCAGCCGCATCATCGAGGTTTTCGCCTCCTTTCCGCACATCCTGTTCGCTATCGTCATCATGTTTGTGCTGGGCACGGGGGTCATCAACGTGTTCCTGGCCATCGGGTTTGTCGGCTGGACGGGCATTGCCCGCATCATCCGCGCCCAGGTGATGCAGCTGAAGGAAAAGGAATTTGTGGAGGCGGCCCGCGCTTCCGGCGGCAGCGACCTGAAAATCATCCTGCGCCACCTCATCCCCAACTGCCTGTCCACCATCATCGTGGTGGTCACCATGGCCATTCCGTCGGACATCATGTACGAGGCCAGCCTGTCCTTCCTGGGGCTGGGCGTGCAGCCGCCGGTGTCCTCCTGGGGAGAGATGATTTCCATGGCGCGCAAATACCTGCGCACCAACCCCACCTACAGCGTGTTTCCCGGCATCGCGCTGGTGCTGACGGTGCTGGCCTTCAACCTGCTGGGTGACGCGCTGCGCGACGCCCTGGACCCCAAGCTGAAAAACCTGTAACTTTTTCCAACCCGGCATAAGGAGAGCATGGCATGACGGACAAGCAGCCCCTGCTGAAGGTGCGCAACCTGTGCACCTACTTCTACACCGATGAGGGCATCGTCTACGCGCTGGATGATGTGTCCTTTGATGTGGCGCGCGGACAGACCCTGGGCATCGTGGGCGAATCGGGCTCGGGCAAGTCGGTAACGGCGCTGTCCATCATGCGCCTGGTGCAGACGCCGCCGGGGCGCATTGTGTCCGGCACCGTGGAGCTGCTGGGCGACGACATCCTCAAAAAGTCCAAGAAGGAAATGAAGCAGATACGCGGCGGCAAAATCGGCATGATTTTTCAGGAGCCCATGACCAGCCTCAACCCCGTGTACACCGTGGGCAACCAGATTATGGAGTCCATTTTGCTGCACGGCGACTGCGACCGCAAGCAGGCGCGCGAGCGCGCCATCGAGATGCTCCGCCTGGTGGGCATCCCGCTGCCCGAGAAGCGCTTTGGGGAATATCCTCATCAGCTGTCGGGCGGCATGCGCCAGCGGGTGATGATTGCCATCGCGCTGAGCTGCAACCCGCAGCTGCTGATATGTGACGAGCCCACCACGGCGCTGGACGTCACCATCCAGGCGCAGATATTGGAGCTGATCAACGAACTCAAGCAGAAGACCGGCGCCTCGGTCATCATGATTACCCACGACCTGGGCGTCATCTCCCGTGTGGCCGACGAGGTGCTGGTGATGTACGCGGGCAAGGCCATGGAATACGGCTCCGCGCGCGATGTGTTTACCCAGCCCCGCCACCCCTATACCGCGGCGCTGCTCAAATCCATCCCCAACCTGGAGGACGATGTGGAGCGCCTGCACGTCATCGAGGGCATGGTGCCCAGCCTGTCCAAGCGGCCCGCGGGCTGCCTGTTCAACCCGCGCTGCAAGCACGTCATGCCCGTCTGCCGCGAAAAGCGCCCGGCGCTCACCGCAGGACCGGACGGCCGCTTGGTGCGCTGTTTCCTGCAATCCGACGCCATTGAGAAGGAGGAAGCCCATGCCTGAACAGGAAGTCCTCATGGCGGTGGAGCGCCTGGATAAATGGTTCCCCGTGCGCAAGATGGGCAGGGCCCGTGGATATGTGAAGGCTGTCAACGACGTCAGCCTGCAAATTCGCCGCGGCGAGACGCTGGGCATCGTGGGCGAATCCGGCTGCGGCAAAACCACATTGGGCCGCGCCATGATTCGCCTGACGGATGTCACCGATGGCCGCGTCGTGTTTGACGGGCAGGATATTACGCACCTGAGTGAAAAGGAGCTGCGCCCGCTGCGCCGGGACATGCAGATCATTTTTCAGGACCCCTACAGCAGCCTCAACCCCCGCATGACGGTGGGTGATATCATCAGCGAGCCCTTGGTGTTTCAAAATATGTACACGCCCGCCGAGCGCATCGAGCGGGTGCGCGAGTTGATGGATTTGTGCGGGCTGGACCCCATCTACATCCGCCGCTATCCGCACGAGTTTTCGGGCGGGCAGCGCCAGCGCATCGGCATCGCCCGTGCCATCGCGGTCAACCCCAAGTTTGTGCTGTGTGATGAGCCGGTTTCCGCGCTGGACGTATCCATCCAGTCCCAGGTCATCAACCTGCTGATGGATTTGCAAAGCCGCACCGGCATCGCCTACGCCTTTATCTCCCACAACCTCAATGTGGTCTACCACGTGTCCCGCCGCATCGCGGTGCTGTATTTGGGCCGCGTGGTGGAGCTGGCCGACCGGGAGGATTTCAAGACCAACCGGGCGCATCCCTACACCAAGGCGCTGTTTGAGGCCATCCCGCAAGTGGGCTTTGACGAACAGCAGAAGCGGGCGCCGCTGACCGGCGACCTGCCCAGCCCCGTGGATTTGCCCGACGGCTGCGTGTTCCACACCCGTTGCCCCTATACCCAGCCGCGCTGCCGCACCGAGGTGCCCGAGCTGCGCGAGATTGACCGGGGTCATTTCGTGGCATGTCATCTGGTGTGAGATATAAAATACATGAATATATAAAAAAGGAAGGCCATCCGACATGACAAACCTCGATTACTTCTCCTACCCACTGCCGGAGGACATTGCCCGCCTGGTGGCCTATGGTGACCTAGGGCGCGCAAACCGGGTCATCGACCTGCGCCTCAAAAGCGACAAGGTGCCGGACATCCTCAAGCAGCGCCTGAAGCTGGAGCAGCAGATATTGAAGGAGCTGCCCGCCTGCTACCCCTACAGCGAGGCGCAGATGCTGAAGCTGTTGCAGGAGAAGGTGCAGGGCGTCACGCAGGCCGAGATGGATGCCCTGCGCGACGACGGCACGCTGGACTGGATTTATGTGGATGGGCAGGTGCGCTACAAGGCCAATGCCTATGACAGCATGCTCAAGACGCGGGTGGACTGGAACGAGCGGTTTTTGGACAAGCAGGCGCTGGACGCCAAGTATGAAAACTTCCGCATGCTGGATGACGCCATCGCCCACATGAAGCGCGCGGGCAGCGGGCATTGGCGGTTCCGCCTGCGCTCCACCCTCACGGTTGCCCCGCACGCGCAGCGCCCCGGCGAAACCATCCGCGTGCACATGGCCCTGCCGCTCAAGGACGGACAGAGCATCCCCGGCAGCTACCTGGTTACCACGCCCACGGCCAAGCACATTGCGGCGTTGGATCACCCCCAGCGCACCGCTTACTTTGAGGAAACCTACCAGCCCGGCATGGCCTTCACGGTGGAATTTGATTATGACATCAACGCCCCCTACGTAGACCCCAAGCCGGAGGATGTGGCGGCACAGCAGCCGGACTTTGACACCCAGCAGATGCTGCCGCAGATTCACTTCACTCCATTCATCCGCGACCTGGCCCGTGAGCTGGTGGGGGAGGAGACCAACCCGCTGCTGAAGGCGCGCCGGTTCTACGATTACATCACCACCCAGACGGTGTACCGCTTTGTGCCGCCGTATTTCACCAAGACCAACATCCTCGAGTACTTTGGCGCGGGTCAGCGGGGCGACTGCGGCATGCACGCGCTGCTGTTCATCGCGTTGTGCCGCTGCGTGGGCATCCCGGCCCAGTGGCAGGCAGGCTGGTATACCCGCCCCGGCATGGTGGGCAACCACGACTGGGCGCGCTACTACATCGCCCCCTACGGCTGGCTGTACGCAGACGCCTCCTTTGGCGGCGCGGCCTACCGCGAGGGGCACCTGGACCGGTGGAACTTCTACTTTGCCAACCTGGAGCCCTTCCGCATGGTATCCAACCGCGATGTGCAGCAGCAGTTCGACCCGCCCTATCCCTTCCTGCGCTCCGACCCCTATGACAACCAGGATGGCGAGGTGTCCTACCCCGACCAGGGCCTGCGGCGGGGGGATTTCCAGACCGAGCGGGTCATGGTATCCTATGAGCAACTGAACTGAGGAGGATATGGCCATGCAGGAGAAAATCAAGCAGCTGCGCCAATTGACCGGCGCCAAGCCGCGGGCGAACCTCGGGTTTTATCCCACGCCGTTTTATAAGTTGGAGCGGCTGTCGGAGCAATTGGGCATCAACCTGTATATCAAGCGGGATGACTTCTCCGGCATGAGCCTGTTTGGCGGCAACAAGGTGCGAAAATTGGAGTACCTGCTGGGGGACGCGCTGGACCAGGGCTGCGAGACGGTGTTCACCTACGGGGCCACCCAGTCCAACCACGCCATGCAGACGGCCACCGCCTGCCGCAGGCTGGGGCTGCATCCCATCCTGTATCTCAACGCCTATGTCAACCCCGATGAGAACGACATCCGCGCCAACATGCTGCTGGACCGCATTCTGGGCGC
>ENA-UOOM01002605-UOOM01002605.1-fermentation-metagenome-genome-assembly--contig:-NODE-2605-length-14487-cov-3.550443_pt1 | contig 14487 bp, 11 predicted proteins | sample MGYA00245781_ERZ724031 | MGnify/ENA primary metagenome ERZ724031 (study PRJEB28704, sample SAMN03018317) | fermentation metagenome | biome: anthropogenic terrestrial biome; feature: soil; material... | reverse complement strand
GATTTACAGATAATCCTTCCAAACGATCCGTCGTTAATATATAGCTCTCCACCCTGTACCGTGATTTTCGACGAATCATTGCTTTGACAACCTGGCTCCGCCGTAAAAGAGAAATCACCTGCATCGACCGTCAGGTCACCCGCATTTTTCAGCATAATGCTTTCCATCGCCAAAGGTCCGTTTGCACGGTAAACAGTATCCTTTTCAAAGAGAAGCACGCTGTTTTCTTCGCCGGATAATACGATCCTGCTGTTGTGCGCCGGTTCCTGAAAATGAATGGGAACCGGATATTCTCCAAGGATCAGGATACTGCCGCCTCCCTGTGAAAGAAGAGAAAACGCGTCTGACAACGAGCCGGTCGGCGTTGCTTCGGAAAGACCGTCGCCTGTGGCGTTGTTTTTGACATACACACAGCCAAAGGGAATGATATCGTCAAAATCTTTGCCAAGTTCCTGTGCCTGTGCCTCGGAATAAAGAATCGAATTGTATTGAAGCGTCAGGATTGAATTGGCGCATAGGCTTTCGATCGCAGCACTTCCATAGGACCTGCAAGCTGCGCCGAGAGTTCCGCCGTCCAGGAAAAGCCTGGCATGGCCGACAACATTGTTAATGTCTACCATATCAACACTGCCGCCTTTTAAGAAGATATCAGCGTCACCGTTGATTCGACGGGTTTTGTCACCGGCAGTAAAGATCGTGCCGATCCTGCCGCCATTCACAGTAATTTCCGTGTTGGCGCAATAATGGTTTTCGAGTGCCGCTCCGTATACCTCCCGGATCTCCCCGCCCTCAATGAGAATATGGGATATCCCGGTATAGGTCTGTGATTTCGTTCCCGATTTCATCTTTCGTGAAAATCCACATAACGCGTAATATGATCCGCTACGGATCGTGATTTGGGAATCAAGATCGGTTACAGAGATCTTTTCCGGTTCATAAAAGCCGCCGGCTATATAAATCCCCGTATCAGTGCTTCCCGTATTGACCGTTTCGACCCTCTCTCCGAATTCAATCGGGTGGAAGCCTGCCGCAAATGTCATTTGCCCGTTATGCCGAATGGTTACATCTTCAAACAGCGTATTCCCTCCGAGTCTATAAAGGTACTTTTCCGGAAAAGTCAATGTCCCGCCGGTTATGGTAACCCTGCCGGAATGTGCCATCTCAGTATACTCCGTATCGGTAAATGTGAACTCCTCGCCTATACAAACAGTCCCTCCGGAGTCTCCTAAGCTCTCAATTGCTTTGGTCATCGTACGAAAAGCCTGAGCCTCAGATTTGCCGGTGTTGGTGTCATTGCCCTCATCACTCAGATAAACGATTGAAACGGTCGCATCCGGTTCCGTTGCGGATACCGGAATCCGAAAGCAGCCCATTATGAGCGTCAACAAAATAACAAACCCAAGGAACATCGGTTTCAAGGTTTTCATCATGTTTTGCTCTCCTCCTGTTCAATTTATCTGCCGGTTGTCACTTCGGTTTGTCGACCGGGCTGAAAAAATAATTCCCGATAAAATACAGTGCCAGGGGAAAGCCTGTTGCCGGCCGGTTTCTTTTCCCATATATGATCTGTACCAACAAAATCCGACAGCCCGCACCATGGCTCGATACAGATCAGACTCATTTGATGGGCAACGCCCCAGAAGGTTATATAAGGGAAGTCCTTAATTCCGATTCGAATGCGATGACCGGATTTTCTCGACCGAATCTCAATCCAATCAGCGTCATAGCCCTCGGAAAGAATGGGACCTCCGTTAAAAAAGCCTTCAAAAAGCGGTAGCTCGGAGGAATCTTTTAACATCGGCTCCCGTGCGGTTGTACAAAGACGCGTATGGGGTTCCAGAATAATTTTGTCCACTGTCTGCGGACGGTCAAACACCAGCAGATAATCCCCGGCAGACTCGCCCAGAACAATGGGACAGTAAAAGCCGGGATGCGCCCCCAGGCTGAAAAACATGTCTCCCGGACCAGTGTTTCGGACGGAAAAGCGTTGGAAGACTGTGTCCCCCTTCAGAGAAAATTCCACTTGAAGGGAAAATGGATAGGGAAACATCCGCAGTGTCTCCTCTGTGTCTGTTAATTCCAGTACCAATATCTGATCCGTTTGTTTCACCAGTGTAAAATCCATGTCTTTTGCAAATCCATGCATAGGAAGCGGATATTCCTTTCCGCGGACAAACACCCGGCTGCGGGATATACGTCCGGTTGCTGGAAAGAGCAGCAGCGAATGGTTTCCCCAGGCCTCGGGAGCTGCCTGCCATAGATATTCCCTGTCCAGCTTGCGACTGTATATACTTTGAAGTTCCGCGCCTGCGGTGGAAACCCTTATCGAAAGAGATTCATTATGTAGTTGATAGATCATACCGACCTCCATTTCACCGCTATTATCGGCGGTATAAACAGTGATGAATAAGTATTTATCCGTTATGTTTTCTGTTACATTTTTCTGTGTATAGCGCATCGAATTGCGCGCGGATTCCGGAGCAGGCATCCTTGAAGATTCCGACATCCACAGAATAGGACAGATAACGTATGCCGGAATCGACCCAAAGCTTCATCATATCGATACTGTCGGTAAAGGTTCCCACAATGGCGCCCTTTTCCGCGGCACGGGAGACGATCTCCCTCATTTGGTCCAGCACCCTGGGATGGGTGATCTCACCGGGTATCCCGAGGCTCTGGGAAAGGTCGTAGGGTCCGATGAACACAATATCGACTCCTTCCACATCCAGGATTTCATCCAGATTTTCCATCGCCTGCTGCCCTTCCAGCTGGATAACGACCAATGCCTGATTGGCCTCTTGAAAATAAGCCGCGGGTTCCGTGGCGGAATAACAGGCTGCCCGAACAAAACGGCAAACCCCACGCTCTCCTTCCGGAAAATACCTGGCCGCCCGAACAGCTTCCCGCGCTTCCCGGGCCGATGTAATCTGCGGAATCTGTACTCCGGCCGCGCCGATATCAAGCGCCTGGGAAATCGCAACCTCCGAAAGGGAAGAAACCCGCACGACAGGAAGCATTCCGGTCAGTTGCGCGGCACGAATATTGTTCTGCATTCCCTGCAGGCTTTCCGGACCGTGCTCCATATCCAGGATGGCAAAATCACAGCCCGCGTATCCGGCGACTTCCACAAACGCCGGATCTCCTGTCTTCATAAAGGGCCCCAGAACCGCCTCTTTTTGAATTTTGCGTCGAAAAGAACGGATTACGTCACGATTCATGATACTCCTCCTTCCGATTTCGTCTTCAAGGCTTCAAGATGCGTCCGGACGGTAAACCGTTCCAGAAAAAGATATTCCGGCTCCGGACGGCCTTCCTCGCGAATCAATCCGCGTGCCAATGTTCTCTGATCCGTTCCGGGGGTTTCCGTAAGCCAGCGGGAAAGATAGTTGTCATAGCGTTCTGTCACCGCCATGCTGGTCTGCAGATAATCCTGCACGGCTTCCTTTCCCGTTGCCGACGCCCCCTGAGGGGAATAGGAATGCGCCGCCAGCAGATTTTCGGCTTGCAGCGCTGCCAGGCGTTTTAAACTGCCGCGATAGGCGTTGAGATCCTGATAAAACGCAAGGCCGGCCCCTGCCGCACCGCTGCCCTGCACGGAATCTCCGCTGATCAGTGTATTTGTCTTTTCGTCCAGCCAGCAAACCGTATCCTCATCGTGTCCCGGCGTATGGATCAAACGCAAGCGCCCCGCTAAAAGCTCCCCTTCTTTCATCAGCCGATCCGGCTCCACACCGAGAAGAACTTTGGCCGGCTCCGGGCTGTCTTCGGGAAAAACGCTCCGGATCAGTTTATTGTATTTTAATGGGTTACGGATTTTATCGGCAGAGCCCTCATATACCGCTGTCCGAATTCCGGTCAGCTCCTTTATGCGGTAATGCCCGCCGACATGATCCCCATGGCAGTGGGTGCAGGTAAGCCATCCGATTTGCTCCGGCCGGATTTTTTCCGCTTCCAGCGCCGGAAGAATGCAATCATCCACGACTTCCCGATTCGCTCCGCTGTCAATCAGTACGGTATCTTCGGCGTTCCGGCCGCATACCAGTACGACACCGCTCCAATAGTCCCCAAAGGGCGTTCGAAGCAGCTTAATCCCCGGCACGATCTCTTCAAAACCAATCATTATCCATCCTCCAATCATCATCCATCTTACTATCATCGTCTTTGTAAGGTTCCAACAGACTTGCTTCCGGTTACAAGCCTTTCAGATACCTCAAAATCAACCGGTAAAGACCTCCCCACAGGAGCCGCTCATCAAATCAGGGAAAGAGTTTTTTACCTGCCCTGTCCGTAAGGCAAGAGCAATCCCGAAAAGAGTATCCCGGCCGGAAGTGGACCCGACCGCTGCGACTGCGCCAACTCGTTGGCGCAGCGTCTCCCCGGAGGTTTTATCGAAAAGTGCGATCAACGGTGCAGAAAATCTTCCTTCCGCCGCACAGCACAGGTATTTCCGGCTGACATCCGTCGTCCGGCCGGAAAGCAAATCCCATAGGCCATGGGGATCGGGCAGTACAGCTCCGGGCAAAAGACCGGCCTGACAGGCAGCCATGATTCCCACCAGTGCATCATCCGAGGAAGGCGTCAGGCCGCAGCCCAGGCCGCAACAGGCCAGGAGTGCCTCTGCCGCCGATCCGCAAAAAAGTGCCCGGCAAAAGTTTATAAGCTGCCTGAAAACCTTTTGCCGTAAGAAAGGAGTCAGACGCAAGAAACCATTGAACAAGAGAAAATCTTTCATCGCATCCATCAGCTGCCGGCGCGGGAATGCAGAACTCCCGGTTCCCGGTATCGTATCCGGGCATAAAATCGCTTCATCTAAAAACAGCTGCATCCCTTTGCCGCCTGCAAACAGAATCTGATTTCCTGACTTCACGAATTTCATTCCCTCCGGCAGGGTATTCAATATGCGAAACGTCGCATCACAAACCCGGATACTGTCAGGCATGCCAGGTACCTTTGCCGTTATCACCGTGATCAGCCGTCCGGGAAATGCCAAATTCATCGTGCGGTTAAACTTGGAATGGACATAGCCGCTAAGCTGCGGTCTTGCCATGAAGTCCTCTGTCAGCCGCATTTCCAGCACTGATTTCATAGCGACAACAGCAAGCTGCGAATATGATTTGCTAAAACCTGTTCCTCATTGGTCCGGATCACCCAGACAGCAATTCCGCTTTCCCGTGTGCTGATTCGACAGTCGTAACCCGGATAATCCATATCCGGCATGATCCTTGCCCGAAACATCCCAAGGTTCTCGCAAACGATCTCCCGCAGCTGCCGGCAGTTTTGGCCGATGCCTCCGGTAAAAGCGATTGCATCCAGTCCTCCCAGGTAAGCCGCAAACATACCGACGAAACCCACTATATTGTCCGCAAACGCACGCACTGCCAGTTCCGCATGCCGGTTGCCTTCGGCACGGGCCGCCAATACCTCTCTGAGATCGTTGCTGACCCCGCTCAATCCGAGCAAACCGCTCTGCGTACACAGGATTTTCATCACCGCATCCACGCTGCCGTATTCCTGCACAAGCCTCGGGATACAGCAAACATCAAAATCGCCGACGCGATTGTTCTGGAACAGCCCCGTCTGCGGGGTGGCCCCCATACTGGAAGCTATGCTTTTCCCGTCCCGGATTGCACAGAGGGAGGAAGATCCTCCCAGATGAATGGAAATGATACGCTTTGCATCCGGATCCAGCTCTCGCATCCGTCCGGCAATGTATTCATGACTTGAGCCGTGAAAGCCGTAACGTCGGATGCCCAGCTCTTCCCCCCACCGGTACGGAACGCCGTAGGCAGACCGGTACTCCGGAATGGTAGCATGAAATGAGGTTTCAAATCGCACCGCCTGCGTGAGCGACGGATACCTCCGCCGCAAGCTCCGCATCAATTCCAGATACACCGGATTATGGGCCGGCGCCAGCGGAACAAAATCTTCCATGGTCTGCAGGAGCTCGTCATCCACCAGCCTGGTTCCGCTGAGCGGTCCGCCGTGGACCGCTTTGTACCCGACGGCATCCAGATCCTGTATCTCTTTCAGGACGCCTTTTTCCCGCAATATCCCGCCGCAAAGTTCAAAAGCGTCGGTACAGGTTTGGCAGGAACAGGCAGAATATGTCTCGCCTTCCGGCCATACGATGCGGCAGGACCCGCTGCCGCCGAGCCCTTCCACCATTCCGCCGGCAATAGCGGTTTCCCCTGTGGAATAATCATAGTATTGAAACTTAAAACTGGTGGTGCCCAGATTCAACAGCAGAAGTTTTTGGCAGTTCATCGTGATCCCCTCATTCCGGATAAGTTTCCGCAAAAGCTTTCAGCGCTTTTTCAAAGCACAGCATCGGAACCCGGGCACTGCCCGCCCCAATCAGTCCGCCGTCATGATTAAACATACCGCCGTGAATTTCGGGGGCAATACCGGTTTTCAACACTTTGCGGATGTCAATGCCAACCGGAAGAAATTCAAAATCCAGGTTCGGAATCATGAAATTATGGTTTTTGCCGATGCAGATTTCACTCATTTCACGTGTCTGCGCAATCGCATCCTTCATCTTCAACCCACGCAGGCTACATACGATAGGGCTGGCAGCTGCTGCCAGGCCCCCCATACCGTAGCATTCCACCACGCAACTGTCGCCGATCCATGGCAGCTGGTCCTTTTCCGTATACTGGCTGGAGGTATAGCGTCCCTTCATCATAGGGGCGGGAGCGGTAAACCAGCGTTCTCCCAATCCCGCCACCTTGATCCCGAATTCCAGCGCATTGCCGCAGACGGCAGTAACCATAGTTGAATATGGGATTCCGCTTGCCGCCAACAGGGCGCTGCGTGCCGCGCCCTGGCCAAAGCAGTGGAAGAAACGCGGTGTGTTCACGATATATTCCATCGCCGCATATAGCTTCTCCCTTGACACATTGGTCTTCAGCATATCCAGTACGATCTGTTTCAGAAACAGCAGGTCGGCCGCTGTCTGCCGGGTATGATTCTCATCTCCCATCTGCATGCTTTCGGCAAGAATTGGCTTTAACGGCAGCCCGCCGCGCCGGCGGATCATCTCGCGGATCACCGGGAAGAGATCCTCGCGCATATGACGAAGGTTTTCCGCTATATCGCGGCTGAAAAGCCCCCAACCGCAGAAACCGCCCTGAAAGGGGCCCTCTGCCGGAAAGGTTGCTGCCCGTGTGCCGTTTGCACGGTCCTCCACCACAATCATAGCGACGGATTTTGTGATAATACCGGTTCCGGCGCCCACCGTGTTGTGATTGAGCGCACTGTCCATCCGGATCGCTCCGGATTGAATCAAATCAACGGCTTCCTTCTCCGTATCGGCCCATCCCTCAAAAAGTACGCCGCTGACCATACCCCGCTTGTGCAGCATGCACATATCCTCATACGCAACCGGCGGCCCGGAATGAAGGATCATATGATCCTCCAGACCGTCCACCACCTGACCGGCCGGCAAGATATCGATCCACACCGGATCCGAATCCACGATACACGAGACCGCCTTTTCATTTGCGGCATTGATTTTTTCACGAATTTCCATCATTCCATTTTCCTTTCTTTAAAGCAGATCATCCAACAACGATTTGATTTCCGCACTCTGCCGGACCGGAGGTCTCCATTCCAGCTGGACCGTCTTGACTTTCTGCGCAACAAGCGCTTCATAGAAGAAGGAGAGTCCGATATTGATGACACGGGGTCTTTTTCGGCAGGACCGCTGTTCCGACGTTTCTTTCATACTGTTATCTCCTTTCCGCAAGTTTCGTCATCATGGCGCTTGCAAGGTGCGAACTCTGGTAGTTGCTCGGCATCACCAGGATACCGGCTTTACGCAATAGCTCCGTCTTCTCCGCCACATTCTGAGGGTCTTCACGGGAACCACAGATACTCGAAATGACCGTCAGACTTTTTCCCCTGGCAAGCACTGCATCTTCATAGGCATGAACGAACGGCGTGATCGGGTCCGGATGGACACCGGGGCCGGTAATAAAATCCAAAAGGATAACTGCCGTTTCCGGATCTTCCAGTTCCTGATAAAATCGTTTCAGGCGCAGCGCCGGTTCGAAAACCGGATGGGGAGCCTCTGCCGTGAAATCCTCGGCGCCCAGGTCCAGAATCGTGTTTTCCCTGCTCACCCGGTGATCGGGGAGCTTTTTGGCGTATCGGTTCTCCAGATTGGTGAAGATAGGAACTCCGGAATTGTGGCTGCTGAAATAGATTAACCCCTCTTCGGTAAAGGTACCTCCGCAGTATAAACCGCGAAAATATCGCTGCTCCGAGCCGAGCAGGGAAAGCTCCTTTTCCGCCAGGCGATTGATCTCTTCGTCGGAAAGACCGAAGGCCGGCGGTTCCTTTCCCAACAGGCGGACCGCTTCCAGCGCCGCATCCTCCAGGCTGAACACACCGTGGGCCCTGTGATTCGCAAACAAAGTCCCGTCGCTTCCCAAAAAAACAGCCGTCACCGGTTTGCTCAGAGCGTCTGCCGCTGTCAAAACTTTATTCATAACGGCCAAATCAGCCAATTTGGAAACAAGCACAATCACTTTGGTCTCCGGATCCGCTTCCAGCCTTTTCATTCCCTGCAACATGGTAATACCGCCGATCTGGGGATACAGATCGCGGCCCCCGGTGCCGATGATGGAGGAAACTCCATAACCACATTTTTCGATGATACAGGCGACTTCCTGTGCACCGCTGCCGGAAGCCCCAACAATACCGATAGGACCGCCGGCGACAATGCTCCCCGCTGCCAGCGCCACACCGCCGATCAGTCCGACACCGCAATCCGGCCCCATAACCAGACAGCCTTTTTCAACACCCAGCCTTTTGAGAGCCAATTCGTCTTCCAACGGTACATTGTCGCTGAAAATAAACACGTCCAGCCCTTTCTCCAGAGCTTCTTCCGCTTCTGCCACCGCATACTCTCCCGGCAGAGAAATCTGCACCAAATCAAAAGGGTCCTCCTCCAGATCGATTTCCTTCAGCGTGTGGTAGGTTACCCCGGCGTCCGAATTCGATTTATGGTCAAGGATATCCCGAATCAATTGAAGCGCCTCGTCCATTTTCATTTCCGAATCTGCGCGCACGGCAATTACCAGATCATTGGCAGTCATATCTTTTGGGAGCTCGAACCCGAGCCCCTCCAGCATTTCCCTGTTTACCGGTGTGCCCATCTGAACCTCCGCCGCATGGATTCCGCCCAGCTGCTTCACCCTATCTCCGATTGACATCAAACTGACCGAGTCCACAAAACGGTTTTTTTTCACAAATACTTTATCCATCTATTCCGATTCCTCCCTATCGCTGTGATCTGTCCGGATGTGGCATCCGCAGCTGTCCTTTCGTTCCAGCGCCGCCTGAGTCAAAAGCACAGCTGTATACAGATCGTTTTGCAGGCGGAGCGTCTCATAATACTCCTTTGGTGTACCGTTGTCTGCTGCAGAAAAGTTCATCATAAGTTCCTGCAAAGTTTGCAGCGCATGCCGCAGCCCTTTCCTGCACCGAAAGATACCCAGATTCTGTTCCAGCTCACGCATCATCACATTACGCATTCTATGCCGTAATTCGCAAGGCACCAGCGGCAGCGATTCTTCCTCAGGCATAAATCCTGAAATCCGTGGCTCTGCAGACGATGCGGCATATCCTGCAGTCATGCCGAAAACAAAAGTCTCCAACCCGGCATTCCCGCCGATGCGATTTGCACCGTGAACGCCGCCGGCTATTTCTCCACAGGCAAGCAGTCCGGGAAGAGAAGTGGCACAGTTTTCATCGATCTCGACTCCTCCCAGCGATGTATGGGGGGCCGGCGCAACCTCCACCGGCTGTGCGGCCAAATCAATGCCGCAGGCTGCATACCGTTCCACATAGGCCGGGTATGTTTTCACCAGCCGTTCTCTGCCTACGGATGTCGCGTCGAACCACACTCCGCCATTTGGCGTTCCACCGCCCCGTTTGATTTCACGGACAATTTTCCTGCAGAGAACATCCTTATTCAGTCGTTCTCCTTCCGGATTTTCCGCCAGGAATCGTTCGTAGCGGTGATTTCGGAGGCAGGCTCCTTCAAAAAACATCGTAGTGATCAATCCTTTTCCCCGTATCTTGTTCGGGGAAAGCGCCACGCAGGGTTCAAACTGAATAAATTCCAGGTCACACAACGCAGCGCCTGCCATAGATGCCATAGCAATGCCATCCCCGCCAATATCCGATGTGTTGGTCGAAAACGGGTAAATGCCGCAAAAGCCGCCGCAAGCCAGAATCACCGTATCCGCAGCAAAATGCAGGAACCGGTTCTGCTGCCGGTCAAAAACCAATGCACCGGCTACACCCGCCGGGCCGTGAAGCAGACGTAATGCACGAAAGCCTGTTAATAAGGAAGTGTTCCCACGGGCAATCAGCCGCTTTCGCAGTTTGGCCAACACCACCGCACCGGTATGGTTTCCGGCACTGGCTACACGCGGGACACTTGCGCCCAGCGGGCGCAGCAAGGCAAGGCTTCCGTCCGGATTCCGGTCCAATGATATGTCAAGTTCCCGAAGCAATGGAGGAACTTCCAGGCTTTCGAATGCCAGATGTTTTTCCAGAGATTCCTTCCCCTGAAACCGCCCGCTTTCCCGGGTATCCCTGAAAAGCAGCTCCGGTGAATCCCCTTCTCCCGCCGGCAGGCTGAAACCATGTACATAAGGCGAGGCACCGGCGCCGTCAAGGAGGACCATGACTTTCTTTTTACTTCCTGTTGCCCAGGCTGCGGTCAGCCCGGAAAGCCCGCCGCCGATAATCAGAATATCCGTGGGAATACACTCACTGATTTTCATCATTCACCTTTCCCATATGCCGCCCTTGGCCATGGAACCTACGTTTTCCACAAACAAGTTGAGATACCTGGGATATTTCGAAGAATCATGCTTCCAGTGAATATTCTTCAGGCGGCTTTCCCGCTCCGCATCCGATATTTCCACGGTCACAGATCGTTTTGCCACATCGATGTGAATCTCATCACCGTTCCGAACCGCCGCCAAAGGTCCGCCCAATGCGGCTTCCGGCGAGATATAACCGATGCTCAGTCCCGAGGTTCCTCCGGAAAAACGTCCGTCGGTCAGAATGGCGCAACTGTGATATAATTCCGGATAGCCCCGCAGCTCTTCCTGAAACGGAAAGGCCGTCGTACCAAATCTTCCTTTCAACCCCATGTATCGGAGAACGATTGCATCACCGGGGGATATCTTCCCTGCCCGCAGCATGGTGAGCCCTTCCTGCAGAGAGTTGAACACCCTGGCTTTTCCACTGAAATGCCAGAGCTCCGGCGGAACGGCGGCGATCTTGAGAATCGAACCTTCCGGCGCAAGGTTACCTGTCAGAACACCGATTCCGGGCTCCAGTGACACCGGATTGTCCAGAGAACGAATGACGTCGTCGTTGTATCTCCCGGACTTTGCTGCATTTTCTTTCAGTATAGATCCGTTTACCGTTTTGCAGTTCCCGTCCAGACGCGGCATCAGCTCGTGCAAAAGTGCCTGCAGCCCGCCCGCCAGATCCAGATCCTTCAAGCTGTAAGACCCTCCCGGAGCCAGATTGGACAACAGCGGAATCTCATTGGATGCCTCGTCAAAGGTTTTCCACCACGGAAGATCGTAGCCTGCCTCGTTTGCAATGGCCGGAATATGAAGGATCAAATTGGAAGAGCCGGCAACCGCCATATCCACCTTAATGGCATTGAGAAACGCTTCTTTCGTCATAATCTGCCGGGCGGTGACGCCTTCCCCGACCAGCTCCACGATCCGCTTTCCAGCTTGATAGGACAAGCAGCGCAATTGGGAGCTGACCGCCGACATCGTGGAGTTTCCAGGCAATGTCATCCCCAGGGCTTCTGCCATCATGCACATACTGTTGGCGGTGGTCATAGAAGTACAGGCGCCGCAGATGCCCCATGACCCCGCGATCAGTTCTTCATACTCCGATGGATCCATTTTCCCCGACTGAACGGCGCCGACCTTATCCTGTGCGTGGATATGCAATACCTCTTTCCCACGTACCTGGCCCAACGGCATATAACCGCCGGCCACAAGGATAGTGGGAATGTCCAGACGGGCAGCCGCCATCAGATGTCCCGGAACGATGGAATCGCAGGTACTGAGCATAACCATGCCGTCAAAAAAATTGCCTTCCACCGTGATTTCCACCTGATCCGCAATGGAATTACGGCTGGGAATCTCAATATATCGGGGATCTTTCAGGCACATTCCGTCACAGATACCGGTTGTCATAACCTCCAGCGGAAGACCTCCCGCTTCCCGGACTCCGCTCTTGACCCGTTCCGCCAGCTCACGCAGATGAACATGTCCCGGATTGAACTCGTTCCAGGAGTTCACAATTCCAATTATCGGCCTCTTTAATTCTTCTTCCGAATACCCCATACCCCGCATCAGTCCCCGGCGGCATTCGGAGGCTTCACCGAATTCCCACTGACTCCGTAAATGTGTGTGATTCATGGAACCCCTCCTTTAAAGTCATACATCTAAAAGTCATACATCATGCTATCGATTGCCCCGTCAATGGACTGCCCGCCGTCCACCACAAAAGTCTGACCAACGATAAAACGTGATTTCTCTTCATCCGCCAGCAACAGTGCGACGGGGACAATATCAGACGGCTGTCCCAATACACCTGCCGGGATTTTCCTCTGAAAAGCGGCGATTTGCTCAGCGGTATAGCGGGTGGTGAGCTTGGTCTGAATAAAGCCCGGTGCAATCCCGTTGACACGAATACCGTATTTTGCAACCTCAACACCCAGTGCCTTGGTGAACATATTCATGCCGGCTTTGCCCGCACAATAAGGCAGTGCCTTTCGTTTTACCCAGGTAACCTGGCTATGGACAGAACTGATATTGATAATCCTGCCCTTTGCCTGTTTATCGATCATATCCTTCACTGCGAACCGTGCGCAATAAGCGGCGGAGCTGAGATTCAGACGGATCTGACGGTCCCAGTATTCCACCGTCATTTCATCAAATCCGCCAGCCGGAATATCCTGGGCGCCGCCGGCGTTATTGATCAAAACATCGATTCTTCCGGTGTCTCCGATAAAAGAATCCAGCATCCGCCGGCAGTCCGCACTGCTGCTGACATCTGCCTGATAGAGCGCCGCGCCTGCGCCTGCCCCACGTATCTCCTCCGCAACAGTCTGCGCTCCCGGTTCGTCGCTGAAATAGTTTACCCCTACAAAGGCGTATCCCTCCCGGGCGAACGCTTTTGCCAAAGCTGCGCCGATTCCTCGTGAAGCGCCTGTAATGAGAATGTTCTTTCCGTTGTTCATCGTTCTCCTTCTTTCCTTGTGACGGTAATCGCTTTCCATGTCATTCCATTTTCATGCCTCGATCAAGCTCCGACCAATCATTCAAGGTGCGCAGGATCTCCATACGAAATGCGCAGGGCCAGGCTACGAGCCATTGTGACGGCTGGAACGGAGTCAGGGTCTTTCTGCCCCAGCGAGTGTGGAAGACCGCTTCATCCTGGGATCCGGCCGGCCGGACCCGCCCCGCGATGCAAAGCGTTCCGTCCGAAACCAGCTGTGTCGTGCTGCACCAAAACGCCATCGCCCGTTCCTTCCACTGGATATTCCCTGTATATTTCGCCAGTTCCAGAAAAGAAAGAACATCATGCAATGCATATTGGTCGATTGCGTTGTGAGCAGCGGAAACCGCCGTCATGCCGAATGTGTCATAATTCATTTCACCTAAAACAGTGTTTTCCGGATAATGAACCTTGTAATGCATCATCCATGTACTGAGGTACCAGGCGACATTTTCCGCCTTCTCAAGATAAGCGTTTTCCTTTGTCTGGCGATAAAGGGCCAGGGCAGCCGCAAGCAAAGGGCTGGAGGATTCTTTATCTATACAGTAAGTATCCAGGGCGCCGGCCGTGGTAAAGCCCCTTTCATCCAATTCCCTGTAATAGAAATCGAATCCGCGCCGGGCGCTTTCCAGATAAGAAGCGTCGCCGGTCAACCGATAAGCCGTAAGCAACGGCGGGATCAGGAAGCAACCGACTGTGCCGCCTTCCCGAGTGATTTCCCCCCGGCGATTCCAGCTTTTTGCAAAGGATCCGTTCGGCTTTTGCGCGTCACGGACAAAATTACAGATCCCCATTGCCGTTTCCCGATATTCCGGGCGGGAAATCCCCGCCCGGCGCGTCAGTTCCTCCGCTTCAAAAAAACCCTGAGCCGCTCCGCCGAGGTTACAGGCATCGATGTGAAATTCCCGGATCCCATTACGGTACATTGCGGCTTCCGGCATATACGAAGTGTCGGCCCGTTCCTCCGGTTCACCGTCTGTGGCAAGACCGTCCGCCGTCTCCTGCGGGGCCTTATCAAATTTAATCAGCATCAGGCCGTTTGGCAGGCGGGCAAATTTTACCCAACTGTCCAGGGCGGTAATCGCCTTGTCCCTGGCATCTTTGTCTCCGTTACGAAGATACTCCCACAAAAGTGCGCAGCTGATGGACGCA
>ENA-UOOM01002603-UOOM01002603.1-fermentation-metagenome-genome-assembly--contig:-NODE-2603-length-14492-cov-5.029646_pt1 | contig 14492 bp, 14 predicted proteins | sample MGYA00245781_ERZ724031 | MGnify/ENA primary metagenome ERZ724031 (study PRJEB28704, sample SAMN03018317) | fermentation metagenome | biome: anthropogenic terrestrial biome; feature: soil; material... | reverse complement strand
CAATGAAACGAGTAATGACCGTGGAGGGAAGGCGGTAGCACAAAGTCGACCTTGAAAGGGAAACATCAAACACACTAGAGGTGAGTAGAGATGGAAACAGAAATGAATAGGATAGCGGAAATAGCAAGAAAACATGGAAAAGTACAAACACTAGTACACCATATAAATGTAGAGAACCTGAGAGAGCAACATAAGCAAATGAAATCAGGAAAGGCTACAGGAGTAGATAGAGTAACGAAGGAAGAATACGAACTAAACCTAGAAGAAAATCTTGCAAATCTTGTAGACAAAATGAAAAGACAAGCCTATAAACCACAAGAAGTCCGAAGGATATATATACCTAAAGACGGCAGTAAAGAGAAAAGAGGCTTGGGAATCCCTGCATATGAAGATAAGTTAGTGCAAGGTGTAATGGCGAAAATCCTAACGGCAATCTATGAAGAGAAATTTGTAGATGTATCCTATGGATTTAGACCAAAGAAAAGTTGTCATGATGCCCTAAAGAAACTTGGAAGAGTAATCGAAAAGAAGAAAGTCAACTATATAGTAGATATGGATATCAAAGGATTCTTTGATAACGTAGACCATGAATGGATGATAAAATTCCTAGAAAACGATATAGAAGATAAGAACTTTATAAGGATTATTAAAAGATTTCTAAAGGCAGGCATACTAGAAGATGGTAAACATATAGAAACAGACCAGGGAACGCCACAAGGAGGGGTCATATCGCCTATACTAGCAAATGTCTATCTACATTACGTATTAGACCTTTGGTTTGAAAAGAAAATCAAGAAGCAAAACAAAGGTGAATGTCAAATGGTGAGATATGCAGATGACTTTGTATGTTGCTTTCGATATCTAGAAGAAGCAGAACTGTTTTACTTTCAGCTAAAAGAAAGATTAAGAAAGTTTGGTCTAGAAGTAGCAGAAAACAAAAGTAAAATACTAGAGTTTGGAAGGTTTGCCGAAAGCAATCGAGAGAAGCGAGGAGAAGGCAAGCCAGGAACATTTGATTTTCTAGGCTTTACCCACTACTGTAGCAAGAATAAACAAGGATGGTTTCGAGTAAAAAGAAAGACGAGTCGTAAGAAACAAAAGACAAAGATAGCAAAGATGAAAATATGGATTCGTGAAAGAATGCATAAACCATTGAATGAAACCATCAAAATACTGAATAGAAAACTAATAGGACACTACAATTATTATGGGATAACGGATAACAGTAAAAGCATAAATGCATTCTATTATCTGACAGTAAAACAGTTATATAAAACCCTAAAACGGAGAACGCAAAAGCATAAGATGAACTGGGATAAATATAACAAGATTTTAGAATACATGCCAATAACTAAACCGCGTATAAAAGTGAATGTATACTAATAACAATGCTATTAAAGTGAATGACCGAGTGAAGAGCCGTATGCGTTAATAGCGCACGTACGGTTCTGTGAGGGAGAAGAGCCGCAAGGCTCTATCTACTCGACTGACCCAAAAGGAATACCCAAATGCTAGTGACTAAAGACTAATGACTAGCGACTAAAGTGCCAAAGGCACTTTCTTGTCGTATTTTGTCTTTATATTTAAGTTGTAAAGCATAAAGAGCATACAAAAAAGATATATTTATATGCTAAGCTATATTTGGAGGTGAGGGGGATGGCATTTAAGCTTCTTTTAGTGGAAGACGATCCAGAGATGAGAGAAATTATTTCAGATTTTTTCACAGAAAAAAGTGGTGGAGCTTTTATTATAAGTATGGCTAAAACTGGAGAAGAGGGTCAACAAAAATATGCTGAGGATGAGTATGACTTGGTGCTTTTAGATGTAATGCTTCCAGAGGTAGATGGATTTACAATTTGTCGAGAACTTAGAAAAACCAGTGATGTGCCTATTATCTTTATTACAGCAAGACACAGTGAAGATGATCGATTATATGGCTATAGGCTTGGATGTGATGACTATGTTATTAAGCCCTTTTCTTTGGCAGAGCTTTATGCTAAAGTAACGGCTTTATTAAAACGTGCAAAAGGTATGGTAAGGACGGAAGTAATGATGGTAGGCAGTATAAAATTAGACCCATATAGATGCATCGCTATGGTAAATGAAGACGAAGTAGAATTGGCACCTATAGAGTTTGCTATCCTAAAAATCCTTATAGAGAATCCTGGTCAAGTGATGAGTCGAGATATATTTCTTACTAGGATTTGGGGATATGATTTTGATGGGAATGATAGGGTTGTAGATAATCACATAAAAAAATTACGGCAAGCATTAGGTGATGCTTCTTCACAAATTAAGACAGTATTTAAAAAAGGCTATAAGCTGGAGGGAAAGTAATGAGAAAGAAGAAAGTAAAGAGCACAATTTACTTGCGTGTTTTTGGTGTGTTTTTAGCTACTTATCTGATACTTATGATTGGTTTTAGCGTATTTTTAGTATCTCAGGAAAGAAAAGCAGCTAGCATGGAGCTTGAGATGTACGCCTTGTATTTCAATGATAGAGTAGAAAAAATCTTTCAAGATTATTTAAATAAAGACATGCAGCTGACAAATATATCTAAAGTAAAAAATGAATTATTACAGGAGACCCCTCTTTTCACTATTATGGACTCTGAAGTAGCAATATTTACAGGTGACTATAAACTTCTTTTCAATACGAATAAGTACTGGTTATGTACCTATACAGATGAAAATAATGATTATACAGGATTTGCTTATTTGAATCCAAAGAATTGGTTTAGTGAAGAAGAAATAAAGGAGATTGAAGAATATTTATACACTAATCCACATCCTAAAAAAGTAGGAGATCTTTCAGGGTATTCAATAGACTTAAAGGGCTTCTGGGTCGATAATGGAATGATTATTCCAGAAAAAATTACTGTTAATCCTATGTATGCTAGTGGACTTGATGCAGAAGGACATGTAAATGCAAGTAGTGGTATTCATACGGATAAAATTGTCTATAAACCAGAACATAAAAATATAAAGGATTTGCCATACTTTGAAAGTGGAGCCATTACCACATATAGTTCTAGTAATCCGAATAACAAAAAAAGAGATGAGCTCCGTCAAATGGTAGTAGAAGAATCTCATTTAAAAGAAGCTATTGATGAGTATAATGACCCTGAAAATCTATCTAAAAGAAATCTATCTCAAAGAATTGAATTACTAACTTATCGATACTACTTAGCAGTACCTTATCAGAATGCAGTTAGGATAGATGATGGTCAAGCCATAAGCGACTTTTGGACCGTAATAGGAAGTGATATCAATATTGGAGAGCGTTGTCTCCCAAGTTTAGCGTTTGTTTGGATTTCTTGTTTCTTTACATTTAATATTGCAGCCTTTATACTTGCAAAACAAACTTTTAAAACCTATAAACAACAAGAAAAATTAGAAAATCACCGAAAAGAAATGACTAATGCCCTAGCTCATGATCTAAAAACTCCTTTAAGTATTATTGCTGGATATGCGGAGAATTTACAAGCAAATGTCCATACAGAGAAAAGAGAGCATTACGCCAATCATATCCAAGTAAATGTCATCCGTATGGATCAAATCATTCATAATATGCTTGAGTTAACCAGATTAGAGGCGGATTCCCTTAAAGTTAATTTCGAAGATGTGGCACTTATAGACGTATGTAGAACAATTATTGAGCGCTATAAACCAGTTTGGGAAGAAAAAGGAATAACGACTTCTTTAGGCGGTGAAGCTGTAATCAAGGCGGATATATCTTTGATGCTAAGAGTTATAGATAACTTTTTTGTCAATGCCCTTAACAACACACCTACAGGAGGCACTATTAGTATAAGAATATTAGAGGATTCATTAGAAGTATATAATAGTGGTAGCTTTATACCTGAAAATATAATAGAGGAAATATGGTTACCGTTTAAGAAAGGTGATACAGCCCGAAGCCATTCTAAAGGTACGGGTCTAGGTTTAGCTATTTCAGGTAGGATTTTACAAATGCACGGATTTTCTTATGGAGCTAGAAATAGTGAAGATGGCGTTATATTTTGGTTTAAATTTAATCACACAAGTAGATAGTAATTAAAAATACACTCCTTGAGGCATCACATTGCGATAAACCAGTATCACAATGTGATGTCTTTATATATTAGAAAAATCCTTGCCTCTAGCTCCTGCTTTTGTCATTCTGAGCGCAAGCGAAGAATCTTAGACCTAAGAGGAATACATGCAAGCCAGTGACTAGGGTCTAATGTTTAAGGACTGAAAGTGCGCAAGCACTTTTTTTCCAATTCATGAAAGTATACAAAACTTCCTTTAATATAAATTACATTAATGTTAAAATGATACTATATCGACAAAAGGAGACTGAAGATGACAAAGGTAGTTTCAATATATAACCAAAAAGGTGGAGTTGGAAAGACGACTACTAATATCAACCTAAGTGCCTATGTAAGTTTATTAGGTTATAAAGTGCTGGTCATTGATGCAGATCCACAGGGAAATACAACTAGTGGCTTTGGCTTTGAAAAGGATAATTTAGAAAGCACATTATACGATGGCATGGTTAATAATATTTCTATGGAAGATATTATTTTAAAAACGAGATATGAAAATTTGGATTTAGTACCTTCTGATGCTAATTTGGCAGGAGCCGAAATCGAAATCAATCAAAAAAGTGAAAAAGAGCTTAGGATAAGAAAACTTATAGACCAATTAAATGAAAAGTACGATTACATATTTATTGATTGTCCTCCTTCTTTAGGTTTAATTTCAATTAATGCTTTAACTGCTTCTCATTCCGTACTCATACCTATTCAATGTGAGTACTATGCTATAGAAGGAGTAAGTCAGCTTGTAAAGACGATTGATTTAGTGAGGAGAGGACTTCACATCCCCTTAGAAATTGAAGGTATTGTGCTAACTATGTACGATGGCAGAACAAACTTATCCTTGCAAGTAGCTGAGGAGGTACGCAAATTTTTTAAGGATAAAGTTTTTAAAACCATGATTCCTCGAAATGTAAGATTAGCAGAGGCTCCAAGCTATGGAGAAACCATTGAAGAATATGATTCTAGTTCTAAAGGTGCTATCGCTTATAAAGAATTAGCAGAGGAGTTTATTAAGAAAGGAAAGGATTCTGGTGAATAATACAAAAAAAGGATTAGGAAAAGGATTAGGTGCGTTAATACCTCAATTAGAGCAAGCACCAGATTCTGGAGTTCTTGAGATTCGTATTCAAGAGATTATCCCCAATAAAAATCAGCCTCGAAAAGAATTCGATGAAGAAAAACTACAGGAATTATCTCATTCTATCTCTCAACACGGAGTAATTCAACCTATTCTTGTATCTAAAGTCCAAAATGGATACGAGATTATTGCTGGAGAAAGAAGATGGAGAGCTGCCATGAAGGCAGGTATAAAGAAGATACCTGTAATCTTAAAAGAATTGTCTGATGAAGAAAAGATGGAAGTAGCATTGATTGAAAATCTTCAGCGGGAAGATTTAAATGATTTAGAAGAAGCACAAGCCTATAAAGAGATTATGGAAAAATATGAGCTAACCCAAAGCCAATTAGCTGAAAAACTTGGGAAAAGCCGAGTAGCTATTGCAAACACATTGAGATTACTGCATCTGCCTGATAAAATTCAGGATATGATAAAAGAAAATACCCTAACAGCAGGTCATGGTAGAGCTGTATTGTCCGTTCCAGAAAATCTACAAGAGAAATTAGCTCAAAAAATAGTTGAAGAAAACTTATCTGTTAGAGAAGCTGAAAAGATTGCTCAAACTCTAAAAGAAAAAGAGGAATTGAAAGACCCTCAAGATCATCCTAAAGTAAAAGATGAGGGAAGTGATCAAGATTACATACTAGATCTCCAAGAAAGAGTCCAAAGACATATGGGAACAAAAGTAAAAATTAAATATAAGAATTCAAAAGGAAAAATCGAAATTGATTACTATAGCGATGACGATTTAGAGCGTATCATAAGACAATTAATCGAATAATGTAGAAGGATGTTTCACGTGAAACATCTTTGTGGAAAGCGGAAAGTGGAATGCTGAAGGGAAAAACACTACTCTCCTTTAGGTGAGCAATCTAGATCTCAGACTGCTATTTTGTCATCCTGAGGCTTTAGTCGAAGGATCTTATACTAAGCCATCCGAAGGTGGCAAAACTTCAGCTATCAAAATAACGCGGGAATTCTAAAAACACTCGACATACAAATCGAACTTAACATGAAATATAAGGTAATACTGGAGGAATTAGATGAAAACAGTTTGGAATGATGTACTAAAATATGCGACAATAGGGAATATTTTACATTTGGGAATATGCCTTGTTTACTCGCTTATTTCTAATAAAAACATTACCGTATCTATTAGCGTTACCATATTAATTTTGGCTATGTACTTTGTATTAGCACTAAAGTATTCTATAAGTGGAGAAAAAAAGAGAGAAATCAGTGTTCTCCAATTAAGCATTGTTACAACTCTTCCAATCATACTATTTTTAATAGCTGGGCAAATACTTGAGAGCATACAAGAATTAAGTAGTATCCAAAATTATTCTCTGTTTTATATAATAGGGGCACCAACATTGTTTTGGAATAAGCCATTTGAATCGATTATGACTTTGTTTGAAAAAAGCAGTGTTTATATACAAATGGATATTAATGTAGCTGTAGTCATACTAGTCTTGCTTATAGGAGGATATTTAGGTTCTTTTATAAAAAAATCGAAAGAATCTAAAAACAGTCAATAGAAATTTGGGATAAAAAAGAAAAAACACCTCATACTAATTGTGGAGGTGTTTTTATTTTGATTGTAGCCTTAGATAATAAATATGGAGAATTAGCCAATAGCCTGAGAAGGATGAATTATAAAGTTGTTTCTTTGTACTCAAAAGAGAGAGTCGATGGTGTTTTGTATCATAGTACTTATGATAGCGACTTTTTAAATGGTGTAAATAATAGTATGATGAATAGTACTAGCAATCATGGGGTATTGATTATAGATATAAAAGACAAAACGCCTGAAGACATTGATAATATATTGAGAAAGAGGCTTTATACATCGTTGTTTTGAATAAGGTGGTTAGGTAGTAAGGTAGTAAGGTGGTAAGGTGGTAAGGTGGTAAGGAGAACCCTTAAATAGAGACGAATTATAATGCTAGGGTCTAATCTACTCGTCTTCGGGCGAGTTTTCAGCTTTCCACATTCCGCTTTCCGCAAACTTGCATTACCATATAATTATAATTAACTTCTTTATCATTTCATTACAACAATTTTCCTTTTCTCCGACATCCTTCGGTATTCATCAACAAATTAATGTGATATAATGTTCGAAATAGCAGATTGGTTGGTAGTGCTGAGGTAATCTGCGAATATATTTCACGGAGGGAAACATGTCTTGGCTTGATTTGTTGATTGTTTTTGTATTTGTTTTTAGCATATTATCAGGGATTCGCAAAGGATTGATTTTTTCTTTGGCGGCCTTGTTTTCTTTCGTTATTTCATTTATGACTGCAAATGCTTATTATGAGAGATTAGGAGAGTTTTTGATTTCTAATACTAAAATATTAGAAGAAATTAAATCCCTAATTCCTATAGGCATTCAAAACAGCATAAACAATGGTGCATCAATCGAAAACTTACCTAATGGTGCCCATTCCTATATAACTCAATTATTCACAGGGGGAGATCTTCCCTTTATGGATGAATTTCTAAATGCAATAGCAAAAGGAATTGTACATATTATTAGCTTTCTGTTAATTTTTTTCATCATTAGAATAATACTGTCCATTTTCGTCAGGGGTATCAACTCTGTTTTTAAATTACCTATATTAAATTTCTTCAATAAAATAGGCGGTGGCGTTATTGGACTTATTAGAGGTATTGTATCGAATATAGTGATTGTGAGTATCCTCTACACCATTGCGATGTTAGGTATTAAAGGTGATTTAGTCAACGAAATCAACAATTCTATTTTAGCCTCCTATTTCTATATAGGCTATTTATTTTACTGATAAGAAAGGGGAAATCACATTGGACAAGAATTACGAATTAAATACTATAGTACAAACAAAGAAGAAACATCCATGTGGTAGCGATACTTGGAAAATCATTCGATTAGGCATGGATATAAAGATAAAATGTGAAGGCTGCGGGAGAATCGTTATGTTGCCAAGAGATAAATTTGAGAAGAGAATCAAAAAAATACTCTAACCTATCTAAAATAATACTTGTACTATAATAAGATTTGTGATATATTTTAAAATAATGTGTGAATAAGACACACATTTTTTCCTTGCTCTTTTTTATAAAGGGCCATAGTCCATGGGGAGGTGAATAGACATGAAAAAATATGAAACAATGTTTGTGCTTAAAACAGATTTAGCAGAAGACGCAATTAAAGGCATTATCGAAAGAGTAAAAGCAGCAATTGAAAAAGCTGGCGAAGTTGAATCAATCGAAGAATGGGGCAAAAGAAAATTAGCTTATTTAATCGATAAAAAGTATACTGAAGGATACTACGTTCTAATTAACTTTAGTGCAGAAAGTAAAGTATTACCAGAATTAGAGCATAACTTCAAAATTAACGAAAATTTCATACGCCACATGATCATAAATAAAGAAAATTAATTGGGTGATGGAAGATGAATAAAGTAGTTTTAATAGGAAGATTAACGAGAGATCCAGAACTTCGATATACAGGTCAAGGAACCCCAGTAGCGAGTTTTTCTATAGCAGTGAATAGAAGAAAACAAAAAGATAAGCCACAAGAAGCGGATTTTATAAACTGCGTAGCCTGGGGAATAACGGGTGAAAACTTATCAAAATATCAATCTAAGGGCAGCCAAATAGCGGTACAGGGCAGAATACAAACCCGTAATTATGAAAATAAAGAAGGTAAAAGGGTTTATGTTACTGAAGTAGTAGCCGAAGAAATTGAATTTTTAGGTTCGAAAAGAGACAATCAATCGAATAATGAATTTAATCAAGATTTTGGTGTTCCATTAGATGATTTTCATCCTATTGAAGAAGATGATGATGATCTTCCATTCTAGAAAGAAGGAGGGAGAACAATGGCAAAACCTTTTAGAAGAGGCAAGAAAAAAGTTTGTCACTTTTGTGAAAACAAATCAAGCCAAATTGATTATAAAGATATAAAAACTTTAAGCAAATACGTTACTGAAAGAGGTAAAATCTTACCTAGAAGAGTAAGCGGAAATTGTGCAAAACATCAAAGAGAAGTAACTGTACAAATTAAAAGAGCTAGAACAGTTGCATTATTACCATATACAGCAGAATAAAGATTATAATGGTTCCTTGTGGAGCCATTTTTTATAATCTAAGCATATAGATTATAAAAAATGGATTCAGTATAAAATGGACAGTTTTGAGGAAGACATTTTGTCTTTAGGGTGGTGAGTAAATGAAGAGTCATAAATTTAAGAAGTTCATTATGCCAAATCAGGATATATACTTATGGATTATTGGCATACTTGCTGTAATTATGTTTAAATATAATATAATAATATCTATTGTAACAGCACTTTTTTTGGTGTTTCTTATTTATTATAAGACGGTAAGTACTAGTAGAAGTAAAGAAAATTGGAAGGAAATGATCGAAAATCTTGCATTAGATATTGATGCCGCAACTCAAAATATCTTATTAGATTTGCCTTTTCCATTGCTCATTGTTAAAAATGAGGGTGAAATTGTATGGTATAATGCTCACTTTAGCAGTATTTGCAAAGTGGAAAATCTAATTTCTATGAAGTTTCCCGATTTACTTCCTAATATAGATTTAAAAAAAATAAAAGAAGGGCTTGAAAATAAGAAGCCCATTTCATATGCTTTAGAAGGGAAAACCTATAAAGTATTTCTAAATGCAGTAGAGAATATTAATAATGAAGATATTACGATGTTATACTGGCTAGATATAACAGAACAAGAAGAGGTAAAACAAAATTACATAAATCAAAAACCTTTAATGGCATATATTCAAATTGATAATTTTGATGAGATCCTTCAGGATGCAAGTGAAAGCTATAGACCTCTTATTAGCGCAATTATTGATCGGAAAATCAATTCATGGGCAAATGAAATGAATGCATTTTTAAAAAAGTATGATACGGATAAATATTTGATGGTATTTGAAAAAAAACACTTATATTTAATGGAAGAAAAAAGATTTCACGTACTTGATATTATTAGAGAAACTCAAAGTGGAAACAATATGCCTATAACCTTAAGTATAGGTATAGGTCACTCTAGACAAGCTACTTCTTTTCTAGAAAACCAAAAATTATCAAAATCTGCATTAGATATCGCTTTGGCAAGAGGTGGAGATCAAGCTGTAATAAAAAAAGATGAAAAAATATCTTATTATGGAGGAAAATCTCAGGCAGTAGAAAAGAGAACAAAGGTTAAAGCACGTGTAAAAGCTCACGGTATTAAAGACCTTATTCAAAATGCTGACAAAGTATATATAGTTGGTCACGAAGTTCCAGACATTGATTGTTTGGGAGCCGCTCTTGGGATTTATCGATGTAGTAGATTCTTAGAAAAGGATGCCTATATTGTATTAAACAAAAGCAATCCGTCAATAGATGTCTTGTATGATAGCCTTATAGATGAAGGCTATAAAGACTTATTTGTGACTAGTGAATACGCCAATAAAAATATTACAAGTGAGAGTTTAGTTATTGTAGTAGATGTTCATAGAAAAAGTTTACTAGAAGATGAATCCATACTAGAGAAGACGGATAAAATCATTGTCGTGGATCATCATAGAAGAGGTGCAGACTTTATTGAAAATGCCATCCTTATATATTTAGAACCTTATGCGTCTTCTACATGCGAATTAGTTACAGAAATTGTAGAGTATATGGACGATGATATTAAATTGGAAGAAATAGAGGCTTCTGCGTTGCTTGCAGGAATATATATGGACACAAAAGATTTTTCTTTTAGAACAGGAGTAAGAACCTTCGAGGCTGCTTCTTATTTAAAAAGGAAGGGCGCAGACATTAACAGATGTAAATTCCTACTTAAAGATGATAAAGATGTATTTGTAGCTAAAATTGAGGCTATAAAAGCTGCAGAAATAACGAAAGATAATATGGCTATTTCTGTTATTCAAAATTCGACGGATAAGGTTAAGCTAATAGTAGCTCAAGCAGCAGATGAACTGCTCAATCTTCAAGGTGTGGATGCGTCTTTTGTTATGGCGCAGGATCAAAATGAAGTAATCATTAGCGGAAGATCATTAGGTGATGTTAGTGTACAGTTGATCCTTGAAAAACTGGGCGGAGGAGGCCATTTGAGCATCGCAGGTGCTCAATTATCAGATGTAAACATAATGGAAGCAAAGGAATTACTAAAAAAAGCAATTAAAGAATACAAAGAGGAAGGTGTTAATACATGAAAGTAATCTTATTAGAAGATGTAAATGGATTAGGAAAAAAGGGCGAAATCGTCAATGCAAAAGATGGATATGTGAGAAACTTTTTATTTCCCAAAAATTTAGCTATTGAAGCTACTAAAGATAATATAAAGAAAAATGAAGAGATGCAAAAGGAAAAAGAGGCACAAAAGAAAAAAGAAATAGAAGAAGCTAAAGTGTTAGCGGAGAAAATCTCTAATACTACTTTGACAATGAAATCAAAAGCTTCAGAAGAAGGAAAATTATTCGGCTCCATTACAAGCAAAGATATTGCTATGGCCTTAAGGGACATGGAAAAAATCGAAATAGACAAGAGAAAAATTGAACTGACAGAACCTATACGAAACATTGGCCATATTGAAGTTAAAATTAAAATTTTACCTCAAATATATGGTAATTTGAACATTGATGTAAAAGCATTATAGAAAATTTCTTCTTATAAGTCATCTTTTTGTGTAGAGATGACTTCATTCGTTGGATAAAAAATTTGTAAGCTGAATGCGGAAAGCTGAATTCTCTATATAGTAGGGTGAAAGAAAGATAGAATGACCCGGCAGAGAGCTGGGTCAGAGTAGCATATAGACGACTGTTTAACGATAGTTAAAAAGGGAGGAAGTATCATGGACTTAAAAGCGAAAGTTCCACCGTATAATATAGAAGCTGAACAGTCTGTTCTTGGGTCCATGCTCTTAAGTAAGGACGCCATATTGACGGCTACAGAGATTATTCAAGATTCTAAGGAATTTTATAATCCTCAGCATCAACAGATTTTTTCAGCTATCGTAGAATTGTTTAAAGAGAATAAGCCTGTAGATTTAATTACTTTATCCAGTAAATTAAAGGATTCAAATACTCTAGAGAGAGTAGGCGGAAGTAGTTATCTAACGGAATTAGTTGGTTTAGTACCTTCTTATACAAATATAAAACACTACTGCAATATTGTCCAAGAAAAGGCTCTCCTTAGAGAACTTATTAATGCATCAACAGATTTAATGAATGAATGTTATGAACCTTCTAAGGAGCCCGAACAGATATTAGAAACTGCTGAAAAGAGGATTTTTGATATTTCTCAAAGAAAGTCCACAGGTGACTTTATCCACATTCAACAGGCCTTAGTTTCTACTTTAGAAAAAATTGAAGAAGTTCAAAAAAACAGCAGTAATATTACAGGAGTATCAACGGGATTTCGTGATATAGACAATATTACAGCAGGTTTGCAAAGATCGGATCTTATCTTGATTGCCGCTAGACCTTCTATGGGGAAGACGGCCTTTGCTTTGAATATTGCTCAAAATGCAGCAGTAAAGGGTGGAAAATCTGTGGCCCTATTTAGTCTAGAAATGTCTAAGGAACTATTAACTCAACGTCTTTTGTGTAGTGAAGCTCATATAGATAGTCAGAAGCTCCGAACGGGGAATTTAGATGAAAAGGATTGGGAAAAACTAGCTTATGCCAGCTCTAATTTATCAAAGAGTAAAATATTTATCGATGACACTGCAGGAGTAGGTATAATGGAGATGCGCTCTAAGTGTAGGCGGTTAAAAATTGAGCACGGCTTAGATCTTATTATGATCGATTATCTTCAATTGATGGAAGGTAGCAAAAAAAGCGAGAGTAGACAACAAGAGATATCTGAAATTTCTCGTTCTCTAAAGGCTTTAGCCAGAGAGATGGACTGTCCAGTAGTAGCACTATCTCAGCTCAGTAGAGCTCCGGATGCTAGAGCAGATCACAAACCAATTCTTTCTGATTTAAGAGAATCCGGTGCAATCGAGCAAGATGCGGATGTAGTGATGCTCTTGTTTAGAAATTATTACTATTCAAAAGATCCAGCAGAAAGAAGATTAGCAGAAGTTAATATAGCGAAACAAAGAAATGGTGCTACTCGAACCATTGATATGGCTTGGTTAGAAGAATATACTCAATTTGCTGACTACGATTATGCGCATTAAGGTAGTAAGGTGGTAAGCAAAACCTTTACTCGCCTGTAGGCGAGGTAGCAAGATTCTCCGATTAGCTTGCGATGGAGGATCTTAGATATATACTTATTAGACTTTTAAGAATTTGTGTATAAGAACGAAAAAAATGGGGAAGTATTAATTTGAGTAAGAGAATATATTTACGCGAAAGTATGAGACTTTTGGTAGAACCAAAAGTCTTTTTACATACAGGAGAATTTTCTATATTTTTACTTGAACTCATGTAAAATAAACTGATGTTTTATATGAATTTATAATTTTACACAAATATAATACTGAGCTAGTCAACAATAAATCTTGAATTAAATATATGAATCTGTTATAATTTACAACTGTTAATATATGGGGGTGACAAATTGGCAGCTTCGAAGACGCTAGTGATTGTAGAATCACCTGCAAAAGCAAAAACCATAAAGAAGTATTTACCTAGAAATTATAATGTGGAAGCAACAATGGGACATGTTAGGGACCTTCCAAAGAGTAAGCTAGGTATTGATATAGAAAATAATTTTGAGCCTTCTTATGTTACTATAAGAGGTAAAGGTGATATTCTTAAAAAGATAAAAAAGGAAGCAAATACGGCAAAAACCATCTTATTAGCAACTGACCCTGATAGGGAAGGGGAAGCTATATCCTATCATATTGCTAAATATCTCAAGCTTGATGAAACGAAAGTAGATCGAATTGAATTTCACGAGATTACAAAAGATGCCATAACAAAAGCCATTGAACATAAAAGAAAAATTGATATGAATCTAGTAAATTCGCAACAAGCTAGAAGAGTTCTAGATCGATTGGTAGGCTATAGCATAAGTCCCCTACTCTGGAAGAAAATAAGAAAAGGCCTTAGTGCAGGTAGAGTTCAATCTGTTACTACGAGGATCATAGTTGATCGAGAAAAAGAAATCATGGACTTTGAAAGTGAGGAATACTGGTTACTTGACTTAAAATTATTCAAAGGAAAAGAAGAGTTCGATGCAAAGTTCTATGGAAGAAATCAGAAAAAACACGAAATAAAAAGCTCAGAGGAAGTTGAGAAAATTATCGCCGAACTAACAGAGCCATTTATTGTTTCTAAGGTCAAGG
>ENA-UOOM01002602-UOOM01002602.1-fermentation-metagenome-genome-assembly--contig:-NODE-2602-length-14494-cov-4.068010_pt1 | contig 14494 bp, 11 predicted proteins | sample MGYA00245781_ERZ724031 | MGnify/ENA primary metagenome ERZ724031 (study PRJEB28704, sample SAMN03018317) | fermentation metagenome | biome: anthropogenic terrestrial biome; feature: soil; material... | reverse complement strand
GATCTACAATCAGGAACACGCCCCCATCGCCGGCACCGCGGTCATCGGTCCCGGCTCGCAAGGCGGCCCGGCATGACCGAGACCCTCAACTTCGCCTTGCGCGTGGCAATGCTCATCGCCCTGTACGCGTTCTTGGCCTTTGCCGTTGTTACCCTGTGGCGCTCGGTCGCCCGCCCATCCTCCGCGGAAAACCAGGCCATCCCGCCGATCACACTTACAACGGATATCGATGAAAACCCAAAGGAGGCCGTTTTTGTGAGCGCGGAGGTCCTGCTGGGCCGTGAAGCCCATAATGACTTTACTTTGGAGCATCCAACTGTTTCCTCCCGGCATGCCCGCTTGCAATACCGCCAAAACCAATGGTGGTTCGAAGATTTGCAGTCAACCAACGGTTCCTACCTGGACAACTTACGCATCGAGGAGCCGATTGTGGTCAAGGATGGCGATACGATCTACTGCGGCGAGGTCGCCATCCACATCAAAATCAAGCCGCTGAGTTAAAGGAGTTAGCAATGGCAGAAGAATTTGCTTTTGGAGTGATTGGCGGTTCAGGATTGTACGCCTTTGATGGCTTGCAAAACACGCGCAGAATCGAAGTGGAAACCCCCTATGGCCAACCCTCCTCCCCGATCGTTATCGGTGAAATGGCCGGCAAACAGGTCGCCTTTTTAGCCCGTCACGGCCTGGGCCATACCCTCAGCCCGTCCGAGGTCAACTATCGGGCAAATATTTACGCCATGAAGCAACTTGGCGTGACCCGCCTGATCAGCGTGAGCGCCTGCGGTTCCCTGCGCGAGGATTACGCGCCCGGCGAGATCGTGATTCCGGACCAGGTCTTCGACTTCACCCACAAGCGTGAGCGTTCCTTCTTCTCTGGCGGCCTGGTTGTGCACGTAAGCGCCGCCGAGCCTTTCTGCGCCAAACTCAACAGGCGCCTGCAATCTGCTTTAGCCCTTACTGAGGCCAAAGTTCACTTGGGCGGCACCTACATCACCATCGAAGGTCCGCGTTTCTCCACGAAGGGCGAGAGCAATACTTACCGCGGCTGGGGTATGTCCATCATCGGCATGACCAGCTCTCCAGAGGTCTTCCTGGCGCGCGAGGCCGAGATCTGCTACGCCACCATGGCCCACGTGACAGATTACGATTGCTGGCATGTGAGCAAGGAGCCTGTAACAGTTGAAATGGTCATCCAAACCCTGATGAAAAACACCGTGATCGCCCAGCAGGCCCTGGCCCACCTCGCCGAGAGCATCGATGAACCCATCGAAGGCAGTGATTGCGCCTGTGAGAACGGGCTCAAGGATGCCATCATCACTGACCCCAAAGCGGTCAGCCCGGAACTGCGAGAGAGATACCGCTTCCTGATCCAAAAGTACCTGGAGTGAGCACTTTTACCCCGAGCATGCCCAGGCAGCCGCGGCAAATGCCGCTTCTGCTTCCAGGCATCCTCTTCTTGGCCTTTTACACCGCGGCTTTGATGCTCGCGCCTTCGGTGCGCCAGCATTTACAGCAAGCCCAGCCAGACTGGCAATACCTTTTGCCGTTCTTTGTGTGGCTCGCTGTGAGCCTGGTGATGCAGCGGCGGATCAACCGCGGCATGACCAACGCGGACCCCTGGGTCTTTCCCATCGTTGCCGTGCTCAGCGGCTGGGGCGTGCTTACCATCTGGCGGCTCTCTCCCAGCTTGGGGGCCAAGCAGGTCATGTGGTATTCCTTTGGCTGCGCGCTCATGCTCATCGCCCTTAACCGGAGCGATTTCATCGGCAATTTGCGGCGCTATAAGTACCTTTGGCTCTTCCTCGGCCTATTGCTGATCGGCCTCACCTTCTTCATCGGCGTCAATCCTGCCGGCGCGGGTCCCAAGTTATGGCTGCGGTTCTTTAATTTCTACCTCCAGCCTTCCGAACCACTCAAGCTGCTGATGATCATCTACCTGGCAGCCTATTTCGCGGACCAAATCCGCCCGCAGCTCAGCCTGATGCAAACCATCCTGCCCTCCCTGCTGCTGATCATCCTGGCCGGTTTGCTCCTGGTTGCCCAGCGCGATCTGGGTACGGCCAGCCTTTTTGTGGCCCTTTACGCCCTCATGCTCACTGTCACCACCCAGCGCAGGCGCTTCATCTTCATCCTGCCCGGCCTTGGGCTCCTCCTGGCTGTCGCAGCCTACTTCGCCTCGGACCTTGTGCGCACCCGCATTGATATCTGGCTCAACCCCTGGTTGGAAACCAGCGGAGCCTCCTACCAACTTGTGCAGGCGCAAATTGCCATCGCTGCCGGCGGCCTGGCCGGTACCGGCCCTGGTCTAGGTTCGCCTGCCTTCGTTCCCGTAGCAGTCTCAGACTTCATTTTCTCAGCCATTGCCGAAGAAGGCGGCCTGCTCTTTACCAGCGCCTATATGCTGCTGATCCTCATCCTTGCCATCCGCGGGCTCAGCATCGCCCAAAACAGTAAAACCAGCTTTGGCCGCTATCTGGCCTTTGGCATTTCTGCCTATTACTCGCTGCAATCCTTGTTCATTATTGGCGGCAATCTTAGCCTGCTCCCCCTCACCGGCGTCACCATGCCGTTTATGTCCTACGGCGGTTCCAGCCTGGTCACTAATCTCATCGCGGCCCTGCTTCTGCTGCGGATCAGCACGGAGCCCAGCGCGTTCACCCTCTACGAAAAAGGCCGTAAATCCTACCGCTGGGTGGCAGGGGCCTTCATCCTGCTTTTTGGGGTCGTGCTCGCCGCGAATACCGCCCTTGCCTATTTCCGCCAGAGGGATCTTCTCGCCCGGCCGGAAAATCCGCGCTGGGCTGTTTACGACCGTTTCTCACCGCGCGGCCAGATCTTTGCTCAGGATGGCGAAATCCTGGCAGCCACTAAAGGCAATTCAGGGGCTTACACCCGGCAGGTGGTTTATCCGCCGCTTTCCAACGTCATCGGATACGCCTCGCCAATTTACGGGCAGACCGGTCTGGAAACCAGCCTCTATGATGTTCTGCGTGGGTATGCGGGCACCAATTACAAGGAACTTTGGTGGCACGAACGCTTCTTCAATCAGCCCCTGCCTGGCTTGGATATCCGCCTCAATTTGGACCTCATCCTGCAGCAGCACGCCGATGGCCTGCTGAACGGCCACAAAGGCGCGATTGTGCTCTTAAACGCTGCTACGGGTGAGGTCTATGTACTTTCCACTTACCCTAGTTTTGACGCCAACCGGCTGGATGGCAACTGGCCGGAACTGATGGCCCGCGTGGACGCACCCCTGCTTTCCCGCCCCACCCAAGGCCTCTATCCCCTGGGCAGCGTCGGCGGTCTGATTGCCCTGGCAGACCAATTTACTCGGCTGGAGCCCAGCCAAAACCTGCCAGAAATCAACAATATCCTGGATAACGATTGCCGCCAGGCGATGGCAGCCTCCGCCCGGAACGATAGCCGCCTCCCGCTCAAATATGGCTGCCTCGATGCCGTACGGGGTCTTGTGCAGGCCGATGAGCCAGCGGCAATCCTGGAACAGGCAAGAGCTTTGGGTTTGTTCACTGCTCCGGGCGTGGCCATCCAAACGGCAGCGCCTTCACAGCCTGCGGATCCCAGCCTGGACCCTGCAGCTTTCGCGCAGGCCTTGGCAGACACAAAGCTCAGCCCCTTACAGCTTGCCCTCATGGCAGCTGCGGTCAGCAACAACGGGCAGCTGCCCTCAGCCCAGCTGGTAAATGCCTACCGCGATCCGGTTGGGAATTGGCGGCCTTTCGAGGCCGATGCCGCCTTGCCCAGCAAAGCCATGCCTGCTCCTGCTGCCCAACGCATTCAAGATTATCTCCAAACGGGGAATGAATCGCTTTGGTTCACCACCGGGCAGAATAGCGATCTCGCTGGCGATGGTTTGGCCTGGTACCTGGGCGGCACGACTTCAGCCTGGCATGGCACACCTCTAGCGGTAGCCGTCGTGCTCGAAGAGGCCGATTCACGCCTTGCCCAAACCATCGGTTACAACCTGCTTACCGCCCCAACCCGCGGCCTTCTGCCTTAGTTTCGAAGACTACTGGTTTTCTTCCTGGAGCACTGCTAGCAAAGCTTGTATACAGGGTGGTCTGGTCCAAGGAGAAACCTCCTTATCTTCAATTAACCAATTGGCTATGCGCAGAATTATTGGGCTGTTATTCCGCCGGCGCTTCCTTTAGAACACAAAACGGACGGCCTCTCAACCGTCCGTCGCTAAATCAAACTTCCGAGTTCTAACCCTTTTTCACCCGCAGGTAATGCCGCTTGCCGGCCTGCAGGACCCCTTCTGCATCCAGAACCAGCTGCGGGTCGGCCACGGTCACCCCATCCCACTTCACGCCTTGCTGGTCGATCAGGCGTCGGGCCTGGGTCTTGCTGCCAGCCAGACCGTTGGCCACCATCACATCCAATAGCGCTTCATCCCCCTGCAATTGGTATTCCGGCATCTCATCTGGCATGTCGCCCTTTTGGAACATTGCCACAAACTGCGTTTCAGCCGTCTTGGCTGCCTGGTCGCCGTAGAAAAGCCTCGTAATCTCAAACGCCAGACGCATCTTGGCATCTCTGGGGTGCAATCCGCCTGTTTCCAAACCGGTCTCGAACTCGGCCAGTTCGGCGTTGCTCCATTCGGTCGTCAAAGTGGCATAGATTGGCATCGCCGAATCCGGGATGCTCATCACCTTGCCATACATGTCCTCGGCCGTTGTGTGGATAGGGATGGTGTTCCCCAGCGACTTGCTCATCTTCTGCACGCCGTCCGTACCCGGCAATAGTGGCATTAGAATGCCGATGTTGGGTTTCTGGCCGTAGCCTTCCATCACCTTGCGTGAGGCCGTCACGATGTTGTACAGCTGGTCCTGCCCGCCCACCTGCACGTCCGCCTCCAGGTGGTGCGCGTCGTACCCCTGCGAAAGCGGGTAGAAAAACTCGTGCAAGTGGATCGGCTCTCCCACCTCCAGACGGCGGGCAAAATTATCCCGCGCCAGGATTTGCTGGGCAGTAAAGTTAGTGGCCATCCGGAAGATCTCTTCCAGGGTTACCTTTTCCAGCCAGTCCGAGTTATAGACCACCTGCGTCTTATTACGGTCCAGCACTCTAAAGGCCTGCTCGGCATAAGTCTTCCCGTTTTCGATGATCTCTTCCTTGCTGACCAGCGGGCGGCTTTTGTCCTTGCCGCTGGGGTCGCCGATCAGCGAGGTAAACGATCCGATCACGAAAAATACTTCATGGCCCAGATCCTGAAATTGCTTCAGCTTGCGCATGCTGATCGTGTGGCCCAAATGCAGGTCGGAACTGGTGGGGTCGTAGCCGCAATAAACACGCAAAGGTTTGCCGCTGGCTTCCGCCGCCTGCAGCCGGGCCTTTAATTCCTCAGCCATTGCCTTGCCGATTGCCGGGTCGCCATAATCGGTCCCCCGCATCAGCAATTCCACCTTCTCGTTGATATTCAGCATCACAACCTCCTCCAGGCGTGCTCAGGCACGCTTGAAGCGCAATTTTACCATTTGCCCTCGTTCCCGGCAGAGGCTTCCAGCTGCTGGCGAAAAAGAATCAAAAAGCTGCCGCCATCAGGCAGCAGCTTTTTCATGTGATACGTTTGATTAAGTGGCAGCAGGGGCCGGACCATCCAAGTGGCGGGCCTCGTTTTGATCGTCCAATGCATCGGCGGCGTCCTTGGCGGCGTCTTCAAGTTCGGCATTTTCCTCATCCAAGGACTCGCCAAGCTCTTCAAGGGCATCTTCTACTTCAGCCGTCTTTTCATCCAGCTCGCGGTTTACAGCTTCCTCGTTCTCATCCAGAACCCCTTCCAACTCTTCGTCCAGCGCCGGGATCTTCTCACTATCAAGCTCAGGCTCATCAACAAAGTCCCCTTCTGCGGCATTCCCGGCATCTGCCGCCAGTTCTGCTTCGGCTTCAGGCGTCAGAACTTCCGTCTCTGCGTTTGGCTTGGGCGGCCAAACAGTATGCCGCAGGATAAAGAAAACGCCTGCTAAAAGCGCCACCACCAGCATTGTGGTCTGATTGATGTTGATCCCCGCTACAGGCGAAGGATCCAGGCGCACAAACTCCAGAGAGAATCGGATCACCGGGTAAACCACCAGGTAAAGGTTGAAGATATCGCCTTTGAATAACTTGCCTTTGAAGCGTTTGCCCACCCAAATCAGCAGGAGCGCGCCAAGGACATTCAGGATGAACTCATAGAGAAACAAAGGGTGATACCGCTCCACCGCGGCAAAGCCCGGCAGACGGTACTGAGGTTCGATGAAAATCGCCCACGGCAGGTCGGAGGGGCCGCCGTAGAGTTCCTGGTTTACAAAATTCCCCCAGCGCCCGATCGCCTGCGCGATCAGAAGCCCTGGCGCTGTCCAATCCGCTATTTGCGCAAAGCTGATTCTACGCACCTTGCAATAAATCAGCGCCGCGATCGCGCCGCCGATAACCCCGCCGGGGATGCCCAAACCGCCATGCCAGATCTGCAGAATGCGGATCGGGTTCTCCATGTAGTAGGCCGTTGTGGTGCCGGCTGCAATGTTGGAAGCCGATGGGGTGAACACATGCCAAAGCCGCGCCCCGAGAATTCCGCCCAACAACAGCCAGGGCAGGATATCCCAGAGATCATCGCTCGACTTGCCGTCGCGTTTGGCCATCTGCCCGGCCACCCAGGTGCCAAGCAATGCGCCGGCCAGGATGATCAAAGCGTAAAACCGTATGGTTACCGGACCAATATTAAAGCCTTGGGGCATATTCAACCTCTTTTATTCAGAACTGTTTAAGCACGCTTTTTGCTCTGGGCAAATACCGTCAGAATGCGTTGGATCGCCGTTGCGTGCGCCAGGATGGCAATTATACCAACCGCGTATAGCGCCAGGTTCAATAGTAGACCCAGCACAATGATCACCATACGCTCCACCCGCGTGCCCACCCCAACCTTGGCATTAAAGCCCAGGGCTTCGGCCCGCGCCCGTGTATACGAGACCAGGAGGGCACCGCCAAGGGCTATCAAACTAATTATTAATCCCGGCTGGTTATTATTTTGAAAATAAAAAAGTGTTAGGGCGCCGAAGATCAGCCATTCCTCATATCGGTCGATGGTGGAATCTAAAAACGCGCCAAATGGGCCAATCTGCCCAGTGCGTCTGGCGAGCGTACCGTCGATGGCATCCAAAGGCGCCATCAATGCCAGTAATAATCCGCCCCAAAAATGCCTGCCGAGCACGATCAGCACCGCGGCAGCTAGTGTTCCGCCCAGTCCGATCAGGGTTACCTGGTTTGCTGTGATCCCCCGCGCGGCCAGAAAGTCCGCGATCTTATCCAATACCGGTTGGAAGACCTCCCGCAGCAGTTTTTCAAAGGAAAGCTTTGGCTTCACGCTTCATCCCCGTCATCGTCCAGGAGGATCTCCCGGTCGCGGCCGCTGCCAGTTGCAGGCCCAAGCACGCCCCGGCCCTCCAGCTGGTCCACCAGCCAGGCTGCCTTGGGGTACCCGATCCGTAAATGGCGCTGCAGGTAGGTTGCCGAGGCGCGCCTGTCCTTGCGCACAAGCGCTATTGCCTGCTTGATCAAGGCCTCGTCCGTCCCGCTCTCAGCATCCGCGCTGACCACGGCCTCCCATGGGGCCTCCTCTTCCTCGCTGGTATCAGGAAGCAGGCTGGCCTGAGCTGCAGGCGGGGGCGCGGTCCGTGGGCTGCGGGGAACGCGGGGTTTGGAAGCAGGCGCTTCACTGATCGGAGCGCTAACCCGTTCTTGTTCTTCCGCTTTCGGCGCGGGGCCTTCATCTTGAACCGGCGAGGCTTCCTTCGCGCCGGCTGCATGCGTCTGCCACCAGTTCAGCACCCCGCCGATTTCCTTGTCGCTCACGTAAACCCCTTGCGAGCGCTGCGGCGTACCCACCTGGGGGTGTAAAAAGAGCATATCGCCCTTGCCAAGCAAGGTCTCCGCACCATTCGTATCCAGGATCACCCGCGAATCGACCATTGAAGCTACCATGAAGGCGATGCGGGTGGGGAAGTTGGCCTTGATTACGCCAGTCACCACATCCGTGCTTGGCCGCTGGGTGGCCACCACCAGATGGATGCCAATAGCCCGCGCTTTTTGGGCCAGGCGCACCAATGCGCCTTCCGTCGCCTCGGGTGCATTCATCATCAAATCAGCTAATTCATCGATCAGGATCACGATCCGCGGCAATTTGGGTTTGCCCAGGCGCTCCATCTTGGTATTGTAGGAATCCAGGTTGCGGGCGCGCTGCCCTTCCAGCAGTTTGTAACGGTTATCCATCTCCACCGTGGCCCAGCGCAAAACGCTTTGGATGCGTTCAACATCCGTCTCAACTTGCCCCAAAAGATGCGGCAGACCGTTAAAGCGGGTCAGTTCCACCATTTTTGGGTCGATCATCACCAACTTGAGGTCTTGCGGGCTGTTGTTCATGATCAGACAGGTGGTGATCGCGGCAATACAGATGGATTTGCCCGAGTTTGTCGCCCCGGCGATGAGCAAGTGCGGCATGCTCGCCAGGTCCGAGACCAGCGGTTGGCCGCTCACATCCCGGCCTAAAGGTACCGCCAACGGAGAGTTGATCCGTGTGAATGCCTCCGATTCCATAATCGGGCGCAGGCGCACCACGCTATTCACCGCGTTCGGCACCTCAATGCCGATGTAGGATTTGCCTGGGACAGGCGCAACGATGCGCAGGCGCTCTGCCTTCAGCGCCAGGGCCAGGTCCTTGTTTAGGTTGACGATTTTGTTGATGCGTACTTTCATCTTGTCGTCGCTGCCGGCCTTATCCATGTACCCCGGTTCCACCGCATATTGGGTCACGGTTGGCCCTACCCGGTAACCCACCACTTTGGCGGGAATGCCAAATTCGCCCAGGGTCTGCTCCAAGAGGCCGGCGTTCATGTTGATCGTTGCTGCGTTTTCCGCGAGGTTCATTTCCTGGGTCAGCAGGGTGAGCGGGGGCAGCTCTACCGGGCGTTTCACGGGATCCTCAGGTTTGGGGTCCTTATAGGGGTTCAGCTTGCGAACCTCACCAAAGTTAAGCGGCAAACGGGCTTGCGTGGCTGGTGCCGCTGGGGGACCGGCCTGGATTACAGCCGGTTTGGCTTTGATCCGCTGCGTTGCTTCGGGTGCGGCTGAAGCGCTTGCCGCCGGGTTCAGGTTCGGTACGGCGGTCGCGCTTTCCGGGCTTGGGAAAACGGGGTAGCTGCGGTAGGTCTCGCCCAGGCGTCTGCGCGCCCATCGCTCGAGCGGCCGGCTGATGTTCAGCCCCAATGCCAGCAAGACGAGAGCGGCGATGATGTAGATTAAACCGGTAAACCCGGAGCCGATCAGTCCGCGCAGCGGGCTCGCAAGCCCCCATCCCACGATGCCGCCGGCGCTCAGGCCGTTTTGCACATCCTCGATCATGTCGCCCTTCAGCGCCGAAAGCGCGCCAAGCAGCAACAAGGCGCCAAGTTCAAAGATCAGCACCTTGCCCAAGCGCACGCCGTGGTCCGCCCCGCTTTGCGCTAGAAGCACCACCCATCCGGCGATGATCAGTAAAAACGGCAGGCCAAGGCGGCCCCATCCCAGCCAGCGGGCGAAAAAGCTGACCACACTATCGATCAAACTGCCCTGCGTGAACCCAAAAATGCCCAGGAAAAGCAGCGACCCCGCAACCAGCAGTCCTAAACCGCCCAGGTCCCAGCCCAGCTTGCTGGCCAGGCCCTGCAGCTCATCGGCGTTGGGGTCGGGGTCGATCTTCATTTCTCGTCTTCGGGTCGCGGCGGGTTCCATCGGCTTGCCTTTCGCATCTCAATCCATATTAACCAGTTCAAATCTGGCCTTTCGGTCAGCAATTAACTTGCACCATTCGTGCCAATCTTCAGGGATTAATCGGGGTCTTGCTCACCCTCAGCGCCATTATTCGCCTGAGAAACGCTATCCATTTCCAGCCTCAAAATGTTGGCTGCAACGCTCTCCAGAGCAACCCGCTGCTTACGGTAAAGGTCAGCCTCAGATACGGCCAATTTGTGCGCCACTTCCCGCACCCGCTTGCCTTGCAGGAACTTGAGGTCCAATATGTTGTAGAGCAGCCAATCCCCGGTAAATTTGCGTTCGCCTTCCGGCCGGACGCGTTCGATGGCATTTTTCAGCACGGCGCGCAGAGCATTGGTCCGGTTGCCATCCAACTCATCGCTGGCTTCTTCCACTACTTTCAGGTCCAGTAATGGGTTTTTGGTGAATTTCGGCCCGCCCCAATAATGGGTCAGCGCGTCCTTCACCCATTCCGTCATCTGCGGGGATACTTCAGGGTCCTTAGCCTGGTAGATCTCTTTCTGGTCGTAGGAACTGCTTGCCCGCAATTCCTGGATGTAATCCACTTCGGCTTGTAAAACAGCCATCGAATCCAAAACCTGCTGCTGCAGGAAGCGGTCTTTCAGTGCCATTTCTGCCCGCGCCAGGAGCCATTCGATGTCCCGCCGCGCGCTTTCGTCAATACTCGCCTCAGCATCGCGTGGGATGCCGCAAAAGCCCAGCAGGCGGCCTTGGTCCTCAGCCTTGAACCAAAGCGGCAGGAGGTACAGGTTTTCGTCGTGCACCAACCAGGCGTCATCCTCGGCGTTCTCGTTCAACTGGCGCAGCATGCCCAGGTCCCCGCTGGCCGGCAGAATCTGCTTCTTGCCCGTCAGTACGATGTAATCCACCCGGCTGCCCTTCAGCACGGCGATGAAGGCGCCTTCCACCTGGAGGCGGTCGCAGATCGATGCCGCTATCGTCTCCAGCAGCTGGTTGAGGTCGTTATGGGTCAGCATCCGTTCTTCCAGGCCGCGGATCTTGTCCAGGTCTTCCCGGTCCGCCCCAAAAAAGAGCGGTTTCTCCAGTCTCGGCGCCAAAAGCGTGATTCCGTATTCCAGGATCAGGATTGTGGCCACCATCGCGATCGGTACGAGTGCGATATAAGGGTTGCCCAGCGTTTGCCCATAACGCCGGATCACCGTTACCAGGCCCAGGGTGATCGCTGCCACCATCGGACCCCGCAGGAGCCAACGGAAGAGCCGGCTTTTGATCGCCCTGTCCGTCCAGGTCATCCCAAAGAATGAGACCACATAGGCCATCACTACCAGGAACACGCCTGTGATCAGGCCCGCGATCGTCGTGGCGATGAAAAACAGGTCCGGGTGTTGGGCAAAAAAATTATTGCCGTGGAATAAGAAGACAACACTGGTGATGGCCGGCGTACTCGCCCCGGCAAACAGGTACATCAACCGCCTGCGGGCAGTATCGGTTCTGCTGCGGAGGATGGCTCGGCCTAAGTTCACGCTCGCGGTCAGCATCACTACAATGTAGAACATGCCGAAGAGGAAGGTGAAAATGGTGCGTTCCAGGTAGGGTACGGGGGATGTGGTAGCCGCCAGGCGCCCAACCGTCAGGCCAAAGGGAATTAGCAGGATTCCCACCAGCGAGACGGCATACACCAGCAGAACCACCCTGCTGCGCCGGCCGCGGCTGGGCCGCCCAGTCATCGTTAGCAGCTGATCAGAGAAGTGCAGGTAAGCAGCCGGCAGCAGCACCAATGCCGCCCACTTGAGCTGCAGGAAGAGCCTGATGATCGGCGCGTCCGTACTTACGTTTGCCAGCGCCTCACTGGTATAGATCACCGCCACTGTAAGCAAGATGATTCCAAAAGCTTGCACCAGCCGGTCGCGGTAGCTGAAACCCAGGGCGTACATCAAAAGCGCCATCGCAACAATGGCCACGCCCGCGGTCACTATTTGGGCAATGGTTTCCAAGATGCTGGAAATATTCAAAAGCACAGCAGCCGGGGCAAAGTTCACAGATCGATCAACTTTCTAAAAAAGATTGCGGTTTCCCGATTGGGGAAGTAATCCTCGATGTAACCGCAGTTTTCATAGCCATTTTTGAGCGCCATCCGGATGGCGGGGTCGTTTTTCACGCCAACTTCAAGGAGCACCTGGCGCACTTTCTTGCCGCGCGCCCAATCCTCCGCGGCCCGCAGCATCACCGAGCCGATCCCCTTACGCCGGGCGTAGGGGTCCACGCAAAAATCGCTGATACAGGCTGTTGGGGGCATACGCTGGGCATCGATGCAAACATAAGCCATCACGGTCTCATCCAGGCTGCCCACCAAAATTTGGTCCGCCCGGCTCCAGGATTTTGCCAGCGAGGCGTCATCCCGCGGATAGGGCACGTTCAATTCCCGGGGCAGGCGCATGCGGGTCATGGAGTGGGCAGTGCCGCTGGCACCGCGCTGGCACTCCATCTTGTAGCCAAAGGCGGTTTGTACGCTATGGTCCATGCGCACCAATTGCTCCACGTCCCTCGGAGCCAGCCTTCGGATCTGCAATTTCGCCATTTACCCGCCGCCTTTCACCCGCACAGCCACAACACAGCTGCCGGATTCATTTCCATTATTATCCAAAGCGATCAATCTGAGCAAATAATCCCCGGGTACCAGAGCGCTGGTATACCAGTTGCCCAGGTTTTGGTTCACCCGAACCTCCCCGCCTGCCGCGATGGTCTGCCATGTTTTGTGCTCCCAGGTGGAATACTCGTACTTATAGGAGCCAAAATTGGGCGTGTTCGCCGAGCCCTCGATAGTCACCACGCCGCTCACCTCCGAGCGATGCTCAGGGTTCGTGATCTCCAGTATTCCTGCCTGGCAATCGCTGGGCACATCGGTTATCACCGCCTGCGGATAGGGTGTGAAGGTTGGTGTGGCATCCGTAGGTACCGGTCCGGGAGTAGCGGTTTCCGGCACAGGCGTTACCGTAGGGGTGGCGTAAATAGCCTGCTCCTCGATTTCCGGGGCTAAAAATGTTGCCACACTGAATTCGCCCACCGTAAGCAGCCCTACAAGGATCAAAACGGTCACGGCGGCGGTCACCCGGCGCTGTGCGGCCTCGCGTTCCAAACCGAATACAGCGCTGCGGCGCTCGTCCAGGGCGATCGTCAGCCGGCGGAGGTAGATGACGGCCACAACGCCCAGAATCAAATAAATGGGCACTTCCAGGCTGGCCAGAAATTTGATCACAGCTTGCATAGATTGCTCTTAAAGCCGGGCAAGCACCCCGCGCAGGATAGTCTTTAGACGGGGCACGATCACCTTTCCGGATTCCAGCACTTCCTCGTGGGTGGCAGCGTTCAATCCGCTGGCGCCGATCACATTCGTGATGCTGGAGATGCCCAGCACCGCCATGCCCCCGTGCTTCGCCACGATGGTTTCCGGAACAGTGGACATTCCCACCGCGTCAGCGCCGATCATGCGCAAAAAGCGGCAATCAGCCGGGGTTTCGAAGGATGGGCCTGCCAGGCAGGCATACACGCCCTCCCGCAGTTCCAGCCCGTTCACACGGGCAACGCTTTGGGCCAGTTCGATCAGTTCCGGGTTGTAGATTGCGCTCATGTCCGGGAAACGCGGGCCGAATTCATCCAGGTTGGGCCCCCGCAGCGGGTTCTCCCCGGCGATGGGCATGAGTGAGAGGTGGTCGTTGATCAGCATCAGGTCGCCCACCTTGAAATCCAGGTTCAGGCCGCCTGCGGCATTGGTCACCACCAGGGTTTTGATTCCCAGGCGCTGCATCACCCTTACCGGCAGCCCGATGCGGGAAACCGCGTGGCCTTCGTAGTAATGCGTGCGGCCTTGCAGCATCAATACGTTTTTGCCTTCCAGTTGGCCGATCACCAGCCGGCCCTTATGCCCCAAAACAGTGGAAACCGGCCAATGCGGGATCTCGTTCGTGGGAATGATGGTCGCGTCTTGTACCGCGTCGGCCAAATCCCCCAGGCCGGAACCCAGGATCAGCGCCACTTCGGGCATGACCTTAATCCGCGCCTTCACCGCCGCTGTAGCCGAATCGATTTCCTGCATCGTAATGAAATGTTCCATTATTCTCTCCTGGGTCTATGTCTGGTGATTATACCAAGCGGCAATACGCCGCTTTTCCAGCTGGAGTAGATCAAAAGAACCAGATTATCGAATCACAATCTCGGACTTTCCTGTCTTTCAGGCTCATCGTTCAAAACTCCTTTGATCAATCTCCAGTTGTTCTTGTAGGCAGAAATATCCCAACCTCCTGCCTTAATTTTGTGTGGGAATGTGAGTGTCCTGACCTTACTTTTTCTTCTTACATCTTCACGAAGCCATGTCTCGTACTGATTATTAACGTTTGAAGCCATGTCTTCAGAAGGGATTATGTAATAATCAATCTCCGCTTGGGATTCGTTTGGAGAAATACCGACAAGCACCCAAAAAAAGAGGCCTCCACGATGGGCAATCTCCTTACTGCCTAAAGTACAGGTTCTATTACCTGGAATGTATGCTTTAACTTGGATATGAACGAACTTAGTTCCTTCAATATTACTGCACAAAATATCGGTGTTTGGAGTATTTCCTAATGTAATGGCAGCGACCAATCCTCTACGGCTTAATTCGCCAGCAACAAAGAATTGAGCTGCATTTCCGCGTAAACTCTTATTTCCTAGCAGCTTGGTGCGCATTTCCTGC
>ENA-UOOM01002600-UOOM01002600.1-fermentation-metagenome-genome-assembly--contig:-NODE-2600-length-14497-cov-2.884157_pt1 | contig 14497 bp, 17 predicted proteins | sample MGYA00245781_ERZ724031 | MGnify/ENA primary metagenome ERZ724031 (study PRJEB28704, sample SAMN03018317) | fermentation metagenome | biome: anthropogenic terrestrial biome; feature: soil; material... | reverse complement strand
AGCTGCCGGGGACGGGTTACTATCTCCTCATGGTCCAGAAGGAGGCGGCGGACCGCATCATCGCCCCCTCCAGGACGAAGGAGCGATACCCCCTCGGCGTGACGCTCGAGATCATGGGCACGTCCCGTTCGGTCCTGAAGGTCCCCCCGACGGCCTTCCGTCCCGTTCCGAAGGTGGAGTCGCGGGTCATTGAGATCGCGCTGTCGGGGCGATACGGAGCTCTTCCCAGGGACGGCGTGTGGCGGGAGATGCTCCGGGAGGCCTTCTCACAGCGGCGGAAGAAGCTGCTGAACAACATGAGGAGGCGATGGCCGACCCTGCCCTGGGAGGGTATGCTGGAGGGCGCGCGCGTTGATGGCAATGCGAGGGCCGAGGAGCTCACGGGCGAGCAGTGGTTGGCGCTCTGGGAGCTTATGAGAGCGAGGGGACAATAGAAAAGGCTCCTCCGAACGTTCGGAAGAGCCTTTTTGATCGTGCACAGGGTTCGATTGCGCTATTTCGCCTTTGCGACTCTGTCCTTGAGGGCTTTGCCGGGTCTGAAGACGGGGACTTTCTTGGCGGGAATCTTGATGACCTTTTTCGGATCCTGGGGGTTGCGCCCCTCGCGGGCTGCCCGCTTCCGAACTTCGAAGGTCCCGAACCCAACGAGCTGAACCTTGTCCCCTTTTGCAAGGGCTCCCTCGATTGCCGCGAAGATCGCCTTGACAGCCTCGCCGGAGTTCTTCTTGTTCATTCCGGTCTCTTTTGCAACTTGGGTCACCAGTTCTGCCTTGGTCATGCGTACTACCTCCTCTGAATGTGTGGTGTGCTCCCCGTGCCTTCCACGCGCCGCAAAACGCAAAAAAACCTATGGCATCTATTATTAGCAGCTTCTTCAGTTCTGGTCAAGTGTCAATCGTCATTTTTCGCTTTTTTCCGCCAGAAAATTCGCATTGGAACGCCTCCGAACTCCGCGAGCCCTCGGAGTTCCTTCTCCATATGGCGGGTGAAAGCTGTCGTTGCAAGGTTCGGATAGTTCACGAAGAAGATGAAGGTGGGCGGCTCGATGTCGGCCTGGGTACAGTAAAATATTTTGAATGCCCTGCCTTTTCTATCCGAGGGCAATCGGTCGAAAGCCAGGATGTCCCGAAGAAGCCGGTTCAGTTGCGTCGTCCCCAGGCGCCTCCTTCTGTTTTCCTGGATCGACAGCAGAAACTCGGGGATTTTGTGCATGCCCCGTCCGTTCTGGGCCGAGGCGAAGTGCAGCGACGCATAGGACAGGAAGGGCATCTCGTCCCTGAACTTTTTCTTCAGGGTGTCGCCCAGGTCCGTGCTTTTGTCGAGGATATCCCACTTGTTGAGGACGGGCAGAATGCCCTTGCCCCGCTCGATGATCTCTCCGGCCAGCCGTTTGTCCTGATCGGTGAAGGGGTCGGAGGCGTCCATGACGAGGAGGGCCACGTCGCACCGGTCGATGGCCTGGAGCGTCCGGACGAAGGAGTAGTACTCCACGCTGCTGTCCACCTTGCTCTTCCGCCGCATACCGGCGGTATCGATGAAGCGGAAGAGGGTCCCGTCGATCTCGACGAGCGTGTCGATGGCGTCCCTGGTCGTGCCGGGGATGGAGCTGACGAGGGCCCGCTCCTCCCTCGCGAAGACGTTGAGCATGCTGGACTTCCCCACGTTGGGTTTGCCGACGATGGCGACGCTGATGTCCTGTTCTTCGATCGTCCCTTCGGGCTCCTCGGGGAGACGTTCGACGACGAGCCACAGAAGATCGGAGATGTTTCGCTTGTGCTCGGCGCTGACGCCGATGACCTCCTCGAATCCCAGGGAGTAGGCCTGGTAGATGAGGTCCTCGTGGATGCCGTCGTCGATCTTGTTCGCCACCACGATGACCGGTTTGCCCGACCGGCGGAGCATGTCCGCCACGTCCTCGTCCATCCACGTGGGCCCCTCCCGCCCGTCGATGACAAAGAGGACGAGGTCGCTTTCGTCGAGAGCCGTTCGAATCTGGGCGCGCATCCCCTCCACGAAGGCGTTTTCGTCCTTCGCGAGGAACCCTCCGGTATCCACCACGAAGAACTTTCTGTCGTCCCACTCCACCTCTCCATACAGGCGATCCCTGGTCACCCCGGGCATGTCGTCCACGATGGCCTCCCGCTTCCCAACAAGCCTGTTGAAGAGGGATGATTTTCCGACGTTCGGCCTTCCTATGATGGAGACGATGGGCATGAGCAACTCCTCCTCGGACGTGCTAGTCGATCCAGACGGTGATCTCGGGAAAACCTCTGCCGGAGTTCCCTATGGAGAAAAATGGCGCGAGGGCGCGACGGATGCGGTCCATGGAGGGAACGGTCGCCCAGAAGGAGAGGGCCGTCTCGTCGGGGTCCATGGGGGCGATGGCCGTCTGCTCCAGTCGTGCCATTATACCCCTTTTTGCCTCCAGGGACGGACACCGGATGCCCAGGAGAAAGGAGAAGGGCGGCAGGCCGAACTCCCTTCGCTCCTCGAGCTCGTCTCTCCAGAAGTGGGGCCACCCCAGCGCGACCCCCCTCTGCCACCCCGAGCCGGGACGCCGGCTCTGAAGAAGGAGCACGCGGTCCTTCGCGCCCCTCCCCCGCCAGAGCGACTCCCAGATCATGGAGAAGGCGGTGAATTTCGCCTGGAAGGCCACGTTCCTGGCCTCGGCGTCCGCGTCGACCCACGCGACGAATCCGACGTCGACGCTGTCGCAGGCGGCGAGCGTCCCGCGCGTTCCGACGACGATCCCGCCGGAGCTCATCTTCCCCGCGAGCTCCCTTCTCTTTTTCTCCCCTGTGGGCCTTTCGTCCTCCCAGAAGACGGCGGGGCATGCGTCCGACGCGAGGGTCTGTGCGATGGCGTAGAGTGCCTCGAGGCCGGGGCGCTTCCCCGTCAGGAGGGGGCCCCTGCAGGCGGGGCAGACCTCCGGAAAGGGGCGGACGGCCCCGCAGGCGGAACATCGCAGACGGTTTTTTTTCTCCTCCCAGGCCATGACGGAGCCGCATTGCGAACAGAGGACCGCGCTTCCGCACTCCTCGCAGGCCACCTCCCCCGCATAGCCCTTTCGGTCGAGGATCCAGAGGCTCACCCGCTTGGCGTCCATGCAGGCTCTCGTCTCATCGAAGAGCGCCTTGGACAGGGACAGGGACCCGGAGATCCCCAGGCTCTCCGACGCGAAGCCCTTCCGGATGTCCACAAACCGGATGTCGTTCCGGGCGGGACGGTCGCGGGAGACGACGTCGTCCCGCAGGGCGATCCGGGACGACGGCAGTCGGCCGGACAGGACGAGGTGTGCCCCTCCGACCCGTGCGCGTCGCCCTGCGATGGTCCTGCTGTGCACGTGCGGCCATTTGTAGGCGCTGTGCGCCCGGCTGCTCTCCTCATCCACGACGATCGTCCCGCCCTCAGGAAGGGGGGCGAAGACGGCCCCAGGGCCTCCGACGACGCCGGCGACCGTGCCCTGCCGGACGGAGAGCCAGGCGTCCCGGAGTTTTTTTCCGCCGGTGGACGGCCAGAGAATGCTTTTTTCCTTCAGGGACGCAGGCAGATCCTTCCAGAAGGCCTTTGCCAGGGCCTGCTCGGGGAAGAGGGCGATGAAGGAGCTTCTTCGTTCGAGAATACCCCGGAGCTGCCCCCATCGAGCCTCGTCGTCGCAGTCATAGAGGAACGTCTCCTCGTACTCCCGCTGCGAGGGGGCAACGGGCTGCGAAAAGGGAGGAAGGGGGGCCCGATCGGCGAGAAACTGCGGCGGAAGGACCACCGTTAGCATCACGCCCGCGCCGCAGAGGAAGGTCCGTCCGCCCCACAGCAGGAGGTCCAGCATGTCGGGGGGCAGAAGGGCGCCCTCGTCGGGGAACTCCCTGATGGACCGGAGCGAGAAGGAGCGGTCGTCGGGGGGTGTCTCCCGTGCGCTCTCCACGACGCCGATGCGGACGCCCCGCCCGACGGGGACGATCACCCTCGCTCCCGGCTCTGCCGGGACGGGGGTCTCATAGGTCAGGCTGTTCCACCATGGGCCGGGGAGCAGGACGTCGCAGAAGGGCAAAGAGGGCCTCTTCCTTTAGGACGAGGGGGGCCATCCGCCGAGAAGGATATCCCAGATTCCCTCCGCCACATCCTCTTTCGTGCCCTCGATCGTGATGCAGGCTCCGCCGGCGTCGATGACCCGGACGGTGTTGGTATCCGTCCCGAAGCCCGATGCGGGGGCCGTGATGTCGTTGGCGATGATGAAGTCGAGGTTCTTTTTGGCGATCTTGCCCTTTGCGTTCTCCAGCAGGTTATGGCTTTCCGCCGCGAAGCCCACGAGGAGTTGGCCTGTCCTCTTGCGTTCACCCAGTGCCGCTGCGATATCGGGGTTCTGTTCGAGTTCGATGGAGAGGACATCCCGGTCCCTCCGCTTGATCTTCTCGCCCGAATAGCTGGCGGGACGGAAGTCGCCGACGGCCGCCGCCTTCACGATGACGTCCATGTCGTCCGACCGGGCGAGGACCTCCCGTTTCATGTCCTCGGCCGACACCACGGGGACCACCGAGAAGCCGTAGAGGTTGTGCAATGCCGACGGACCGAGCACGAGGGAGACGTCCGCCCCTCGATACCATGCGGCCCTCGCCATGGCGTACCCCATCTTCCCGGTGCTCGGGTTGCTGAGGAAGCGAACGGGGTCGAGGAACTCCCACGTAGGGCCGGCCGTGACGAGCACCTTTTTCCCTGAGAGGTGCCTGGAGGGGCTGATGGCCCTCCAGAGCTCCTCGAGGATGACCTCCGTCGAGGGGAGCCGCCCTCGGCCCTCATAGCCGCAGGCAAGGCTGCCCGATTCGGGGTCGACGACGATATAGCCCCGTTCGCGGAGCAGCGCGATGTTCGCGGCCGTCGCCGGGTTGTCGAGCATGTGGACGTTCATGGCCGGAAAGAGGCAGACGGGAGCGTGTGCGGCGAGGAGCAGCGCGCCGACGAGCTTCTGTCCCTGTCCATGAGCCGTATTCGCCAACGTCTCCGCCGTGCAGGGGGCCACGAGGATGGCGTCGGCCCAGTCGGCGAGGGCGATGTGGGGGATCTCCCAACCGTGGTCGTCGGAGAGGAAGTCCCTCTGCTGCCAGACCCTCCTCCCGGCCAGGGTGGACAGCACCATGGGGCTCACGAAGCGCTCAGCGTCCTCGGTGAGCACCACCTCGACCCGGCACCCCGCCTTCACGAGCCCCCGCAGGATATCCGGAGCCTTATAGGCCGATATTCCTCCCGTTACGGCGAGGAGGATCTTCCGGTCAGTTTTCCATGGCACCATGGGGTGCTTTCTCCTGCCCCTTGCCGCCATCGGCCGGCTCGCTCTCCAGGGTGACGGTAATGAGACCGCGGTCGAACTCCTCGAGCGTCAGGGAGATGAACTTCTCGTTCTCCTCCTCGAGGGTCCGCCCCTTCTGCTCGCTCAGCGAGCGCGCCCGTGACGCCACAGCCGCCGTGAGAAGGTATTTGTTGTCGATGCACTGCGCATTTTCCAGCGAATCCAGGTCATAAAAAATCATGTTCGATCCCCCCTGATGGTCTTTGTCCTGAAGCTCAGAATGATGTCGGCGAGCTCGCGGGATGCCCGCTCGGCGTCGTCGTTCTCTATCACGTAGTCGTAGTCGCCCGAGTGCTCCATCTCCCATCGGGCGTTCTTCAACCGCAGGGCGATCCGCTCCTCTTCCTCGGTGCCACGCCCTCTGAGGCGCCGCTCCAGCTCCCCCAGAGAGGGCGGCATGACGAAGATCAGCACGCACTCGGGAAGGGCCGCCCGAACCTGAAGGGCCCCCTGAACATCGATCTCGAGGAGGATGTCCTCCCCCGTCGCCAGAACACGCTCCACGTCCTCCTTAAGGGTCCCGTAGCAGTACCCGTGCACGTCGGCGTGCTCGAGAAAACACCCCCGGTCGAGCAACGACCGGAAGGCCTCGTCGGAGAGGAAGCGATAGTCCACGCCGTCCCGCTCCCCTTCCCGCGGAGGTCGGGTGGTGCAGGAGACGGAAAACCGTACGCCCGAAAGGGCCTCGAGGGCCTTCGTCCGAACCGTTCCCTTTCCGGCGCCGCTCGGCCCGGAGAGGACGAAGAGCCTACCCTTCCTCCGGGCCGTCATCGTCACCTTTTTCTTCGTACCTGTTCACGATCGTCTCGGGCTGAATGGCGGACAGAATGACGTGGTTGCTGTCGGTGACGAGAATCGCCCGCGTCTTCCGCCCCTGGGTGGCGTCGATGAGGCGGGAATCCGCCCGGGCCTCCTCCTTCAGGCGCTTGATGGGCGCCGAGGAAGGGTGGATGATGGCGACGATCCGTTCCGCCACGACCATGTTGCCGAATCCGATATGGACAAGCCTGCCTTCCATGCGTCATCACTCCACGTTTTGAATCTGCTCCCTGATCTTCTCAAGGAGGTTCTTTGCTTCCACGACCATCCAGCGGAACTCCTCGTCGGCGGTCTTGGACCCCATGGTGTTCACTTCCCGGTTCATCTCCTGGATGAGGAAGTCGAGCTTCCGCCCCTCGGAGGACGCCCCGTCGGCGATGGAACGGAACTGTCGGATGTGGCCGCCCGATCGGACGATCTCCTCGGAGATGTCCCACTTGTCGGCCAGGATGGCGATCTCCTGGGCCACCCTGTTTCGGTCCAAATCGGTCAGGCAATCGCCCAGAAGGGTGGACAGCTTCTTCCTGTGCTCCCCCAGGGCCACGTCCCGCCGCTCCTCCCACCGCAACGCCATCCTGCCGAGCAGGGCCTCGAAGGACTGGAGATACTCCGCCACACACTCGGCCAGATGGCGCCCCTCGCGCTCCCTCATGTCGATCAGGCGATCGAGGGCCCCTCCGACGGTCTCGTCGAGGGCGCCCCCCACGGTCTCCTCGACCGTGCCGTCCAAGGACGGAGCCTCTATCACGCCGGGAAGCCCCAGCAGAGCGGTCACGGAGGGGTTGTCCCCGACGCCCATGTCCTGCGCGATGGACGCTAATTGATTATAGTACCCGTGAAGGACGTCGCGGTCAATCGTGAAGGTCCTGTACCGAGGCGCCCAGGTGATCTCCGCCGAGAAACGGACCTTCCCTCGTCCAAGACGCGACCGGATCAGCCCTCCGACGGGCCCTTCGAGGGCGCTCATCTCGCGGGGCAGTCTGAGAGAAAGCTCCTGGTACCGGTGATTGACCGTGGATATCTCCACGGTGAGCGTCCCCCACTCGAAGACCCTGGTCTCTCTGGCGAACCCCGTCATGCTACGCATCATGGCAAACAGACCTTTCCTGTTGAAGTGTGCGCCCCTGCCCGAGAAAATCCTCCATGGCGCGCAGGAGGCGGGGCAGCCCAGCGCCCTGCAGGGCGCTGACCGAGACGACCTTTTCACCCCGGCTTGAAAAGTACTCTTCCAGCAGCGCGACGGAGCTTTCGGGGAGGAGGTCCGTCTTGTTCAGCACGAAAAGCCGCGGGATCTCCCCCGCTCCGATGTCCGAAAGGGTCTCCTCAACCACCGGAAGAACGTCCTTCAGACCGGGGTCCGAGGCGTCGAGCACCAGGAGGATGTACTCCGAGTTGACGATCTCCTCGAGGGTCGTCCTGAAGGAGGCGACGAGGTCCGGGGGAAGGTCGCGGATGAAGCCCACCGTGTCGGCGAGAAGGATCTCTTCGCCTGAGGGGAGGTGCACCTTCCGGATGAAGGTGTCCAGCGTGCTGAAAAGACGGTCCTCGACGAGAAGCGTCTTGTCCCCGCTCAGCGCCCGAAGGAGGGACGACTTGCCGCTGTTGGTGTATCCCACGAGGGACAGGACAGGGATGCTCAGCTTTCGCCGTCGGTCCCGCTGAAGGCCTCTTTTCTTCTTGATGGTCTCCAGGTTGATCGCTATGTTGCGGACCCGGCGCTCGAGTTTCCGGCGGTGGCGCTCGAACTCCGTCTCTCCCGGCCCCCGCGTGCCGATGCCTCCCCCGAGACGGGACATCTGCTCGCCGAGCCCCTTGAGATGAGGGATCTCATACTTGCAGAGGGCCATCTCGATCTGCAGCTTCGCCTCGGAGGTTCGGGCGCGCCGTTCGAAGATCTTCATGATGACGAAGGGGCGATCCCACACCTCCACCCCTGTGGCCCCCTCGAGGTTGATCTTCTGCCCCGGCGAGAGGGTTTCGTTGCATACGAGCAGCGACGCCTCCGCGGCGGCACAGTAGGCCTTCAGCTCCTCCGCCTTCCCCCGCCCGATGAGGAACGTCGGGTCCGGGGCGTTTCTCCGTTGCGTCACCCGTCCGACGGTCCTGATGCCGAGGTTGCCGAGCAGGAGCTCCAGCTCGTCGAGAAGCACGTCGGGCGGGAAGTGCCGCCCCGGGAGGTCGATGGCCGCGAGCACGGCCTTGCGAGATCCCGTCATGAGCCCCTGCCGGAGGCGTGTTCTCTCTCGAGGTCGGCGAGGGCGCCCTGCATGGCCTCGAGGAGCTTCTCCCTGCCTGAGCGCCCAAGGGCGGCGTAGTCCGCCGGGTCGATGATTCGGCCGAAGACCACGGAGATGCGCGCGGGCCTGACGACCGAGGAGCCCATGGGCATGGCCTCGAAGGTCCCGGAGATGGAGGCCGGAAGCACGGGAGCGCCCGACTTCATGGCGATGAGCGCCGCGCCGCCCTCGAGGGGCTGCAGCGTGCCGTCGGAGGAACGTCCGCCCTCGGGAAAGAGCAGGACATCGGAACCGTCCTCCAGCAGTTTGAGGAATCCGCGGAGGGCCGCTCCGGCGCTTTGGCTGTCCTGTTTCTCCACGGGGACGGCCCCCAGCGCCCGGATCACGGCGCCGAAGAGCTTCGACTCGAAGAGTTCCGACTTGGCCAGATAGCGGAGCTGCCTCGGGAAAAAGGATCCGAGGATGATGGGGTCGAGGTTGCTGCAGTGGTTCGCTATGAGGATGACGTTCCGGTCGGGGAGCGCTTCCGTCCAGCGCACAGTGATCCGGTTGTAGATCTTCAGGAGGACGGCGAAGAAGCCCCTCGTTAGCAGGTAGAAGAGACGGTTCCACCAGCTCATCGCGAGCGCGCCTCCGCTCTTCGGCGGTTCGCGATGACCCCGAGGACTGCACGCTCCACGTCCTCCACGGTCAGGCCGTCCGTGTCAATCTCCACAGCGTCGTCCGCCTTTTTCAGGGGGGCGACGGAGCGCCCCGAGTCGATCTTGTCCCGCTCGCGGATGACCGAGAGGACATCGTCGAAGTGCGCGTCCTCTCCTCGGGCCGTCCGCTCGAGGAACCGCCGCCTGGCCCGCTCCTCGTCCGACGCCGTGAGATAGATCTTCACGTCCGCCGTCGGGAAGACCACCGTCCCCATGTCCCGGCCATCGGCGACAAGGCCTCTGCGCCCCTGTTCGCGCTGGATGGCGAGCAAGGCCTCGCGGACGAGCGGGAGCGCGGCGTAGAGGGATACGATGGAGTCCACGAAGGGAGACCGGATGACGGCCCCTATGTCCTCCCCGTTCAGAAGGATGGTGTCGCCGCGAAGCTCCAGGGACAGGCGCGAGAGGGCTGTCCTCATCGCCCCGCTCTCCACGGGGGGAATTCCGGCGGAGTGCAGGTGAAACGCGAGGGCGCGGTACAGTGCCCCCGTATCGAGATAGTCTATGCCGAGTGCGGCCGCCACCCGTCTGGCTACGGTGCTCTTCCCCGCACCTGCCGGCCCGTCTATGGCGACGATCAGTGGTCGATCTGTCATGTCTCGCGTCTCCTCCGCTCTCTCCGACGTGGTGACGGCACAGGGTCCCTGTCCGTCAGACGAGCGCTCCATGGCGGATGGCCCGCCAGAGCTCCCCTCGGGTCATGGCGCGGCAGGCACCCGTCGGAAGGTGCGCCAGCTCCATTTTACCAATTTTCCTTCGGATGAGGGACTGGACGTTGAATCCGAGGGCTTTCGCCATGATCCGGACCTCCCGTTTGACCCCCTCCGCCAGGACGACGGTGACCCATCGGTTCCTGGGCTCTTCCTCCTCGATGAGGACATGCACCGGCTTCAACGTTCGCCCCTCGATGCACAGGCCGTCCCGCCACCGCCGGACGTCCTTTCTCGTGATCTCGCGGTCGAGGAGCGCTCGGTACTCCCGCAGGATGCCCTTCGACGGGTGGAGGATCTCCTGGGCGAATATCCCGTCGTTGGTGAGGATGAGAAGGCCTTCGCTCTCCTTGTCCAGACGCCCGACGGGGAAGAGGCGATAGTTCGCGAACTCCTCGGGGAGGAGCTCGGTGACCACCGGGTCGAACTTGTCGCTGACGGAGCACACGTAGCCCGCCGGTTTGTTGAGGAGGACGTATCGCATCTCTTCGGGGCGGACTGGCGCTCCGTCGACGGTCACGAGGGCTCCCTCGGGCAGGCGGAAGGCCGGCAGCAGGACGACCTTTCCGTCGACGCGGACCCGTCCGTCAGCGATGATCTTCTCCGCTCCCCTTCTGGAGCCGACGCCGCACAGGGCCAGGTAGCGGTTCAGCCGGATTCCCTCCACGGTCACACCTCTCCTTCCTGCCCGTCGTCAGACAGCGCGACGGGGGCGTCGTCCCTGTCGGCGGCCAACTCCTCCACCTCGTCCAGCGTCGGCAGCTCCGATATGGAGGAGAGCCCGAAGGACTCGAGAAAAAAGTCCGTCGTCCGGTACAGAAGGGGCGATCCCGTGCCCTTCCGCCGTCCCGCGATGCGGATGAGCCTATGGGCAAGGAGCGTGTCGATGACCCGTTCGCACCGCACGCCCCGGATGTCCTCCACGTCGCTCCTCGTCGCCGGCTGGTTGTAGGCCAGGACGGCCAGAGTTTCGACCGCCGCCTTGCTCAGGCGGATCTTCTGCGACGAGGCCACGTCCCTGAAGCGGAGCACCGTGTCGGCGACCTCCTCGGACGAGGTCATCCGCCATCCCCCCGCGGTTCGTTGAACGGTCACCCCGTGCCCCCGGGACGCCAGCGCCTCTTGGAGTTCGAAGAGAGCCCTCTCCACGGCGGAGGGGGGCGCGGAGAGCAGTCCGGCGAGCTCATCAAGGGCAACGGGGCCGCCGGCGACGAAGAGGACGGCCTCTATCCTTTTCGCCTCGTCGGAGAGGATGGCCTCACAGGGCACGGATGAAGAGATCATGGAAGAGCTCCTTCTGGACGATCCGGATCGTTCCGGCCCTGCTCAGCTCGAGCAGGGCGAGGATTGTCACGATGAAGAGGGACGAAGCCCCCCGCAGAGGCAGCAGCTCCGACAGACGAACGACGGAGGAGGCGGCCAGAGACGCCCGCAGTTCGGCCATCCTGTTTTCGATGAGCTCCTCGTCGGGCACCGAGACGGGGATGCCGGGCAAAAAGACATCGCCTTCCGCGCCGCTCGAGCGAAGGGTCCTCTTCCTGGTCTCCAGCAGGCTCCACCAGAGCCGGCAGAGCCGGTACAGGTCGCCGAGATACCAGGTCTGCTCCTCCGCGTCCGGTTCGAGACGCAGAAAGAAACGGTCCTGGCGCTCCTTTCTGTCGAGGAGACGCTCCGCGGCCCGTCGGTAGGGGCGGTAGCGCGAGAGCCTCTCCAGGACGTCCTCCCCACCCGCTTCAACCGCTCCGGAGAGGTCGTCTGCGGGGCGCTCCGGGACGGGGAACAGGGCGTGGATCTTCTTCAGGACGAGGGAGGCCGCCATGGAGAGGAAGTTGGAGACGACACCGACAGAGACCTTCCTCGTGTTCGCGAGGTAGGCCCCGTATATGCGCACCACCTCGCCCAGGGAGATGGACGCCACCTCGAGCTGCCCCGTCTCCACCAGGTGGCATAGAAGATCAAAGGGGCCGGAGAACCCCTCCACATCGGCCTGGAACTCGTCGAGGCCGGTGGTGCCCTCCCTCAAAGGGTTACCCTCTCGCTCTGGGGACGAACCCGATGGAGGAGACCACTTCCTCCATCGTCTTTTCCGCGACGATGCGGGCCTTCTGGGCACCGCTCCAGAGGACCTCCATGAGAAGGGAGCGGTTGCCCTCGTAGTGGGCTCTCTTCTGCTGAATCGGGACCATCACCCGTTCCACATGGATCTTGAGCCTCTTTTTGCAGTCCACGCACCCGATGCCGGCGGTCCGGCATCCGGCGGCGATCTCTTTTTTCTCGTCCTCATCGTCGTTGAAGACCTTGTGGATGTCCCAGACGGGGCATTTGTCCGGGTCACCCGGGTCCGTCCGACGCTCCCTCGCGGGGTCGGTGACCATGGTCCGGAGCTTCTCCCACATCGCCTCCTGCGAGTCGGCGATATCGATGGAGTTCCCGTAGGATTTGCTCATCTTCCGGCCGTCCGTTCCCGGGACTTTGGGCGTCGGCGTCAGGAGCATCTGGGGCTCCGGGAAGACCTCGCCGTAGAAGTTGTTGAAGCGTCGGGCCATCTCCCGGGATATCTCCAGGTGCGCGGCCTGATCCTCCCCCACGGGGACGTAGTTCGACTTGTACAGCAGGATGTCGGCGGCCATGAGCACCGGGTACCCGAGGAAGGCGTAGTTGCTCAGGTCCTTGTTCTTTATGTTCAGGATCTGCTCCTTGTAGGTGGGGCACCGGTACAGCCAGCCCAGCGGCGTGATCATGGAGAGGGCGAGGTGCAGTTCCGCGTGCTGCGGAACGTGAGACTGCGCGAAGATGGCGCATTTTTCAGGGTCCAGGCCGACAGCAAGCCAGTCGAGGAGGACCTCCATGGAGTTCTCCTTTATGCGGGAGCTGTCCGCATAGTCGGACATGAGGGCATGCCAGTCCACGATGCTGTAAAAGCAGGAGTACTTGTCCTGAAGCTGCACCCAGTTCCCCAGAGCACCTGCAAGATGGCCGAGGTGCAATCTCCCCGTCGGCCTCATACCGCTGAACACGTGCTGCATCATCCGAACCACCTCAGAATTGAAGATATGGAATACTGTCCCTCATACTCATACTATCACACCGGACGGGAGTCCGCCCGGTCCGGTCGCTGAAGGATCATCGGCGGGTCGGGCAGGGTGCCGACGGGGAGGACGGGCATGGACAGGTTCTCCTCGAGCAGGCCGCGCAGTGCGCCGAGCGAGTGGGCCTCCATCTCGCCGTGGTCTAGGACGAAAAGTCGAAGCCCTCGCTCCGTGGCCTCTTTTTTCTCGTGGTACTTCATATCGGCGGTGCAGTAGGCATCCGCCCCGGCGTCGAGAGCGGAGCGCCACAGGGCGCCGCCCGATCCCCCGCAGAGAGCCAGGCGCCGAATCGGACGCTCCCTGTCTCCGTACACCTCCACGCGGGAGAGGCCAAGGCACTCCCCCATCCTGGCGGCAAAGACGTCAGGCGATTCGAGGGACGGACTGTCCCCGACGGCTCCCATGCCCCAGGCGCCCCTGTCCGAGGGGATGAGGGGCAGCACGTTCTGCAACCCCATGGAGGAGGCCAGGAGCGCGCTGACACCGCCCGGGCTCGAATCCCAGTTCGTGTGGAGCGCTATCAGGGAGAGCCCCTTCCGGACCGCGAAGGCGATCTCCCGCCCCGGCGAGTCGGAGAGGTCGATGACCTTCGACGGAGCGAAGAGAAGAGGGTGGTGGCTGATCAGAAGGTTGCATCCCCCGCCGACCGCCTGCTCCATGGCCCGGATGTCCGGGTCGAGGCTCACCGCGATGCCCGTAACGTCGTCCTCCGGGCTCCCCAGGTTCAGCCCCGTGTTGTCCCACTCCTCCGTCCATCGGAAGGGCAGCACGTCGTCGAGCCGCTGGATCAACTCCCACACCTTCATGGTCATCCCTCCATAGTAAAAAACCGTTTCCCCGGGAGGAAACGGTCGTACTCTGGTGGGCCTACCTGGACTCGAACCAGGAACCTTCCGGTTATGAGCCGGTGGCTCTAACCACTTGAGCTATAGGCCCGGACAATGCCGTTCATTATACGCCCGCGCTTTCACAAAAAGCAAGGCTGTCGGCCGTCAGGCGCTCCGCTCTACTCCTCCACGGAGATACATCCCACCGGGCAGCTGTCCGCAGCTTCTTTCGCGCACTCCGCTCCTTCCGGACGAATCACTTCCGACACGCCGGCATCGTCGTTCATGCAGAAGACGTCCGGACACACCTGGGCGCAAACGCCGCAACCGATACACTCGTCTTTCGCTAGGGTCACATGCATGAAGGGCTATTGCACCTCCTTTCGACAGAGGGATTGTATATCAGGCCGAGAGGATCGTCAAATATCGGGCGGCTGCCAGGGTGAGACCCTGGGCCTGCCTGTCTCCGCGCCGTCCAGCCGGAGGAGGGCCCGGTAGGTGCTCACGGCCTTCTCCCCGGGGTCCGATGAGACCATGAAGATCCCCGTCCCCGTGACCTCCGCGCCGAACTCCTTGGCCACGAGCAGCATCCCTGCGACGGTGCTCCCGCCCCGCATGAAGTCGTCCACGATGAGCACCTTCTTGCCTCTGCCGAGCTGTTTCGTGCCCAGGTACATGGCGCGGACCTCGCCGCCCTTTGCCGGATAGTGTACGGCGACGGCCGATCCGTCGCTGGCGCGGTTCCGGAAGCGGCAGACGGCGAGAGGCACGCC
>ENA-UOOM01002598-UOOM01002598.1-fermentation-metagenome-genome-assembly--contig:-NODE-2598-length-14507-cov-4.377456_pt1 | contig 14507 bp, 9 predicted proteins | sample MGYA00245781_ERZ724031 | MGnify/ENA primary metagenome ERZ724031 (study PRJEB28704, sample SAMN03018317) | fermentation metagenome | biome: anthropogenic terrestrial biome; feature: soil; material... | reverse complement strand
CTGAGAGTTTGTAAAAAATGGTTAGAAAAATACCCAAAAAAATTCTTTATTGTGCCTCCACCGCTTCCCATATCCTAAATTTCCATTTGCCTTATTTGCGGTTTTTTCATGAAATGGGATGGCAGATTGATGTTGCAGTGGGAAACAACGCAGATATACCTTATGCGGATAACATGATTCTGCTTCCTTTACGAAAGAGCTTGCTGACATCGAATAATCTGCGTGCTGTTTATTCCCTTAGACGGCTATTGGCGGTAAAACAATACGATATTATCAGTGCTCATACCACCCTGGCCGGGGCAGTCGTTCGGCTTGCCGTGCAATTATCAGGCAGATGTCATGCGAAAATGGCATATACTTCTCACGGCTATTTCTTTAGTGACGAACCAATGCTGTCAAAATTGCCTTATCTATGGGTGGAGAAGCTGCTTGCACCTGTCACGGATGTACTTATGGTCATGAACAGAACGGATTACGAACTGGCCAACCGGTACAGGCTGGGCAAGAACATTGTATTGATCCCGGGAATGGGTCTTGATACTGCAAAATTCACCAAGATAGATCCAATTGATAAAAAAAAGCTAAAAGTATCTGCCGGCTATCATCCAGATGATTTTATCATCCTTTATGCGGCCGAAATGAGCCCGCGGAAAAACCAGGGTGAATTGATCCGGGCCTTCGCGGCCGCGGCAGCACGGGAATCGACGATAAAACTATTGCTGGCCGGTGCCGGCAAGTTGGAAAATGAGTATAGGGAGTTAGCCAGGCAGTCCGGCTACGGGGAACGTATCTTTTTTCTCGGATATGTCACCGATATGGATTCTTTATATAGAATGTGTGATCTTGCGGTTTCAACCAGCCGCAGCGAAGGGCTGCCGTTTAATGTAATGGAGGCTATGGCTATTGGACTTCCGGTAGTTGCATCCCGAATAAAAGGGCATATGGATCTGCTGGGCAGTTTGAATGAGGATTGCCTATATAACTTGGGCGATGAACAAGTTCTGGCCAAGAAGATTCTAACCTTTAAACGAGACGAATCATTACGAGAGCGGGTAAGGCAAGTGAATCTAGTAAATGTTGAGAAATATGATTTAGACGTAGTGAAATCCGTTGTTATAAAAGCTTATAGTTTGGTTGTTTGAAAGTTCACTGAAACACATGCACTTGATGCAACAATATACAATGTTACATTTATTGTTAATTTTGACGCTTATTTCTGTTTTTAAAATACAGGAATATCTGATGCCGAAATGCTATAAAAGTGATTCTGAGAATTAATATAATATTCGAATGAAACGGTGGGAATTATGCCTGTTAAAGTGAGCTTTATTGTTCCTGTATTTAATTGTGTTCCGTATATCGCCCGCTGTCTGGACAGTATTCTTGCGCAGACCTTTGCAGATATTGAAATCATAGCAGTAGATGACGGCTCGACTGATGGTTCCGGTGAGTTGTTGGGCAAATATGCTGATAAAGACACTCGCATTAAGGTTATATATCAACCTAACCAGGGCGTAGCCTCCGCAAGGAATGTTGGCTTGGATGTTGCTACTGGAGAATATGTTGCTTTTGTTGATGCCGATGATTATATATCACCCCGATATACCGAAGTTCTTTATAATCTTGCCGTTGAGAATGGATCCCAGCTGGTGTTATGTGACTTTAGCAAGGTTTATATGTCAGGCATAAGTGAAAAATGTCAGGGTTTTGTTAAAAACAAGATGTCGGGCAGCGATACTCCGAAGCAGTTTTATATGTTATATAGTTCCTCATCGCCTACTCTGTGCAATAAATTGTTTTCCCGGAATACAATTTGCCAGGCTGGAGTCAGGTTCTGTATGTTACGTGCCGCTGAGGACTGGCTTTTTTGTACCGAACTTTCTCCTTATATCAGAAATGTCTCTCTTACTGATGAAAGTTTATATTTTTATGTCCAGCGTCAGAACTCGGCTTCGCACAGTCTTGATAAGGTTGATAATCCGTATACTGCGGTGAATGCATTTGCTGATAAATTATGCATAAATTTGGAGCTTGGCGCCATGGGTGAGGATGTCATGGATGTTGCTTGCATACGGGCATTTATTGGTCTAATGTTTTCATCCGATATTATAGGACAGGGATCGGGGTTCTTTTTCGGACAGATAAAGCACTTAAGAAAATGGGGAGATTTTTCAAGGTTTTGCCGAAAAGTAGTTTTTACACCGTTTATGAAAAAACTATGCCGTTCAGGCATCATTGCTCCCAGATTTGCGTTAATTACTTGGATATTTTTTGCACTTTGCCTGTTGCATATGGACTGGCTCTGTGCATTGATGATGGTTCCAACCGGTCGGCTGATAGTATGGGAAAAGCGAAAACGACCGTCCAACTATTGAAAACGAGTGATTGGATTATGAGAATTAGCGAGCTTATTGGGATGTTTTCTACATATCGTGTTTCAGATCTTTTGCGGCGTTGCTGGGAAAAGTTAATAGAGGATTCGGAACGCTATCGTAATTTGTCTGTTCATATGAAAAAAACACCAAACAATCAACTTCAAAACATAAAAGTTGAAATGCCCGTTAAATCTGAGCTTCTTACCATCTTGATTGCAGCGCATGTATATTTTCCCTCTGCGGGAGGTACAGAACAGTTTGTACATGGCCTTGCTTCCCGTCTCAAAGACACAGGCCACAGGCCTGTTATTATAGCTCACCGCGCCGATCGCAAAAAAGCTTTTCACAACGAGTACCAGGGTATTCTTTGGAGAGAAACGCAAATAGATGGTGTCGAGCTAATTGAGTACCGGCACGTCGGTAAGCCAAAAGGGCTATTTACAGATTTACTTTTTGATGATCCATGCATAAGGAATTTTGGAAAACTCCTTCTTGAGAAATATAAGCCCCACGTTTTTCATCTTACACATCTTCAAAAAGGATCTGCATTCGCTTTAGCTTGTAAAGAGCAGGGCATTCCATACATTGTAACTCTAACCGACTTTTTTTGTCTTTGCAGATATTCAACCCTGATCGACAGACAGGGTTGTTACTGTCACCGTAGCGACTGCGATACACGCTGCAAGTCAGGTATGCAAAGCGGCTCAGACAGGTATAAAAGAGCTAAGGAAATACTCAAGAATGCTTTTACTGTGTGTGTTCCTTCTGGTTTTGTTGCCCGGCGTATACACCACGAATATGGGATTTTGTCACATATTATTCCCCACAGCATCGATGTTCCGAATATTCGCTTTCAAAGAGAACCCCATGAAACCGCACGTTTTTTATATGTTGGGAAACTATCCCCTCATAAGGGAATCCATATTTTGATTCCTATCATGAAAAAACTTGATTTTAAATGGGAGCTATCGATATGTGGCAGCGGGAATCCGCTGTACATACGGAAACTTCATAAAATAGCGGGAAATGACGAGAGAATTTCATTTTTAGGCCAGCTTACCAGAGCAGAACTCTGGAATGCATATGCGAAAGCTGACGTTGTTATAATACCGTCGGTTGTCCCGGAAACATATAGTTTTGTACTTCATGAAGCCCTTGCCGCTGGATGCAGCGTGGCTGTATCGCCTATAGGAGCGTTGCCGGAAGCTATAAAAGAAGGTATAAATGGTGCAGTATTTTCCGAACTATCTGAAAAAGAGATATTGTCCGGTCTGGCGGCGGCTAGAGCCTGTCAGCTTATAGAACCACCGGAATCCGGTTTCCCGGATAGGGAATGCCAAGAGTATATCTGTTTATACAATATGGGCGTGAAGGGGAGGTAAAAAAACTATTTTAAAGAAGTTTTATAATAAATATTTAAAAAATATATCATTATTTGCCACTATTTCTTATCTCCTAAACCATATTATAATGGTCAGTATTCAGGGCCGAAGACCCTGCCGCTATAAAGATCCATCGTGGAGTTCGGATTCGGGCAGTTTTAGGAAATCATTATGCAAAATAAAGATGGCCCTAATATGTGATGATATGACCTGGCAAAATTTTCAGGGTGAATGTGAGATGATATTTCTCACCCCCCAAAACTGGTACACAGCCATGGAGCAATTCCATCCGGATTTATTGTTTTGCGAATCATCGTGGAGTGGAATAGAAAATTATCCTCAAAGTTGGGATTATGGCGTTTTTCATAACCGGAAGTTGCTCGTTGAAAACCGCAGAGCCTTGCTGGATATTATTAAATATTGCCGAAAAGCGGGCATCCCTACTGTGTTCTGGAATAAAGAAGATCCATTTTCCTTTGACGATGAGGTAAGCAATTTCGTTGATACAGCTATGCTGTTTGATCATATATTTACCACCGCCGCAGAGTGTGTTCCGCTTTATGTAGAGCGCGGACATAAAAGCGTACACACTATGATGTTTGGTTTTTCTCCCAGGCTTTTCAGCCCTTTGCCGTTTTCCGGTACTGAAAATACGGCCGTATTTCATGGCAGTTGGTATGCCAATCATGCGGAGAGGTGTCGGGATATGTGCATGATTTTTGATATGGCGATTAAGCGGGGGCTTAAGTTAAAAATATACGATCGCGTATCCGATGCCGATAATGCCGATAGAATTTTTCCGGAAAAATACCGGCCATACATTCACGAAAGCGTCCCTTACGGTGATGTTCGTGCTACGATGTCAGAGGCGCAGTTTGTTATTAACATCAATACTGTCAAGGATTCTAAGACCATGTTTGCGCGTCGGGTCTTTGAGACGATGGCTTGCGGCAGGATAGTTATAAGCAACCAATCGCTGGGAATGGAAGAAATATTCGGAGATAGGGTTTGGTTTGCGGACAAGCCTTTCGATATGTCGCGAATGGATGAAATAATAGCGGCTAATATAAATGAAGTATTCCAATGCCACACCTGGAGGCATCGTATTGAGCTGATGCTGAAAGATATAGGTTTCAGCCCAGCTGCATCGTGCAAAAGGGAAGGTAAATAATAAATTGATTCCAAATTATAGAGGGAGGACAACACGGGTGAGAGTTTGTGTAGTGGGACTAGGGTATATTGGCTTACCGACAGCGCTGATAATGGCGGCAAATAATATTGCGGTAACGGCTGTGGACTACAACAGAGAATTGGTAGAACAATTGCATGCCGGAAAGGTGACCTTTGAGGAAAAAGGGCTTGCGGAGTTGTTTGACAAAGCCGTTATGGGAAGCATTAAATTCCAGTGTGATTATGTTCCTGCGGATATTTATATAGTGGCAGTACCTACGCCTTATGAAGCCGATACAAAGATAATAGATGCATCTTATGTGGTAAATGCAGTTGAGAAGGTTCTTGAGATTAGCCCGAAAGGTGCAATAATAGTTATAGAATCCACCGTTTCTCCTGGAACCATGGACAGATGTGTCCGGCCGGCCATTGAAGCAAAAGGATATACTATAGGCGAGGACATTCATCTTGTCCATGCACCTGAGCGCATTATACCTGGCAATATGATATATGAGCTTGAAAATAATTCACGTACCATTGGCAGCGATGATTATCTGATAGGCAAAACAGTCGCTGAACTTTACGCCTCGTTTTGCAAAGGAAACATTATTCAAACCGACATTCGTACGGCTGAGATGACAAAGGTGATCGAGAATACATACCGGGATGTTAACATAGCCTTTGCCAACGAGCTGGCCATGGTTTGCCGCAAAGCAGGACTGGACGTTTATGAAATCATCCGTATTGCCAATATGCACCCGAGAGTAAACATCCTGCAGCCTGGGCCGGGCGTAGGCGGCCACTGCATTTCTGTAGATCCCTGGTTCCTGGTGGGGGATTTTCCCCAGGAAGCTAAACTGATCGAGCATGCCCGCATGATCAATACGGAAATGCCTACTTATGTTTTAAGCAGGATTAAAACGATTATGGATAACAACGGAATAGCAAACATCGAGCGGGTGGGGCTCTACGGCCTGACCTATAAAGAGAATGTGGACGATACCCGGGAGAGCCCGACCCTGCAGCTTCTAGAGGTAATGCGGGAACATCTGGGGAGAGAGGTTCCGGTCTATGACCCCATGGTAGGACGAAAGATAACTGCTGAACAATATTTTGATTTTGATGCGTTTCTTGAAGCAGTTGACATGGTGGTTGTCCTGGTGGGCCATACCCATATAAAAGAGAACCTGGACAAACTGGCTGGTAAAGTCGTATTTGACACACGCAATGTCAGCAATGGCGATGGAAAAAATTATAAGCTATAGGGAGAAGGGTTGATGGAAAAATATCTGGACCGTATAACCGAGGCTTATAACGGCGAAATGGGCGAGTGGATGATGAAAAAGAGCCGGGAGCGTGTCGATTGGATCTGTGGTAAGGTCACAGGTAAAAAGATCCTGGACGTAGGCTGTTCCCAGGGTATTGTTCCCATCATCCTCGGTCGTGGAGGTCTTGAGGTTACCGGTATTGACATAGCGGCAGAGTCTATTGAATATGCCACCAACTGCCTCATAAATGAGGATTTTGCTACACAGAAAAATGTGCGATTTTTCTGTAGCGATTTTCTGCAGCTTTCCTTTGAGGAAAATGCCTACGACACTATTGTTATGACGGAATTTCTGGAACATGTAGATGATCCGGGAGCTTTTTTGGACAGAACCCGTGCCTGCCTTGGAGATAACGGTCGTGTGATCGTCACCGTGCCTTTCGGCATTAACGATTGGCCCGACCACAAGCGGACATACTATCTTGCGGAAATCTATGAATTGCTGTCACGGCATTTTTTTGTTACTGATATAGAATTTTTCGGAAAGTGGATCGGCTTTGTGGCCGATTCAATACTTACGGAGGGGCAGTCGATAGTAGCGTTGGATCTCGCGTTACTACAAAGTGTAGAAAAAGAATTCTTCGCTATTGAAAGAGTACTGATCGATAGCAACAATAATGAGAACGCTAAACGGCAAAAACTTGAGGCTCTATATAAACAACAAGCCGATAAAAATACGGTGTTAACACAGGAGTGCGATCAACTGCTGAAAGAAAAAGACGCGCTGAGGCTGGAACGTGATCGGCTTTCCAACGACCGGAACAATTCGCTGGAATTACTTGTAAATATTATGCGTGAACTACAAAATGAAACGAATCTGCTGGTAAAAATAAGAAGGGATCTTCTCAGATTACAAACCCAAAATAATTATTTAGAACGGGAAAATGAGGAATATCGCCGTAAACTTAGCAAGATAACAGATACCTGGTATGGGAATTTGGCCTTAAAACTCTATAAGCACTTGAAGAAAATTAAAATAAAATTGAATTCTGGAGGTAAATAAGGAGTAAAAATGTCAACTATGATTAACGAAATCGATTCCCATATAGAAATTATTGAGAAAATGAGAAAGAAAATCGTCAACTATTTACACGGGCATGGCTTCGAGGTTAATGAATCGGATGAAGCCGACCGGATTACACCCACTCGGAATTATACAATTAATATTCAAGAGCTCAAAGACCTGAAGATGGCAGTAGTCATGGACAGATTCACATTAGATAGTTTTTCGCCGGAGTGCAATCTTCTCGAACTTACCCCCGATAATTGGTTGGAGGAAATTAACTCCTTTGTCCCGGACTTAGTATTTATTGAATCAGCCTGGCAAGGCAAGGATGGACTTTGGTACAGAAAGATTGCCAACTTCAGCAAAGAATATTTTGAAATGACCAGCTATTGTCACTTAAAAAATATTCCCATTGTTTTCTGGAATAAAGAAGACCCGGTTTATACTGATACATTCATGACCGCGGCTCGTATGGCAAATTTTATATTTACGACAGATATTGATTGTATCCAAAAATATAAAACTGAGTTGGGACACGACTTCGTTTATCATCTTCATTTTGCTGCTCAGCCTCAAATACATAACCCTATAGAAAAATTTAAGCGTCAGGATAAATTCTGCTTTGCAGGCGCTTATTATCACCGTTATCCCAAAAGGGCACAAACATTTGATCTTTTTTCGGAAATCTTTATAAAGACAAAAGGCTTCGATATATTTGACCGCAATTATAAAAATGCGCGTCCCGAACACGCCTTTCCTAAAAATTATAATCCGTATATTTTAGGAAATCTGGACCCAAGTGAAATTGATAAGGCTTACAAGGGATACAAATATGGAGTAAATATGAATTCAATTGACCAGTCCCAAACCATGTTTGCCAGGCGTGCATTTGAACTACTGGCTTCCAATACGATTATTATGGGAAACTATTCCAGGGGATTGAAGAACTATTTTGGAGATCTCACCATATGTACTGAGGATACAATTACTCTGGATCAAATGCTGCAAAAATATTGCAGCAACGAAGCGGTTAGCCGCAAATATCGCCTTGCCGGGTTACGAAAAGTTCTTAGTGAGCATCTGTACGAAGATCGATTGAATTATATTGTGCAAAAAATATTTGCCAGGGATTTAAGGAGGCAGCTGCCGGAGATTACAATAGTAGCTTATGCCGAATCCAAAAATGCTTATGATCGGATTCTAAAAAATTACGATCGGCAGGTATACAACAACAAAAAACTAATTTTGGTTACAGATTTGCCTGTTACAGCTGGGCGAAAGGATATGAGGGTTCTATCAACTGAACAGGCTGATGAGCTATCTGCGGCTTCAATTGCTCCCGATGAATCAGGGTATCTTGCGGCTTTCCATTCCAATGACTATTACGGAAAGCACTATCTGCTGGATCTGATTCTGACAACCAGGTATGGTACGTTCGAGGCCATCGGAAAAGCTGGTTACTATTGCATGTCTGATAATCAAATTAAACTGTCAGCAATGTTTAGCACTTATACATATGTACAATCCTTGTATACTCGCAGAACAATTATCAGGCCTACTATACTGGGTGAGGAATCTTTATATAACTATTCTTTGGCTGAGCATGATATTGCAGGTGATGATATTTTTTCGGTAGATGAGTTTAACTACTGTGAAAATTGCCTGGAAGCGTGCCCTGACGTAAATGATTTGGATATCCCTGATCAAGGACTTCCCGTGCAGGCAATTTTTAGCATTGCCGAGAAAGTTGAACCCCGATCTATGGGCATGAATACTATGGTGATTGATGCCAGAATGATAGCCTCTTTAGCAGTTATCGATCCAAATAATACAGTTACGATTGGATTGTCAAATGGAATGGCAACTATACAAAGCCGCCTTGCCGATGAACAACACCAATATTTTTATTTGGAAAAGCTGTTTGAATTGTATGAGCTTACGAGGGAAGGCCAGATTCCGGTCTATTTTAGCGGTTCAGGAGATTTGGATTTAATTGGCGTTTGCACATTCTATGATGCCAATGAGAAAAAAATATCACCATGTTTTCCCAAACTTAACAGCAATTCGTTGCTTGATATTCCCGACCGGGCACGCTTTATTAAGTTTGGTTTCCGGCCCAAGGGAAAGGGCAGCTGCAATATCAAAAATATTACCGTTGGAATGGAGAATTCGGGATATGAAAGAGGATGTTTCCTATCCCGTTCCAATGTATTGGTTCTGTCGAATATTTATCCATCACATGATGCGTTGTATCGAAATATGTTTGTTCATAAGCGCATGACAAGTTACAAAAAAGAAGGTTACGTATTTGATGTTGTGAGTATGAATATATCTGCCTCCAAACTATATCGGGAATTCGAAGGAATAAATGTTTTTGAGTGCCAGGAAAAGGGGTTGGCGGATGTTCTTGCGGACGGGACAATCGACACCGTGTGCGTCCATTTTCTGGATGCTCACATGTGGAGTGTGCTGAAGAATTTTACGAATCGTATTCGGATTATAGTATGGCTGCATGGTTCTGAAATTCAGCCGTGGTGGCGCAGAGAGTATAATTATTCTACCCGGGAAGAACTGGAACAGGCCAAAATACAATCAGAAATCCGGATGAACTTCTGGACAGAGATCTTTTCAAATCTAGATAAGTATAATATTCACTTCGTGTTTGTATCTCAATATTTTGCCAATGAGGTTTTTGAAGACTATAATGTACAGTTGCCAAACGACTCTTATTCAATAATTCACAATTGTATAGATACAGAAATGTTCGCTTATGAAACCAAAAATGTGGAACAACGTAAAAAGGTACTTTCAATTCGCACATACGCCAGCAATAAATATGCAAATGACCTAACAGTCAAGTGTATCCTGGAATTAGCGAAAAAAGACTATTTTAAAGAACTGGAATTTCTATTGATAGGTAATGGAGAACTTTTTGATACTATAGTAAAACCATTAAAGAGGTTCAAGAACGTTACTTTGCAAAAGACCTTCCTGCGCCAGGATGAGATTGCCGCTCTACAAAAACAATATGGAATATTTATGTGCCCAACGAGATGGGATTCCCAGGGGGTATCACGAGACGAAGCAATGTCCACTGGTTTGGTGCCAATTACCAATGCGGTTAGCGCAATTCCTGAGTTTGTGGATAGTAGTTCAGGTATTCTTGCCCCCGGAGAGGATTATATGGCTATGGCTGCTGGTATTGACAGGCTATATTGGAATCCTCAATACTTCTTAGAGCTCTCAAGAAACGCTGCGGCAAGAGTGCGAGCCCAAAGCGCGGCGGAATTTACTATCGACAGGGAACTCAACCTGATAAATAATTATATGTCGATAAGTATTTTTGGTAGTTGTGTTTCCAGAGCATTACAAGGAGAAGTTTTATGATAGAGCTTTGGAACAAATCAGGCAATATTTTGGTTCAGGTAATGGGGAAGGAATAGCGAAATGTCTAAACGGGTGAAAACCATAATATGTTTATTTGTATTAGTTTCAATAAGTTTTATATCTTTCTCTGCAAAATCGGCCTTTACCAGTGGTAATAATTCTTTTGGCATTACCCTATCTCAATTCAATTGCGACATGGATTTCTTAGATGACGGCCAACAGATACAAATTGCGGATGCCATTATGAAGGGACAGTTGCTAGTTTACCCTACGATTGGCGAAGGTCCTGTGTTTTCTGTGGAAACATTGGATTGGAATATACAATATGGTGAGTCTCCTAGCACTTTTCAGCTTTACTTGCAGTCACTTAATTGCATCAAATATTTGGCTAGGGGTTATGAGCTCACCGGAGATCAGAAGTATTTGCGATTAGGGAAAGAATTTATCTCGAGTTGGGAAGCATATGAAAGCGATGAAGTCCTTCCCAAAGGGAATCCGTATGTCTGGTACGATCATGGCACTGCTTTACGTGCGGAAAACTTGATTTACTTTGCTCTAGTTTGTGAACAGGCAAACTGTGTGGACCCACAGTTTGTTGAATCCATTAAAAATCTTATTAAACGCCATGGTGAAATTTTGAGTGATGATGCACATTATACGAAGAACCATAACCATGGGATTTTTCAAGACCGAGCCCTCATATATATAGCCTATTTCATAGATGACGAGCATTCAGAACGATATATCGACCTGGCGAAAAAGAGGTTAGAGGGTCAAATGAATTATGCTTTTAATAGTGAAATGGTTCATGTTGAAAATTCCCCGGGTTATCAAGCCGTTGTGTTACATCTTTTCAGAACAATTTCCGAATTTCTTTTACAGTTTAACGATCCATATGGAAATAAGCTATACCACGACATACTTCAATCTTGCGAATTTATGGCTTACATACTCAAACCTAACGGTTTGACCGCGGAAGTTGGAGATACCAATAGTGATATAGATGTTCAAAGTAAAACCAAGATTGCCTTAACTTATTTTGATAATGACAAACTGACATATGCAGCTACACAGGGTACGCAAGGGATAAGTCCGCAGAAAAACACTGCAATATTTCCAGAAACCGGCTATCTAATTGCGAGGGAACATTGGGACAAAGAAGATTTTAATCAAGCCACATGGTCAATGTTTAAGGCTGGATACAGCTCGAAAACCCATAAACATGCAGATGACCTTTCCTTTATGCTGTACTCAAAAGGTTACGATATTTTCGTAGATCCGGGTTGGTATAATTATATTACCGGTAATAAATACTGGGATTATTTTGTTTCTTCGCGTGCGCACAATACATTGATTGTCGATGGAAAAACATATTCTGCTACGGAGGAAAACAGTTCCAAGACAGGTTTGCTGGAATATAGAAAAGGAGAGGGGTATAATTATGCTCTGGGCTTTAACGACATGTACGAAGGAGTGCAGATCGATAGACATTACTACGAACTAAATGATGCAATAGTAATCTACGATAACATCAAAGCAGATAACGTACATAATTACTCACAGCTCTTTCATCTATCAGAGAACATGAAAATCATAAGTGCTTCTGATCAGGAAGTGAAAATTCAGCTTGCTGATACTGGCTATATAGTCAGGGTAAGGCAGATGGGAGTTACACCCTCTTTAGATATAATTCATGGGGATTACCAACAGAGCGAGTACGGTTACATTTCGAGAGAAATGAATCATTTGGATGTAATCAATACACTTAAATATGGCGTGAAGGCCAGTGATGTCGACTTCATTTCTTTGATTACGATTGAAGATGCCAAGGGTTTAGTTAAACTTACTAAGTCAGACGCAGCTGAACAGGTCTACTTACCAGCCAACCAGTTTCTATTTGACCAGCAAAAAATGCAGCTAAACGCCGGGCAAATCAGAATAAATTTGCAGGAAAGGCAACGCTTCTATCCGGATAAAATATCCATGCAACTCTCTGGCAGACATATTAAATTGCAAAACCTTGCCCAAACGGCGGACGGGTTATTTTACGCATGGTACATTGTATCAAAAGATGGCAAGGTAACATTTAAAAGCGATTATTCGGAATCATCAGTTCTGGAATATGATCTTAGTGGCGAGTCTGAATATTTTATAAAAGCTTATGTTAAGTCAAAATCAGGGCAAAGAAAATCTGCTATTGTTGCAGCCCTGCGTTATAATCCCTTATCTCATACCTACCAAAACGTTACTGATCAATATCCCTATTTGGGGTTAGTTTATAACGGACAAGAGTTTGAGAAAATTGATAAACGCAATTATATTTTTAAGATCAATTTTGATTACTCCTGGAATTATATGATCAAATGGTATATTTATCGCAATGGTGGTTATTATGATAATCTATCAATCACTGATAAAAAGGAACTTACTTATACTTTCGACAAACCAGGGAAATACACGGTTATGTATTACTTGACCACCCTTAACGGCGATAATGAGTTTTGGAATTTCGAACAGATTGAAGTTGGAGAATAGTGTTCTCCTTTCTGTAATTAAAGGAGTCAGCTTGTGCTACAAAAACTAAAAAATTATCAATTCCTTTTTGAGGAACTGGTTAAAAGGGATTTTAAAAAGAAGTACAAAAGAACAGCGCTGGGAATGATATGGAGCGTACTGTCTCCATTGCTTATGCTTCTGGTAATGGCGCTCGTTTTTGGACAGTTTTTCGGACGGACAACCGAGCATTACATCATATATTTGTTTGCCGGGCAGATAGTATTCAGCTATTTTACGGATGCGACCAACGAAGGAATGCATTCTCTGGTAGGAAATTCCGGCATATTTACCAAGGTGAATGTACCCAAATATCTGTTTTTGTTTTCCAAGAATGTCTCGGCGCTGATCAATTTCGGTCTGATACTGCTTATCTTTTTTGGCTTTATCATAGCAGAGCCGGGCCTGCATTTCACATGGAAGTATATCTTCCTGCTTTTCCCTATTATTTGTCTGATTGTTTTTAATCTGGGCGTGGGACTTATTTTGTCGGCTTTATTTGTATTTTTCAAGGATATTGAATATCTGTACCGCGTATTCACCCAGCTTTTGATGTACTTATCCGCGATCTTTTACAATATTGAGGCTTTTCCACTTAAAATACAGTATTTATTTTATTTAAATCCCGGCATTTCACCTGCTCCTGGCCTTTTATGCTTTGGCTGTATTTGGCGTAGGCTGCTGGATGTATAAAAAATACAATCATAAGTTTCTGTATTATGTGTGACGGAGGATATGAGAGATGATGCTTAAACTTGAAAACGTATCCATCCGCTACATGACAGGGGATTTTAAAGATATAGGGTTAAAAGAATACGTTATGCGTCGCTTAAAAAGAAATTACGAAGTTAATAATTTCTTGGCGGTGGACGGGGTGTCCTTTGAAATTGCCAAAGGAGATATGCTCGGTATCATAGGAACAAACGGGGCGGGAAAGTCAACGTTATTAAAAGCTGTTTCCGGTATCATGGAGCCCACTCAAGGCCGGGTTACAAGGAACGGGAACATAGCGGCGCTTTTGGAACTTGGGTCCGGATTTGACGGGGATCTGACCGTAAAGGAAAATACCTATCTGCGCGGCGCCATGCTGGGCTACACGCGCAATTTTATGAACGCCATGTATCCCCAAATCGTCGCTTTTGCCGAGCTGGAGGAATTTCAGGACAGACCCTTTAAGCAGCTTTCCTCCGGGATGAAGTCTCGCCTGGCGTTTTCTATCGCATCTCTGGTAAAGCCGGAGATTCTTATTCTCGATGAAGTCCTCTCCGTGGGGGACGGCGCCTTTCGCAAAAAGAGCGAGGCAAAAA
>ENA-UOOM01002593-UOOM01002593.1-fermentation-metagenome-genome-assembly--contig:-NODE-2593-length-14538-cov-14.396051_pt1 | contig 14538 bp, 13 predicted proteins | sample MGYA00245781_ERZ724031 | MGnify/ENA primary metagenome ERZ724031 (study PRJEB28704, sample SAMN03018317) | fermentation metagenome | biome: anthropogenic terrestrial biome; feature: soil... | reverse complement strand
GTTTCAAACAGGCGCTCTGCCGTACCCAGGTATTGCATCCGGTCATAGCCGGCCTCCCGCATCAGCCGGAGGCCTTCTTCATACCCGGCGTCGATCTGGTGGGCGCTGTGGCAGTCGCTGGACAGAATCACCTCGCCGCCCAGACCACGCCAATGCTTGAGCAGCGTCAGGCTGGGATAGGGCGCTCTTGCCGCGCTGCGCGCCAGCGCGCCGGTGTTGACCTCCATCAGGCGGCAGCCCTCAAAGGCCTCCTCCATGGCGGCAAGCGCCGCCCGCATCACCATCGGCTCGTCCGGGTCATAGAGTTCGCCCTGCCGGTTGTGTTTCATCACCAGGTCAAAGTGCCCAATGATATCGGGACGCGACCGGCGCACATAGCAGCCCAGCAGGGCGTAATAGGCGATGGCCATGGTTCCGCCGTTGCCGCCATAATGGCGGTCGATGCCTGCGCGCAGCTGGCCCAAATCGCCATCCACGCTGAAGGTATCGCCATCCGGGCGCAGGTAGTGCGCTGAGGCAATCACGTAGTCATACATGGCGGGGTCGGCGTTGGAATACGCGTCCCGCTCGATGCCCAGCCACAGGCGAATTTGATTTTCATAGTGCTGCCTGAGGGCGCTGATTTCGCGGATGTAGGCCTCCTCATTCGCCGCGTCCATGCAGTAGCCGGGATCAAAATCCTGCGTGGCATGGCTGGAGATGCCCAGGCTGACAAACCCGCGCTCGATGGCGGCCTGCACCATCTCTTCCGCGGTGGATTTGCCGTCACAGTATTGGCTGTGCACATGAGGGGACGACAGCGGGATATTCACAGCGCCTCAAGGCTGCCGGCCTCGGCCCGGCGCAGGATGTCCAGCACCGGCTGATAGCACAGGGGATTGGCGGCCAATATGCGGGAGGGAAGCCCATAGTTGACAGCATCCCGCTGCGGGTCACACAGGCGGCCGCCGGCCTCCAGCACCAGCAGCGCGCCGCCGGCAAAATCCCACGGAGAGAGCCGCATCTCAAAGAAGGCATCGGTGCGGCCGCAGGCGACCCAGGCCAAATCCAGCGCGGCGGAGCCGGTGCGGCGGATGTCGCCTGCTTCTCGCAAGACGGCATAGGCGGCCTGCATCCCCAGGCGCATCAGCTCCGTCTCGTAGGGGGTGGTGCCCACGGTAATCAGCGCCTGCTCGTAGGAAGTCTCTGATACCTGCACGGGCTGACCGTTCAGCAGGCAGCCGCCGCCTTTTTCGGCGGAGAACATCTCATCGGCAAACGGGTCATATACTGCGGCGTATACGGGGCTGCGGTCGCGCAGCAGCGCCACTGACACGGCGGAGCATCGCCTGCCGCGCATGTAGTTGATGGTGCCGTCAATGGGGTCCACAATCCAGGTGGGGTCGTCGCTCAGGCCTTCATTGTCCTGCTCCTCGGAGAAGAATCGGCTGCCCGGCAGCAAGGCGGCCAGACGTTCACGCAAAAACTCCTGAATTTGCAAATCCCGCTCGGTGACAAAGTTATAATGCCCCTCCTTGCGGTGGATGGCGGCCTCCTGCCTGTCCAGCATCATGCGGCCTGCCTCCCTTGCCACCGTTTCCAAGGCGTTCAGCATGCGGTATTCCTTCCCCGGAGCATCGCTCCGATGTTATTTTCGCAAGCGAATTATAGCATACCTATAGTGGGTATGCTATAATCTGCCGAGTTTCACGGATAAGGAGAGCGCATTGGATAACCTGGCACAGCTGGTTGAGCATGGCATCACCACCACTTACCGAAAGACCATCTGGCGGTACTTTGTCTGCGCGGTGAAGGAGTATCGGCTTATTGCGCCCGGCGACCACATCGCGGCCTGCGTGTCCGGCGGCAAGGATTCCTTCCTGCTGGCCAAGTGCCTGCAATTGCTGTACCGCTATAGCAAAATTCCCTTTGAGCTGTCCTTCCTAGCGATGGACCCCGGCTTTACGCACGACAAGCGCAGCACCATGGAGGAGACGGCCAGGCGCCTGGGCATCCCGCTGACCATATTTGAGACCGATATCTTCGCCAGCATTGAGGACGCGAAAAACTCCCCCTGCCATGTGTGTGCGGCCATGCGACGCGGGCATCTGTACAAGCAGGCGCAGCTGATGGGCTGCAACAAGATTGCCTTGGGCCATCACTACGACGACGTGATTGAAACCACGCTGCTCAGCGTGCTGTATGGCGGCGAGTTCAAGACCATGATGCCCAAACTGCGCAGCCGCAACTATGAGGGGATGGAGCTCATCCGCCCGCTGTTTTTGGTGCGGGAGCACGAAGTGACGGCCTTTGCCGCCCGCTACCAGCTGCCCGTGATGACCTGCGCCTGCCGGGTGACCAGGCAGGAGGATGGCGGCAAGCGCAGCGAGGTGAAGCGCCTCATTCAGGAGATGAAGCGCACCAACCCCAATGTGGAGGGGTGCATCTTCTCCTCGGCTGAAAAGGTCAACCTGGGCGCGGTGCTCGGCTGGCGCGTACGGGATGAGGGGCCCTTTACATCCTTTTTGGATATTTATGAGTAAAATTTCGTTTTTTCTTGGCGGCTATACTTGACAGCCCATTTCCATACCAGTAAACTGACATCGCATCATCAAGGAGGATAGGATGAACCCGAATCAAATAGCTATTTTGGTGGACTCCTGCACAGACGTACCCGAGGAGTACCTTCAGCAGCATGGCATTTACTCTGTGCCCATCACCATCATCTATCAGGATAGAGAATACAAAGACAAGATAGACATCACCGCTCAGGAGGTCTATGACCGGCTGGAGATTGAGGTGCCGCGCACGTCGCTGCCCGATAGCGAGTCGGTGCGCCAGGCGATGCATCAAATTCGCAAGGACGGCTTAACCAACCTGCTGGTGGTCACCATCGCCGGCGCGCTGTCAGGCACCAACAGCATGATGCACATGGTGGCACAGGAGCCGGAGCAGGAGGGCATGGACATCCGCATCATCGACACCAAGTCCATTGGTGCCGGCGCCGGTGTGCAGGCCATCCTGGCGGCCGAACTGGTGGCCGCGGGCGACAGCTTTGACGAGGTGGAGCGCAAGGTGCGCCAGAGCCTGGAAAATTCCAGCATCTATTTCTGTCTGTCCACGCTGGAGTATCTGGCCCGCGGTGGCCGCATCGGCAAGGTATCCGCGGTGCTGGGTTCCCTGCTCAAAATCAAGCCCATCATCACCTGCAATGAGGAAGGCGCCTACGCCATCGCCGCCAAGGTGCGCGGCCGCGCCCAAGCCATTGCCGAGACCATCAACCTGGCGGTTAACGCGGCCAAAAAACACGTGGCCTGCACCGTCGCGGTGGTGCATGGCAACGCGCGCGAGGAAGCCGCCCACGTGATGAACGAGGTCAAGCGCCTGATTCCCAACAGCAAGGTGTTTTACGAAGGCACTGTCAGCCCGGCCCTTGTGGTACACACCGGCCCCGGTCTGATTGGTATCAATGTGCAGGCATTGCCTGCCTGATTCCCCCATAGGTTCATAACGCCCATATTCACCTGTTATTTCCCATCAATAGCATTTCATGGAGGAGGCCCATGTTGAATCCGTCTGAACTTCAAAACGCTACCTTAGCGGAGCTGCGCCAGTTCGCGCGCGACCGCGGCATTTCCTTGGGCAGCCTGCGCACCAAGGCCGATATACTGGAACGCATCCAGCAGGATATTCTGGAGCAGTTGGGCCAGGCTGCCATCCCCGCCGCCGCGCAAGAGAGCGAGCCGCAGGCCGAAGCCCAGGCCGCGTCCCAGCCCGAGCGCCGGGCCATGATTATTGCCGATGACGGCGATGAGCCGCCGGTGATGCGGGTGGGCCGCTCCTCGCCCGGGCCTTCGCCTGCGCCGCCTTCTTCGCGCACCACCACCTCCACCGGCAAAAACAAGCCGGCGTTTACCCTGACGGGTGCCCGTGCGTGGCACAACCCGCAGCCCTTTGCCAACACCCCGCCGCCCAACCGGTACGCGCCGATGACGCCCAACCTGAGCACCTTCCCGGCCCAGGCGGGGGAGGATGCGCCCGTCGCGTCTGTGCGGCCCGCGCCGCGTACCGCGGTGCGCTTTGGGCCGGAGGCAGCCAAGGCGGCAGAGCCGCCCGTGGTACCCGCTGCTGCACCCGCGTCCGCCATTCCCCAGGGCTACAGACCGTCCGCTTTTGCGCAGCCTGCGGCTGCCGGGCGGTATCAGCCACCGGCACCTGCCTATGCGCCGCCAGTGGCAGAGGCGGTACCTGCCGAGGGCGTGCCCTACCGGCGCGAGTATTCGGCGCCCCCGGCCGATGGCCGCGCGTACCGCGGCCCCTCCATGCGGCTGCGCGATGCCCAGCCCCGCGAGCCCGGCGGCGTCAACCCGGCCGTGCCCGAGATGCTGGCCACCGGCGACTGCGGCGATGGCAGCGGCGTGCTGGAAATTCACGGCGACGGCTATGGCTTCCTGCGCGCGGGCAACTTCCTGCCCGGCAAAAATGACGTGTATATTTCCAACGCCCAGATACGCCGCTTCGCCCTGCGCGATGGCGATTTTGTAGAGGGCAAGACCCGCCCCCAGCGGGAGGGTGACCGCTATGCCGCCATGCTGTATATCACCAGCATCAACGGCCAGGAGCCTGAGGAGATTAAAGACCGCCGCGAGTTTGACGAGCTGACGCCCATCTACCCGAACCGCCGCATTCAGCTGTCGTCGGCAGAGCAGCGTGACCCGGTGCTGCGCTTCATCGACCTGTTTGTGCCGGTGGGCTTTGGCCAGCGCGCGCTGATTGTGGCGCCCCCCAAGGCCGGCAAGACCACCATCCTCAAGAAAATCGCCCTGTCCCTGCGTGCCCAGCACCCGGATGTGCATCTGATGACCTTGCTGGTGGATGAGCGCCCGGAGGAAGTGACCGACCTGAAGGAAACCGTGGGCGGCGATGTGTTCTATTCCACCTTTGACGAGCCGGCCGAGAGCCACGCCCGCGTGAGCGAGCTGGTAAGCGAGCGGGCCATGCGCCTGGTGGAGCAGGGCAAGAATGTGGTGGTGCTGATGGACAGCCTGACCCGCATGTCCCGCGCCTTCAACACCCTGGCGCCCAACACCGCGCGCATCATGTCCGGCGGCGTGGCGGCAGGTGCCCTGCATCGGCCCAAGCGCTTTTTCGGCGCTGCGCGCAACCTCAAGGAAGGCGGCTCGCTTACCATCATCGCCACCGTCATTGTGGAGACCGGCAGCCGCATGGACGATGTGATTTATGAGGAATTCAAGGGCACCGGCAACATGGAGCTGACGCTCGACCGCGGCCTGCAGGAGCAGCGCATCTTCCCGGCGGTCAGCATCCTGCGCTCGGGCACCCGTCATGATGAATTGCTGCTGACCGAGGCCGAGGCCGATGTGGCCGCCAAGGTGCGCCGCATGATCGCAGGCTCCAGCGAGCAGGAGGGCATTTCGCTGATTCTCTCCATGATGGAGAAAACAAAGGATAATGAGGATTTTGTCGCGCGCTTTGACCAGTGGGCCAAGATGATGTCCACCGGCCGCGCGGAATAGGAGGCAGCCATGCGCGTGGATATCAGACCCTTCGGGCAGAGCCCGGCCGGGGAGCCGGCCGACCTGATTACGTTGACCAACGAGCGGGGGGAGAGCGTCAGCCTGACCAACTACGGCGGGCACATCGTTTCCGTCATGGTGAGGGACCGCCGGGGCAACCTGGGTGAGGTGTGCCTGGGGCAGGATAGTGCGGAGGATTATGCCCGCCGCGACATCGGGTACATGGGCGGCACCATCGGCCGCTATGGCAACCGCATATCGGGCGCCGCCTTCACCCTCAATGGGGAGGAGTATGCTCTCTACGCCAACGACGGCCGCAACACGCTGCACGGCGGGCAGGAGGGCTTCAACCGTAAGCTGTGGGCCTATGAGGTGGCGGGCAACAGCGTCATCATGCGCTACACTTCGCCCGATATGGAAGAGGGTTTCCCCGGTGAGCTGTCGGTGGAGGTGCGCTTCACCTTCAGCGAGGATGCTGCGCTGCGCATCGACTACCTGGCGCGCACGGACAAGGAAACCCATGTCAACCTCACCAACCACGCCTATTTCAACCTGGGCGACAGCCCGGATATCCTGGGCCACACGCTGTGGGTTGACGCCGACCGGGTCATTGAGGTGGATGGCGAGCTGATTCCCACCGGTATCCTGATGTCGGTGGCGGGCACGCCGTACGACCTGCGCCAGCCCCAGCCCCTGGGCAAGGTGATGCAAAGGGAAGACAATGCCATGTTCACCGCCGCCAAGGGCTTTGACATCGGCTATGTGCTAAACGGTGGCGGCATGCGACAGATTGCCCGCCTGCACGACCCGGACAGCGGCCGTGTGATGACGGTCAGCACCGACCAGCCAGGCGTGCAATGTTACTCCGGTCAGGGGTTCAACTGCGGGGGTCGGGCCGGGCACCACTACTGCGCCTACGCGGGCATCGCGCTGGAGACGCAGCAGCACCCTGACACCTTGCACCAGCCGTCCTTCGGCACCACACTGCTGCGGCCGGGGCAGGAGTATAAGACGTCCACCATCTACGCATTCACAGCAAAATAAGAGCAGATGAAAATTCACCCCCACGGACAATTTCCGCGGAATTTCCGCGGGGGTGTTGTTGTATGGTTTGATATATGCCAAATATAGGTCAGATGCTGTTGATTAGCTCCCCATAGGTCGGGAAGGGCCAGTGTTTCTTTGCCACCCGCAGCTCCGCCGCGTCGCACACGGTGCGCAGCGCGCGCATCTGGGGGAGGAGTGTCTGCTTGCACTTCAGGGCGAGGGTCATCCAGTTGTGGCTTTTCTCCAACGAGCTCAGGACCTCGTCCAGCTTGTCGGCCTCCTGCGCGGCATTGGCCATCAACTCGTCCAGCAGGGTCAGCAGCGGAAGCTCCGCAGGGGCTTTGTTGTTGGCCTGCAGCTGCCTCTTGTGGGTGGCCGCCAGGCCCAATTCGCCGGCATAGGCGGCGATGGCGGGCAAAATTTCCTGGCGGGCGATGTCCAGCATCGTCTGCGCCTCTACGCGCAGCACCTGGCAGTACTGCTCGCTGAGAACCTCCACGCGGCTCTTAATTTCCACCTCGCTGAGCACGCGCTGGCGCTCAAACAGGGTCACGTTCTTCTCGCTGGCCATCAGCGGCAGGCAGTCGGCCACGGTCCTCAGTTCCAGCAGGCCGCGCTTCTTGGCCTCCTTGCGCCAGGCCTCGGCGTAGCTGTTGCCGTTGAAGATGATGCGGCGGTGCTTGGTGATGGTGGCGATGATCAGCTGCTCACAAGCGGCGTGAAAGTCATCCGCCTTTTCCAGTTCGTCGGCGAACTGCATCAGCGCGTCGGCCATCGCTGTGTTGATGGTGATGTTGGCCTCGGCAATGCTCATGGCGCTGCCCACGCTGCGGAACTCAAACTTGTTGCCCGTGAAGGCGAAAGGGCTGGTGCGGTTGCGGTCGGAGATATCGCGCGGAATCTTGGGCAGCACATGCACGCCAATGCTCATGTCCGCGGTGGTTTCCCGCACATAGGTGCGGTGGTTGACCAGCGCGTCCAGCACCTCGGTCAACTCGTCGCCCAGGAAGATGGATACGATGCTGGGCGGCGCCTCGAAGGCACCCAGGCGGCAGTCGTTCCCAGCGCTGGCGACAGATAGGCGCAGCAGGTCCTGGTGCTCGTCCACGGCCTTTAAAATGGCCGCCAGAATGAGTAGAAACTGCGCGTTCTCCTGTGGGGTGGCACCGGGCTCCAACAGGTTGGCGCCTTGGTTGGTAGACAGGCTCCAGTTGTTGTGCTTGCCCGATCCGTTGATGCCCTCAAAGGGCTTTTCGTGTAGCAGGCACACCATGTTGTGTTTGATGGCGGTGCGCTTGAGCACCTCCATCATCATCTGGTTGTGATCGGCCGCGATGTTTACCGTCTCAAAGATGGGGGCCAGCTCGTGCTGTCCGGGCGCTGCCTCATTATGCTCGGTCTTGGCGGGGATGCCCAACATCCACAGCTCCTCATTGAGCTCCTGCATAAAGTCCTGAACACGCCGCGGGATGGTGCCATAGTAGTGGTCGCTGAGTTCCTGCGCTTTGGGCGGACGGGCGCCAAACAGCGTGCGCCCGGTGTATTGCAGGTCTCGCCGCTGGTTATACAGTGCCTTGTCAATCAGAAAATACTCCTGCTCGGCGCCAACACAGGCGGTGACACGCTGGGCGTCAAAGTTGCCAAACAGGCGCAGGATGCGCAGCGCCTGGCGGTTGAGGGCGTCCATGCTGCGCAGCAGGGGCGTCTTTTTGTCCAGTGCCTGGCCGTCGTAGCTGCAAAACGCGGTGGGGATATGCAGCGTATAATCCTTGATGAAGGGGTAGCTGGTGGGGTCCCACGCGGTGTAGCCGCGGGCCTCAAAGGTGGCGCGCAGGCCACCCGAGGGGAAGCTGCTGGCGTCCGATTCGCCGCGGATAAGCTGCTGGGGGCCAAACTCCATAATCAACCGTCCGTGATCTACCGGCGTGATAAAGCTGTCGTGCTTTTCCGCCGTCATGCCCGACAGCGGCTGGAACCAGTGGCTGTAGTGGGTGCAGCCGTGCTCAATCGCCCAATCCTTCATGGCGTTGGCTACGATGGCAGCCACCTCCGGCGGCAGCCTCTTGCCGGTGGCCATGGCCTGCTGGAGGGCCTCGTAGGTTTCGCGCGGCAAGCGGCTGCGCATCACGTCAAAGTTGAATACCCGGCTGCCGAACATTTCCTGGGGTTTCATCGGTGGTCCCTCCTTACAGTAATGTGATCCCGGCGTTGCTGCATAGCGATATGGTTTCGTCGTCCCAGAAGCTGGACTGCACCTCGCCGATGTGCGCCTTGCCCAGCAGCAGCATGCACATACGGCTCTGGCCGATGCCTCCGCCGATGGTGTAGGGCAGCTCGCCCGCCAGCAGCGCGCGGTGGAAGGGCAGCGTGCGCCGCGCCTCGCAGTCCGCCAGTTTCAGCTGATGCGCCAGGCTTTCGGGCGACACGCGCACCCCCATGGAGCTCAGCTCCATCGCGCAGCCCAGCGTCTCATCCCAGAACAGGATGTCGCCGTTGAGCTGCCAGTCGTCATAGTCGGGCGCGCGGCCATCGTGCGGCCGGCCGGAGCGCAGCTTGCCGCCGATTTGCAGCAGCCCTACGGTGCCGTACTGGCGGGTTACCAGGTTCTCGCGCTCCTTGGGGCTGAGGCTGGGGTATTCATCCTCCAGCTCCTGGGTGGTGACAAAGGTGGCTTCGCGCACCAGCTTGGTCTCCAGCCCCGCGTATTTCCACTGCAATAAATCATAGGTGGCGCAGATGGCGGTGACGATGCGCTGGATGGCATCCTTGAGGGTGCCGAGCGTGCGCATCTGGGGGGTGATTACTTTTTCCCAGTCCCACTGATCCACATAGATGGAGTGCAGGTTGTCCAGCACCTCGTCCCGCCGGATGGCGTTCATGTCAGTGTACAGCCCCTCGCCGATGGGAAAGCCGTAGCGCTTGAGCGCCTGCCGCTTCCACTTGGCCAGCGACTGCACCACCTCCACGTAGGAGCCGGTCTGCAAAATGTCAAAGCTGACCGGCCGCTCCACGCCCGACAGGTTGTCGTTGAGGCCGGAGGCCCCCTCCACAAACAAGGGGGCTGAGACGCGCTTGAGGTTGAGCGCCTTGCTGAGAAAATCCTCAAACGTCTTTTTGATGAGGGAGATGGCCTCCTGCGTTTCATACAGGTTGAGGCGCGAGCGGTAGCCGGAGGGAATCAGGGTCATACGTCCTCGCTTTCTGTTCGCGCGGGCCATTGGCCCCGTACAGCGCCGTAGATACACACGTCGCCAAAGCTGCCGTCCCGTCGCTTGACGGCGTGCTTCAGGCGGCCTTCCAAGCGCATCCCTGCCTTGCGCATCACCCGCCCGGAGGCAGGGTTCTCATGGTCGTGCTCCAGTTGGATGCGGTGAAAGCCGATTTCGTCAAACAGATAGGTCATCACGGCGGTCAATGCCTCGGTCATGATGCCCTGCCCCCACCAGGCGCGCCCCAGGCAATAGCCGATGGCTGCGCACTGTGTTTGCTCGTTCCAGCGCACCACAGCGATATCGCCAATCAGCTCGCCCGCAAGCGTGATACCCCAGTGGTAGCAGCGGTCGTTGATGTTGCAGGCCGCCCAATCGCGCACAATCTTGTGGGTGACCTCGATATCCCCATGCGGCGCCCAGGTGAGGTATCGGCAGACCTCCTCATCGTTGGCCCAGTTGCGGAACATCATCTCGCCATCCTGCTCGGTGTAGGGGCGAAGCAGCAATCGTTCGGTGCGCAGCACCTGTGTGCCCTTGTGGGTCAGCATACCTTCACCTTCACCACGGCTTTGCGCGTGGTGCCCTGCCCAAGGCCGGGGCGATGCGCGTCCTGCGGGAAATACAGGCCAAATTGGCCTTTTTGCAGCGCGCATACCAAGCCGGGCGTGGCATCGTGGCTCAGCTGGATGTCGCCCTTCTGCGCATCCCAGGGGGAGAAGCCGTGCAGGGCATCAGCGTCCGCCCAGGCAATGCTTTCGCCGTCGCGCAGCGCGATTTGGATATCGGCATACAGCCGATGCTTCTCCCACACCGGGTTGTCGCCCAGCATCGGGGTGGAGAGCACCACATACACCGCGTCGCCCGCGATGTCGGTGCGGCCATCGGGCAGCGTGTCCAAATCCCGGGACAGCACGAAGTCTATCGCTGTGTCCAGGTTTGGGTGGATGCCGCGGTAGCGGCCGATATGCTGCAGGCTGTCCAGAATCACATTCACCCCTCCTCGCCCATATCCACTGCGCGCCCAAGCGCTGCAAGATATGCGCAATAGGATAGTCAGTTTTGCCATCGCAGTCAAGGAAAACGCAAGCAAAACACAAAGCGCGCGGCGTATGGACGGGGCGTGTCGGCGGATGACAAGCCGAAGGCGGCTGTGGTATAATCCCAAGGATGAAGGCGTGTTTCGTGCGCCTTCAGGGAAAGGGCATCATGAAGCCTAACAAGCAGACCGTCAAGCAAATCCTCAACGCGCTGTTGATTGCCGGCACCTTCGCGATGGTGCTGTATTTCGCCTTTCAATCGGGCGACATCACCAAGACGGGCGAGGCCTTGCGTTCGGTTAACCCCTGGTGGCTGCTGGGCGGCTTGGGCTGCTTTACGATGTACGTACTGTTTGAGGGGGGCATTTTGCAGCTGTACTTCCGCCTGCAGGGGGCGCGTGTGCGCGTGGCCGACTCCATGCGCTGCGGGCTGATTGGCATGTATTACTCGGCCATCACCCCGGCGGCCACCGGTGGTCAGCCCATGCAGGTGTTCTCCATGAAAAAGCGCGGGGTATCACCCGGCTTGACCGGCTCCGCGCTGGCGGTCAAGTTCTTCTGCTGGCAGTGCGCGCTGCTGCTGTCGGGGGCAGTTGCCTGGGCACTGAATACCCGGCTGGTGGCCGATACCCTGCAACAGGGCATCTGGATGCTGCGGCTTGGTTTCTTCCTTAACGGCATCGCGGTGGCGGGCGTCATTCTGTTGGCCGTCAGCCGCAACACCGTGCGCGCCATTATCATCTTTCTGGTCAACCTGGCGCATAAACTGAAGCTCATCAAGGACAGGGAGCGCACGTCCTCCAAATGGGATGCCGCGCTGCAGGAGTTTCATGCCAGCGTGGACCTGATGACGCAAAAGCCGCTGTGGTTCTTCACGCTGTTCCTGCTGTCGGTGGTGCAGGTAATTTCCTACCTCAGCGCCACGTACTTTGTTTACCGGGGCTTCGGGCTGAACACGGTTGGCTATCCGCACATCCTCACCATTCAGCTAAGCTTGTACATCGCGGCCTCCTTTACGCCGCTGCCCGGCGCCTCGGGCGCGCAGGAGGGCGGGTTCTACCTGTTCTTCCGCGGCATCTTCCCGCAGGCGGTGATTCTGCCGGCGCTGCTGGTATGGCGTTTCCTCACCTACTATCTGTCCATCATCGTGGGCTTTATCGCTGTGGTGACCGATGGGGGCGGCTCCGGCCGCCGCAAGCGGGCGAAGAAGCCCCACACCGCGCAGGAGGCGGAGGTCATGGAAGACACACCGCCCCATTTGACCCAGCTCAAGGAGGGCTTACAGACGTGAAACGGTTGCTTGCGCTTTGCCTGTTGTTGTGCCTGCTGGTGCCCGCCGGGTTGGCGGCTACCAAGGCGCCGCTGCCCAAGGAGCTGAGCAGCAATGTGGGCCGCAGCTTTGTATACGCGCCTACCAAGCGTGGCACCTGGCAGAGCAGCGACCCCCATGTCGCGGTGGTGACCGGACAGGGCATCATCAACTTTGTCGGCGCAGGTGATGCCGTCATCACGCATACCGATACCAAGGGCAAGGAAAACACATTGTCTGTCACCGTGGCGCCGGGCGGTGAGATGCCGGCCGTCATCCAACAGGGCATCGACTTGGCGCTAAATGAGTGGAGCGAGGCCGCGGGGCAGCCATTCCCGCGCTCCAACAAATACACCTTCTGGCTGCGCAACGCCAAGAGCACCTTCGGCTGGTGCGGCGCCTTTGCCAACTATTGTCTGGACGAGGTGGGCATTCCCATGGAGCGGCGCAGCGCCTCCACCCTGCAGGAGGATGGCCGCCCCTACGCGGCGTACGAGGCAGCGGTGCCCAAGATTTGGGAGAGCTTCACCAAGATGGACCGCATCGCCTACATCCCTCAGCCGGGGTATGAGGTGATTTACGGCAAGCGCGGCAGCACGCCCTATGTGCACCTGGGCCTGGTGACCGCCGTGACCGACCTGGGGGGCGGCAAGTATCTGCTGGAGACGGTGGAGGGCAACATGGATAACCGCATCCTCCGCTACAGCTACATCTATGATGCCATGGCCGAGGACAAGGAGCGCAATTACACGGCCCTGCCGATGGAGCAGCAGACCCAGCCCGATGTATTCAAGTACGAGCCCCACAACAAGGGGGCCTGGTATATCACCTGCTTTGGCCAAACGTGGTATTAATCACGCGCTCGCGCACAAACGCTTTGTTAGACTCGTCTTTTTCCCCTTCGCGTCTCCCTCAGTCAGCGTAGCGTCGCTGCGCCCCCTTCGTTCAGCTTAGCGTAGGCAAAAAAATCCTTCGTCTACCTTTGCGTTTGCTCAATTGTGCGTGATGGTTGGATTTGGCAGGCCTATGTCGTTTAGAATCGCTTCCCTGTGCCGCATGAAATGGCTGAGGAACTGAACCCCAGGCAGCTGTTCATACCGTACCTCTTCAATGCCGCCCGCTGATACATCCAGCAGGGCGGCATTTGGGTAGGCCGCCAACACGGGGGAGTGGGTGGCCATAATCACCTGTCCATTGCCTGCTACCGCGCGGCCTATGAGCGCCATCAGGCTCAGCTGGTTGGCATAGGACAGCGCGCCTTCGGGCTCGTCCAGCAGATAAAGGCCGCCCTGTACCAGCCGCCCGCCAAAGAAGCTGAGAAACCCTTCACCGTGGGAGGATGTAAGCAGCTCGCGCTCGTACTGATCCGTCATCTCGCCCAGGGTGCGGGCGTGGGGCATCTGGGCCAGCGACCGTGCCAGGGCCGAGCGGCCCTGATAGCCCTCATCTATCTCATCCAGGGCCTGCCTGGCCTCTGTCATCATGGCGCGCCGCTGGTCCAGGTAGCGCGAGAAATCCTCCGCCGTGAAATAGAAGCTGCGCTTTGGCCGCTGCGCCATCACAAAGCGGAAGTGCCGCGCCGCCTGCCCAAACAGGCGCGTCTTGTCCGCGTGCACGCCGGATTCGCCGATGGCCTGCGCGCCCGTCCCCGCGGCCAGCAATTCCATCAATGTGGTTTTACCGCTGCCGTTTTCGCCGCACAAAATGGTGACCGAGCTGGTCAGCGCAAGCCGCTCCAGCCCTCGCAATACGCCTGATGCCAGCGGATAGCCCGCCCCGGCATGTGTGCCGGAACGCTTATGCACCTCGCGCAGATAAATCACGGCTCATCCTCCCCGCTGTTGTAACGCCGCAGCCGCTGCGCGTCGGCGATTTCCAGCGCCCGGCTGCCGGCCTGATGCTCCAGGTGGTGGGTCAACTCATGTTTGAGCACACGGTCAATTTCCTGCCTGGCAGCGGCTTCATCGTTCATCTCCGGGTAGACGCGAACAAAGGAGCCGTAATACAGCACGATGCCCCGTCCCATCACCGGGTGTACATGGTACTCGCCCAGTATATACAGCGGCCTGTCAGGCGGTGATTGACGGTTGCGCTTGTGCCTGTCGGCCACGCCGATGCCCAGGTTGAGCGAGCGGAACACGGCTTCCGGCAGCAGCGCGGCCTGCTCATCCAGGATGGCGGTGAAGCGGTCGATATCAATCAAGGCAGCGGCTCCTTCGCATGGATTGGGGTGGGTGCGTTGCTTGTTTGCTATGCAGGCCTATGGTAGAATAGATTGCCAAGAACCGCAAGGGGGAAAAGCGTGCGCCACTATACGGAATACCAGGATTTGAGCTGCGTACATATCAACCGGTTGCCCAACCGCACCACGCTGGTGCCCTACCCGGACCGGGACAGCGCCATGGCTGGCGACCGTG
>ENA-UOOM01002592-UOOM01002592.1-fermentation-metagenome-genome-assembly--contig:-NODE-2592-length-14549-cov-9.231682_pt1 | contig 14549 bp, 10 predicted proteins | sample MGYA00245781_ERZ724031 | MGnify/ENA primary metagenome ERZ724031 (study PRJEB28704, sample SAMN03018317) | fermentation metagenome | biome: anthropogenic terrestrial biome; feature: soil; material... | reverse complement strand
CCACGATCGTGGAGGTTGGTTTCACCGCATACGGATGTGATTCCGACCCTACGTAAAGCGCGCCTATCTCCCTGGGGTCCACGTCCGTCCTGGCCATCATGGCCCTGGCGGCTGCCACTGAGATAGTGACCACATCCTCGTCCGGCGCAGGCACAGATTTCTGCACTATGAACAAACCTTTGCCCATGGCCTTGCCGTCCTCTCCCCAGACCTTCCCGATCTCCTCGGGGGTTATCCTGTATCTGGGCACATATGCCCCGTAACTTACGATTCCTACGTCCATTACATCCCCTCTTCCATTCTCTTGAAAATCTTTATCAACTCCCCGATCTCCAGATCTGTGGAGACCAGAGGTATGCCCTCCAGCTTGGCCAGCCTTATGGCCAGCTCGTCGATCTTGTCCGGTTTCTGGTACATGACCATGGCCGGCGTCAGCGGATGGGCCCTTATCGCCACCATAGGCGAGCGGCCGTAATGCACGTCAGTGAAGATCAGTACCCTGTCCGTGCTCCATCCGTATATCTTTACATAATCCCCCGAACTGAGATTCATTATGGCCTTCAGGGAATCCAATATGGTGTACCCGTAGACCTTCTTCTCAGAGGACTGCGAAGGTGCCAGATAGGTTCCGTTCACAGCTTTCACGAACTCGCTTATAGGTATTCCCTCCCGGAACTCCTCCATCGCGATGATGCAGGCGTCCCTCTCGTTGGGCATATACTTGGTTATGGTCGGGGAACCGACCTCCCTGTCCAGGTCCAAAAGGGTCCCGACGAACTTCCTGACGAATGCGACGCCGGGGGACTTTCTCCTTCCGGACTCGTAGTCGCTTATGACGGAACAGGAGACGCCCATGGCATCGGCGACCCTGCTTTGGGAGAGGTCGAACTCCTCTCTCCATTTGCGCATGGTCTTGCCGGGATCCGCTGACATGGCGACCTCGCCAGCCATCTTCTCCTCGAGTTCCTGGGCCATGGCCTATGCTATAGGGCAACCCTATATAAAACTGACGTATATCTTATTCGTCGAATGACGAAACGGTATCAATCCAACGCTCTCTCCAGAGCATCAATAAGAGTATCCAGTACCTTGAGCCTGCCATATTTTTTGTCCTCAGACTCTATGACGGTCCATGGGGCCCAAGGCGTATTGGTCTGCCTCATCATACTGTTCACATAACGGTCATAGATATCCCACTTCGAGCGGTTGCGCCAGTCCTCCTCGGTGATCTTCCATCTCTTCATAGGGTCCTCCTCCCTTGCCCTGAACCTCTTCAGCTGCTCTTGGGGACTTATCTCCAACCAGATCTTCACCAAGGCCGCGCCCGAATTCACCAACGCCTTCTCGAATGCGTTTATCTCGTTGGCGGAACGGCAATACTCCGTTTCCGTGCACAGCCCTTCCACAGCTTCTACCATCATCCGCCCGTACCAGCTGCGGTCGAATATCGTTATGCGGCCCGGACGCGGCAGATTTGCGCAAAACCTCCAAAGATATGTCCGCGACAGCTCCTCCTCGGTAGGCGCCTTCACCGGGACAACGCTGTATCCCCGGGGATTAAGTGCTCCCGTGACCCTTCTTATGGTGCTCCCCTTGCCAGAGGCATCCCAGCCTTCGAAGATAACCACCAGGGAGTGTTTGGATCTGGCCAGTTTGCACTGCATCTCCGCCAGCTTCGCCTGCTTCTTCACAAGCGAATCATCGTAATCCTCAGCCTCCGCCGTTAGATCCGCATCCTCCCGGGGATTCAGATACTGCTCCAGCACGGGGCAGTCCTCAGGAATGATCCCGTACTGCAGCCTGTTCTCCAGCCTCTTGATTATTGCTCTGGCAACTGTCTCTGCCGTGATCTCGAAATCCTCTACACCCACTCTGTCCCACGGAGCATAAACGGTATTACTGGCACTCAGCATCGCCTCCACCTCATCGTCGTCTATGCCCATCTCCTTATGGTCTATGTCATCCGTCAGGTATCCGCAATCCATGTCCAGGACCATAGGATATGTGTCCGCATACTTCTCCGCCGCATCCTCCGCCTCGTCCATGAAGATCTTGACGATGACCACCCCGTTCTCGATCAGGTACCGCTCCATCCTGGAGACCTCCACAAGCTTCTCATCCTCGTCACATCTTTTCTTGCCTGTGCAGTCCATGATGTCGCTGTACCATCCCCTGTCGTAGAAGGAGATCGTTCCCTTTGCCGGGGATCTTGTTATGTACTCCATGGTGGAGAAGGGGCTGCTCCTCTTGCCTTCCGCTTTGAAGTGATGATACTCCACACCCCTGGGCTCCAAAGCGCCCAGGACCTCTGACGTGATGCGGTCCACCATTGCGCTCTTCCCGCCTTCCATGAGGATTATGGCCGGTATCCTTTTCTCGAAGAGGGCCCTTTGGACGATTACGAGCTTCTCGGACACATCCTTCGGTATCGCGGACATATGATTGTGTAAGACCGCTCTGTATAAATAATCCGCAAACAGGTGATGACTCCATGGACTGCGAAAGATCACTAAACAGCGAGGAATCATTCGAGAACATGCGTGCCAAGATGGGGTGTTTCGCTCCCAAGACCCTAAGGGCCATAAGGGATCAGAACCCCGAGTTCGTGAAACTGATAAACACCATGGACGAGGTCATCCTGAAGGACGGTGCGTTGGACAAGAAGACCAAGAGGCTCATCGCCCTTGCCTGCGTAGCGGTCAGGATGTGCGACGACTGTGTCTATCCCCAGGCCAAGGTGGCAAAGAACTACGGCGCGACCAGGGAAGAGATCATAGAGGCCATGCAGGTGGCCGTTCTCACCGGAGGAGTGCCCTCATGGTCTGCCGCCAAGAGGGGGCTTGCCGAGCTCTTCGATGAATGGGACAAGGAAGACAAGAAGGCTAAGAAGGATTGAAACTCATTGCCCGCCGGAGGCAGAGCCCCCGGCGGGATACATTTTCTCTGCAATAAGGAACACTGACACAGCGCAGGCTATGCCCAGCAGGGCCCCGGCGATCACGTCGGAAGGATAGTGCACGAAATTATACAGCCTGGAGAATGCCACCATTAGCGCGTATATCATCGCCAAAGCGCCCGCCTTCCTGTTGTGCAACAGTATTGCCGTGGCTGCGGCGAAAGAGCTCGATGCATGCCCTGAAGGAAAAGAGTATCCCGGCGCATCGACCAACGGAAAATACTCTTCGATTGCGACGAAAGGACGCGGTCTTTCGAAGATCTCCTTCAGCACCAGATCGTTAAGGACATAGCATAGCGCCATAGAGGCCAGAACCACCAGGCCCATCCTTCGGGTACGTTTGTCCGGCAACAGAACGACACCTATCAACACCCAGATCAGGGAGAGATCGGCACTGTGAGAGAAAAACTCCATGACCGCATCGCCGGCCGCGGACCTCATGTTATCCTGGATCCATATCAGGATGCCCGTGTCCAAGCCCATGCTTCGCTATCTGCCCATGCTTATATCATCGGTTCGGTAAAGATTGATATAAGCTTCGTAAATACCCTTTAGGGTAACGGACATGAGGATAGGAGACTGCAAGAAGAGGATCCAAACGGCCGAGGGAGAACTGACAATATTCTCGCTCAGGGAGCTTGAGAAGAAGGGCGTCATAAAGGACATCGGCAAGATGCCTTACTCCATACGCGTCATAGTCGAATCCATTCTCAGGCAGAGGGACGACAGGACGATAACCGACGATGACGTCATGACGATCGCATCCTGGAGCCCCACGGCCGATACGGGAAAGGATATCCCGTGGATACCCGCACGAGTATTGCTGCAGGATCTGACCGGCGGCGCAGCGGTGACGGACCTGGCATCCATGAGAGCGGCCGTCGAGGCTCTGGGAAAGGATCCGAAACTGATCAATCCTCTCGTCCCCGTCGATCTGGTCATAGATCATTCCATTCAGACAGATCATTCCGGCAGGCCCGACGCCATAGAGCTCAATGAAGAACTGGAGTTCGAAAGGAATGCAGAACGGTACGCCCTGTTCAAATGGGCCCAGATGTCCTTCGACAACTTCCGTGTGGTGCCCCCGGGCAACGGGATATGCCACCAGGTGAACCTCGAGTACCTTTCGCCGCTGGTGCATGTCATCGAGAAAGATGGCGAGAAGACCGCATACCCTGACTCATGCTTCGGCACAGATTCCCACACCACGCAGATAGACGGCCTCGGCGTTGTCGGCTGGGGTGTGGGCGGCATTGAAGCGGAGGCGGTCATGGTGGGACAGCCCAGCTACATAAACGTCCCGGAGGTCATAGGATTCAGGCTCACGGGCAAGCTGAAAGCGGGCGTGAACGCCACCGACCTTGTGCTCACGATAGTGGAGATCCTCAGGAAGAAGGGCGTCGTAGGCAAATTCGTTGAATTCTTCGGCCCCGGCTACAGCGACCTGGAACTGGCAGACCGGGCGACGATCGCCAACATGGCCCCGGAGTACGGGGCCACCATGGGATTCTTCCCCGTCGATGCGAAAACGATAGATTATCTCAGGCTCACGGGAAGGTCCCCGGAGCATATCGATACCGTCGAGAAGTACACGAAGGAGCAGAAGCTCTGGTACGAGGGCGAAGCGGAGTACACCGACATCGTTGAACTGGACCTCAGCACCGTGGAACCGTGCCTTGCCGGGCACAAGAGGCCCCAGGACAGGATACCCCTCAATAAGATGAAGAACAGATTCGCAGATGCCATGAAGGACCTGGGAATAGAAGAGGCCAGGTCCCCTGCGGGAGATGCGCTGGGAGACGGTTCGGTGGTCATAGCGTCCATAACCTCATGCACCAACACTGCGAACCCGTCGGTCATGATTTCCGCCGGGCTCCTGGCGAAGAATGCCCGCAAAGCGGGGCTAACGGTAGGCAGCAAGGTGAAGACCTCCCTGGCCCCCGGATCCAAGGTAGTGACAGAGTACCTTTCGGGATCGGGGCTGCTGCCATACCTGGAGGAACTCGGCTTCGGAGTGTGCGGCTACGGCTGCATGACATGCATAGGCAACAGCGGACCTCTGCCTGACGATGTCTCGAAGGAGATAACCGAAGGGAAACTTGCCGTTGCCGCCATAGCTTCAAGCAACAGGAACTTCGAAGGGAGGATCCATCCCCTTGTCAAGACGAACTATCTTGCTTCCCCACCTTTGGTGGTGGCCTTCGCCATAGCCGGCCGTGTGGACATCGACATGGAGAATGAACCCTTGGGCCGCGTGAACGGCAGGGAGGTCTTCCTACGGGACATATGGCCCTCTGACGCCGAGATAAATGAGATCATGAGAGAGCATGTGACACCCAAAGCCTTCTCTAAGGAGTACGGCAACGTGTTCGAAGGCTCAGACAGATGGAAGGCCGTGCCTGTCAGCGGATCGCCACTGTTCAAATGGGACGAAGGATCGACGTACATACGCAATCCCCCTTTCTTCGACAACATATTCGAAGAACCGGGGATCGAGAGCATCCACGGGGCCAGATGCCTTGCGAAGCTCGGGGATTCCATAACCACTGACCACATCTCTCCCGCCGGATCATTCGGTGAAAGCTCGGATGCAGGGAGGTACCTGATATCGAAGGGTGTGGAGAAGAAGGACTTCAATTCCTACGGATCACGCAGGGCCAACCACGAGGTTATGGTCAGAGGCACCTTCGCTAACGTGCGCCTGAAGAACCTGATAGTCCCGGGAAGCGAGGGCAGCCGCTCCAAGTTCTTCCCGGACAGCTCCGTGGACACGATATTCGAGACATCGGTCAAGTACTCGGAAGAGAGGACACCTTTGATCGTGATCGCTGGTAAGGAATACGGTACCGGGAGCTCAAGGGACTGGGCCGCAAAGGGACCCCTGCTCCTCGGCGTCAGGGCCGTCATCGCGGAATCCTTCGAGAGGATACACAGATCTAACCTTGTAGGAATGGGCATAGTCCCGTTGCAGTTCCTGGAAGGACAGACACCGCAGTCCCTGGGACTGGACGGCTCGGAGATCTACGACATCGACCTGGAAGGGCTGGAGCCGAAGGGATACGTCAGAGTTAAGGCGTACAAGGGCGGGAAGGTCCTGGAGTTCGATGCTCTGTGCAGGGCGGACGTCCCGGCGGAGATCGAGTACCTTGCGAACGGCGGGATACTCCAATACGTGCTGAGACGGATGATGGCCTAAAATCAATACCCGTGACCTGCGAAAGCGGACCGGACAGCACCACATCCGGAGAAGCATATGATTCCCCAGTCAGCTGTGGCTGGGAAATACAGCGGGACCGGGCAACAACTTTTTATCAGGGATGGCATTCCACTCAAATACGTGGGCCCGTGGGGTAGCTTGGTATCCTTGTGGCTTCGGGAGCCATTGACTCCGGTTCAAATCCGGGCGGGCCCACTCTATACTAATTATCTTATTACCAAGAGACTGATTAAAAAGAGAATATTCCTCCTTAAAATGTCTATATTACTCTTATTACGCAAAAAAATGCAAAACCATAACGTCTGGCCTGCGAACTTCTGGCGTCTTTATCCGTTATATTCTCAGACACATCAGCAGATGGAGAAGAAAACTGCACTATCCCTTCTCTATGCGGGGCTTCGTTCCGGGATCTATGCCCGATCTGTCTCCCCAGACCGTGATCCCTGATATGTCCAGCGGCATATCCCCGACTCTGAACAGCGGGTCCTTATCCTCGGACTTTTGCCTTCTGTAGTCCTTCAGCGCTTCCGCTATGTATCCTCTCAGAAGGAGCACCGCGGTCATGTTGCTTATCCCCAGTATGGCCATGAAAACATCCGCCAGGCTCCATATCAGGCCTGCCGGCGCGAGGCTCGCTATGAAGACCGTGGAGATTATGACGACCTTCAGCAGCTTGGAGTAGATCGGCTTGTTCGTCAGGAACTTCACGTTGGCCTCGCACAGAGAGAAGGAGCTTACGATGCTCGCCAATACGAACATCAGGATGAATATTGCCAACACAGCGGCGGAATACTGACCCAGAGGTCCAGCGCTCAGTGCCGCCGCCACAAGCGGGACTCCTCCCTCCTGACCTGTGGAAGTGACCAGTTGCGGCACCGTCAATATGACGAATGCGGTCCCTGTGCATATGAGAGTATCCATAAAGACCCCGAAGCTCTGCACCAGACCCTGCTCCACCGGGTGACCCACGTCTGCCGCCGAGGACACGTTGGGGACGGAACCTATGCCCGCCTCATTGGAGAACACCCCCCTCTTGAGGCCCCAGAGTATCGCGGCGCCCAACGTCCCCCCGAGGATGCTGTCCATCCCGAATGCGCCTTCGAATATCATGACCACGGCGTCATCCAGGAACCTCCAGTTGGATGCGATGGTAACGATCACAACGGCGAACCATATGATGGCCATGGCAGGGACCATCTTCGCGGATGCCCGGGCAACGCCCTTGACGCCACGGTAAATGATGAGAGCGGCGACCGTCGCCAGTATCACCGCGAAGAGGAGATCGTTACCGTCGAAGGGGAATGCAGCAACGAAGGCGCTGTTGGCGCTGGTGGCCTGTATGCCTATGAATCCCACTGAATACGTGGCGATCAAAAGTATCGAGATGAAAGAGGCGAACCTGGGGCTCTTGAGGCCGTCCCTTATGTAATAGGCCGGGCCACCGTGGAACAGTCCGTCCGACTTCTTCTCCTTGAATATCTGGCCCAGGGTGCATTCGGCGAAACAGCTGGCGGAGCCTATGAATGCGAATACCCACAGCCAGAATATCGCACCGGCCCCGCCCATTATTATGGCTATGGCGACACCGGCGATATTGCCTATGCCTATGCGGGCGCCGATGCCCACCCAGAAGGCCTCGGAGGACGTCACCGCCCTAGCACTGGTCTTCCTTGCCCCGAACAGGGACAGCCTCAGGGATTCTACGAAGCTGGTGAGTTGGATCCATCTCGAGCTGAAGGTAAGGAAGATCCCTCCGCCTATGATCAGTATGAACGCTATATACCAAATGTTCTCATCTACGATACCGACTGCTCCTTGGAAAGATTCTGCGAGTGTCATTGTATCCTTTTTGGTTGCCGGGCCCGCCGCTCCTACTCCCGGATCGGGACATTCACCCGAACCGTCGGCCGAACACGGGCCTGGTGCAATAAGTAATTACTCTTTCCCAGGCGATGGCCGCTCAAAAGCCGGTATGCAGGACATATTTCACTCGAAGACTATCTCCGCGTCACGGGGTATCCCCATGTCCCCGGCGACCTCCAGGGCCTTCATCATTGCGCACGGTACGGGACACGCGGCGTGGGGAAGGCTCTTGGTAGCCAGTTTGTATATCTCCGTATCCCCCATGGGCGCCTCCACCTCTCCATAAGGGAACATGGGCTGCAGACCCCAAGACATCTTCAGTATGTGGTGGCAGTCGCTCTCGATCTTCAGGGTGACCATTCCCATGTCGTCAGCCTGCGCTCTGATGCGGGACATCATCCCGCAGGTCCCGGCACATACCTTAACGGTGCATTCCTTGGCCATGGAACGACGTATGAGGCTGCGTATTAATCAGCATTCCTTCCTCTGTGAAGCGCGCTTCCCGCGGTGATGATACCGTATCCCGCTTAGCTGACATAGATTTATGAGCAGAATATGAAATTCGGGGGGCAGAGGAGGTGAACGAAAGATGGCGTGCGGCAAAGCTGACACAAAGACCTCCGACAAAGCAAAGGACGAGAAACCTGCGAAGAAGTGCGGATGCGGTTGCAAGAAGAAGTAAACCCCAGGCGCCTCATGGCGCCGTTCTTTTTTCCTTCTATCCATTATCGAAGGCTCTCGGGGCCACGGGGAACCTGAGGATCGTCCTGATGTTGCTTTCGTCCACTCTGCCGGGATCGGTCAGGTATATCTCGTGAAAGGGGCCGTTCGCAACGTACTCCCTGTCTTCCATATATGTGAGCATCTCGGCTATGGATTCCTTTACCAGTCGGTAACTGCCGATATGCATCTTCTGCACCGATCTCCCTTCCTCGATGTCAACGAGATATGCGGACCTCACATCCAATTCGGGATTGTGCCTTTCCACCGACTCCTTGAGTGATCCGAAGAACCTTTCATTCACGAATTCAGGCTGGCGGACCATCATGGTCCATTCCCATGTATCTCTGCTACGTGGGTCGAAGAGAACATCCCTCGAACCGAACAGGGCCTCCAAGGGCATGATCTCATACTCGTAGTATCCCTCAGGCTGTATCTCTTCGGCCGGGCTCATACTCGCCGCATAAGAAACTTCGAACAGGATCTCCGCCGCCTCCTGCGCACGTTTGTCCACAGTCCCTTTGCGGGTGACGGCGATGAACCTCATCCTCGGCACGTCCACCTCGGATATGCCGGCCTTTGGGGAGTAGAGATCCTTCCTTTCCTTCCTGAGTTCCTTCTTCATCGTTCATACATTAATCGGCCCGGCCGATTAAATACGTGGCACATTCCTCTCCACAGATCGCTCGGTATCGCTGCAACAGGTTTTTATCGGGGGTAGCGAAATCCAGTTACAAGGAGGGATGACGTTGTTCAAAAGGACCGAAAGCGATGCGGAACGCGATGTCTCCCTCATGATGGAGAACCCTGGCAGGGCAGTGAAGCTCATGGCGATTCCTGTGGGGTTCGCCTTGCTCATAGCCCAGATCAACTCCTTCGTCGACGCAGCGTGGTGCGCCACCCTTGGGTCCGATGCCCTAGCCGTGATCGGCCTCTCTTCGGCGCTCTATCTTATACTGGTCGGCATCGGCACAGGGATCGGCGTAGGGGGATCGACCGCCGTCGCAAGGCGCATAGGCCTGGGAGACCATGAGGGCGCAAACTCCCGGGCTTCCCACGCCATAGCCCTGATAATCGTGATATCTCTGATACTGACGCCGATCCTGCTGATTCTGCGCAGGCCTCTTCTGGCTCTGATGGGTGCGGGGGTCCTCCTTGACGATGCGTCCGATTACGCAATACCCATGTTCCTGGGCTCATCGATGATAATGCTCAGCGGCGTTATCGCCGGGCTGCTCAGGGCGGAGAACGCCGTCAAAAGGTCCGTGGCGGTGCTCATTACCGGGTCAGTTCTCAATCTTATACTGGATCCGGTTTTCATATTCTATTTCGACCTGGGGGTCACCGGGTCCCCGGTGGCTACCGTCACGGCCACCACCATAGCCAACTCTGTCGGGGTATATTGGTATCTGAGAAAGAAGATGTACATCCGCCCGTCCCTACGCAGATTCAGATTCAGAAAGGATATCCTCAACGACATACTCTACGTTGGGACTCCGCAGACGACAGAGCTTGTATTCATCAATGCCGTGAACCTTCTCCTGAATTGGTTCGTCATAAGCAGCGCCGGCCCGGAAGGCCTGGCGATCTACACTATGCCCTTCATATTCATCAACATGGCCACGATACCCGCGACGGCGGTGGCCACCGCACTGATACCCATATGCTCGGTGGCCTTTGCGCGCAGGGACTACGACCGGGCCTGGCAGGTCTATCACAGCATCGTCCGGACCACAATCGTATTCGTGATCCTGCTGGGGATCGCCGTCTTCATCGGCGCGGAACATCTGGTGACGGCCTTCACCTATTCCCCGGACTCCGCGGGACTGAAGCCGGAGATGGCGAAGGCCCTGAGGATCTACTGCATGTGCCTGCCGTTCTGGGGCATGATACCTCTTGGATCGGCCATGCTGCAGTCCCTCCGCAAAGCGCAAAAGTCAACTCTGTCCGCAGTGATACGTAATCTGATGTTGATAGCATTCTACGCTTTCGCATCCACGATCTCCTTGGAGGCCATATTCTGGAGCTTCGCCCTGGTCGAGGTGATCGGGGGCACCATGATGTACCTCTGGGGAATTTGGGCATTCAAGAGCGAGAAGAGCAGATATCTTATTCCTGAACCGGGCGCTCCTGGCCCTTCATGAACGCATATGTCTGATCTGAGATTCTCATTTTTCAAAGGGACGTGTGAACCGGTTGTTCATATTCATGGAATATTGCAATGCGCAACGCAGATCTATCGCGCTACAGATTCAATTGTGGAAGGGAGCCGCATCTGATCCTTGGAGAGACCTCTCTGTATGATCGAAGATATGAGCCGACACGGGATCCAAGGATCTGCCATACTGTGGTTGTAAGGCTGCCCTGTCCGTATCCCAAATGATTGATACGAAATTCGTATCATAATGGTCTCTTTATGCTAGATTAAAAATAACCCTCTGCCGCACGGATGCGGCAGAGTGCTCCGGGGTTTTGAAGCTCTCTTTGTCTCAGCGCCTCCTGATGATGAAGAACGCAACCGCTCCAAGTATCGCTGCGGCAGCCGCTCCGATACCTATGTACAGCATGGTGCTGTCCTCAGGCGTTGATGCGGGAGCAGGCTCGGCGAGCACGTATGAGGAGCAGTGGGTCAGGCTCAGCGTCACCCAGCCGTCCGTTACCACAAGGTCCTTCGCCTTCTCCTCAAGCTGCTTCGTCGTCTCGTTGTAGAAGAACAGTGTGAGCTTCGTTCCGTTCTCGTACTTGTCTCCCACGTAATACTTCACGGTGGCGTTGATCGGCAGCTCTCCGCTGGCGGCGAAGTTCAATACCAGGGGGTTCTCGGCGCCGGTCGAGGTTATGGCACCGCTGAGATCGCCCTCCGGCGTAACCTCGGATATACCTGCCTTGAACGTTCCCGGTTCGGATTTGTAATCGCCTTCGAAGGTCCAGGAATATTGTACCTGGCCCTCGTCATCAACCACGTCCACGGTAAGGGACTTGTCGCCGATGCTTTGGAATATTGTGTTGTCCAGCACCTGATCGGCGGCATTTCCCTTCACCTGAAGTACGGGCTCATCATCCTGGCTGATGATATCGCTTATCACCTCAGAGTCGGGAAGTTCGTCATAGGTGATGATATTCCACACAGCGTACAGCGTTTCGTCCGTATTCACTTTATATGGGGTCAACAGCGTCGAGCCGCCGGGATTATGTGACCATCCGCCGAATGCGTATCCTGCCTTCGCAAGGCTGCCCGCTTCGGGCAAAGACACGGTCGAATCATAATCTCCCGTGATCGCTACGGGGACTGCACCCGTGGCCCCGTTAGCACTGAAGCTGATGGTGTACTGGTTGATGGTCCACTGAGCTGTGGCCGTGGTGTTCGCCGCAGGCATAGTGGCCGGCAGGGCCGGGGACCATCCGCCGAAGGTGTATCCCGTCCTCGTCGGTGCGGTAGGAGATGTTACAGTCGTACCATAATCCTGCGTTATAGCCGGAACGGCAGAACCGCCAGCGGTATCGAAGGTTATGGTGTACTGGTTGACGGTCCACTGGGCCGTTAACGTGGTGTTCGCCCCGGGCATGGTCGCCGGCAGTGCCGGGGACCATCCGCCGAAGGTGTATCCCGTCCTCGTCGGTGCGGCCGGAGACGTAATCGCCGTACCATAATCCTGCGTTATAGCCGGAACGGCGGAACCGCCGGCGGTATCGAAGGTTATGGTGTACTGGTTGATTGTCCAGGTTGCGATGACTGCAAAGTCGTTGGCGGGCATGGTATTCGGCAGGGCTGGGGACCATCCGCCGAATGTGTATCCCTCCTTCGTCGGTGCCGCAGGGGCAGTGACGGCAGCACCATAATCCTTAGGTATCGATGCCACGGCGGAACCGCCGGCGGTATCGAAGGTTATGGTGTACTGGTTAACATTCCACTGAGCCGTGATCAAGATGTTCTCGGCAGGCATGGTATTCGGCAGGGCCGGAGACCATTCGTCGAAGGTATATCCCGTCTTCGTCGGTGCGGCCGGAGACGTAATCGCCGTACCATAATCCTGTGTGATCGCCGGAACTGTGGATCCGTCGGATACAAAGGTTATAGTGTACTGATTGACGGTCCACACCGCATAGAGGGTCTTGCCTCCCAAAGGCATTGTATATGGCTCTGTGACCGCTTCGCCTTCCGCAGTCTCGGACCATCCGCTAAAGGAATGCCCCGTCTTGTGTAGGCTGCCGGCAGTCGGCAGGGTCACGACCGAATTATAGTCGTTATCTGACGACGGGGGAGCTGTTCCCTCAGCTCCGTTGGCGTTGAATGAGAGAGTGTACTTGTTTATGTTCCACACCGCATACAACGTAACGTTCCCGGTCATAGTGTAGGGACTCTCTATCGCAGTTCCGTCAGCGATCAGAGACCAACCTCCAAAGGTATGTCCGATCTTGGAGAGGTCCACGAGGCTGGGCAGTGTTACTTCCAATCCGTAACTCTTGGTTATGCTTGAAGGAACAGTCCCGGAAGAAGCTCCGTTGGCGTTGAAGGTCAGCGTGCACTGATCCAATACCCACGAAGCATACAGCGTCTTGTCGCCCGAAGGCATTCTGTAGGTCCCAGATATTACCGCTCCGTCTGATGTCTCGGACCATCCTTCGAAGATATATCCTGTCAGGACCAGACTTCCGACGCCTGGCAGGGTCACTTCCGAGTTATAATCGGCTGTGATCGGTGCGGGAACCTCTCCGGTTGCTCCGTTGGGATCAAAAGTCACAGTATACCGGTTGATTGTCCAGGTAGCAGTCACCGAAATGTCATTGGCAGGCATGGTCGCCGGCAGGGCCGGGGACCATCCGCCGAATGTGTATCCCGTCTTGGTCGGATCATTCGGCAGGGATATTACGGCTCCGAAGGCGACTGCCGTCGTAGTCCCGTCGCCGTCCACATACCAAGTTACATTATACTGTCTGGGCACCGACGTGTACTGCGCCGTGTATGTCGCATCCGCAGATACAGGTTCTGTGTCAGGTGACCATGTGCTGAAGGTGAATACATCCGTTTCTGTCTGGTACCCGGGAACCGTCTTAACGGGATATGTATCATAGTCCAGGTCCTCGGTTATGGTCTGGGGGCCCGCCTCGGTAGTCCAGTTCCAGGTTATTCTATACTGGTTGATATTCCAAACTGCGTAGAGAGAGCCTCCTCCAAAAGGCATACGGTAGGGCAGGGTTACCGCCGTTCCGTCCACCGTCTCGGACCATCCGCCAAAGGTGTATCCAACCTTAGACATATCCCCGACGCCCGGCAGTGTCACTTCCGAGTCATAATCCGCATAGATGGTGCTGGGTGAGCCTTCAGCCCCATTCGGGAGGAAATCCAGAATATATTGGTTCACGGTCCAAACAGCATAGATAGTCGCATTGCCCGTGATCATATACGAAGTCGGCAGGATCTCGCCATCAGGATATGCTGACCAGCCCAAGAAGGTGTATCCTTGTCTCGTCGCTCCGGAGCCGGATGGCAGAGCCACTATTGTGCCTGTGTACCCATTTATCGGCGGAACATTTCCTGACCCTCCGTTAAGATCGAAGGACAGCGTCGCGGGGGACGGAGATATCCATATTGCATAGAGAATGTCCCCGTCCAAAGGCATACGGTACGGCAAGGTTACCGCCGTTCCGTCCGATGCCTCAGACCATCCGCCGAATGTGTATCCTTCCTTGGACATACCGCCGACGCCGGAAAGCGTCACGACGGAATTATAGTCGGCGGTGATCGGCGCGGGGGTATCTCCTGTTGCTCCGTTGGCATTGAAGGTCACGGTG
>ENA-UOOM01002585-UOOM01002585.1-fermentation-metagenome-genome-assembly--contig:-NODE-2585-length-14591-cov-99.710305_pt1 | contig 14591 bp, 13 predicted proteins | sample MGYA00245781_ERZ724031 | MGnify/ENA primary metagenome ERZ724031 (study PRJEB28704, sample SAMN03018317) | fermentation metagenome | biome: anthropogenic terrestrial biome; feature: soil... | reverse complement strand
TATCATTTGAACTAACGGAGGCCGTTCGGTAACATTATCATTTGACTTGACACGTCGGGTGATAAAATGAAGAAAACCAGACCGGAGGAAACCATGACTGACGTTTTAGACCGTTTTTTGCGTTATGTAAAAATTGACACCCAATCCGCATATAATTCAGACGCCTATCCAAGTACATCCAAACAACTCGATCTTGCCCGCTTGCTCGAGCAGGAATTGACCCACCTTGGTTTGGAGGACGTGGTCCTCGATGAGTATGGTTATGTGACTGCCGCGCTGCCTTCAAACGTGAACCATCCCACGCAAACGGTCGGGTTCATTGCCCACATGGATACCAGCCCCGCCGCGTCGGGCAAGGATGTTAAAGCACAAGTTATCGAAAATTATGACGGTGAAGATATCCTGCTTAATCCCGAATCAGGCATCCATTTATCTCCAAAGGATTTCCCAGGATTGCAAAAACATGTCAGCAAAACTCTTGTGGTCACAGATGGAACCACCTTGCTGGGCGCTGACGACAAAGCGGGAATCGCCGCGATCATGTCTGCCATGGCGACACTGATCGAAAATCCAGAGATTCCCCATGGCAGAATTCGTGTTGGTTTCACCCCCGATGAGGAGGTTGGCGCGGGTGTCGATTACTTTGACGTGCCGGGGTTCGCTGCCGATTTCGCCTACACTCTGGACGGGGGTCCGGTTGGCGAGTTTGCTTACGGAAACTTCAACGCTGCCGGGGCGGCAATCAACATTAATGGAAAAAGCGTGCATCCCGGAGATTCGAAATACAAGCTGATTAACGCCCTGCAGGTTGCCATCGATTTTCACAATTTGCTGCCCGTGTTTGACCGACCGGAAAATACGGAAAAGCGTGAAGGTTTCTATCACCTGGTCAGCTTGAGCGGTGAAGCCGACCAGGCAAAGATGGAATACATCATCCGCGACCACGATCGTGAGAAGTTTGAACAAAAAAAGGTCCTGATGCAAAAGGCAGCAAACTACGTGAACGCACTGTATGGCGAGGGCACTTTCGAACTGGATTTGAAAGACCAGTATTACAACATGCTCGAGATGGTCAGCCCCCACCCGCAGGTGTTGGATATTGCCCGTCAGGCGTATCGAAATGTTGGCATTGAGCCAGTTGAGGTGGCAGTGCGCGGTGGGACAGATGGTAGTCGGCTGTCGTATATGGGCTTGCCAACGCCCAATATATTCACCGGGGGATACAACTACCACGGACGCTTTGAATATTTGGTTGTGGAAGAAATGGAACTTGCGAGAGAGGTTGTCGTAGAGATCGCCCGCCTGGCGGCACAGCCTTAGGGGACGGCTGCCATGCCGTCCCGCAAATAACCGTAGGGCGAGACATCTGTACCAACGAAGACGGTATTGGAGGTGCTGGATATTTCCATTGGCGCGGTGGTGGTGCACCTCCAATCCGCCGTTGTGTGTGGAAAATGTGTACGGCGGATTGAGGGAGGCAACATCGGCAGTACAAACGTCTCGCCCGACGAAAAGATGGCTTCGCCGGAACGGGACAAGCCGCGTTCCCTACGAAAAGATGGCTTCGCCGGAACGGGACGAGCCGCGTTCCCTACAAATGATGGCTTCGCCGTAAGGGGACGAACAAATTGATAAGGATCTTACCGTTCCGATTGACAAGATCCTTCGCACTCGAAGAGTACTGCGTAAAAGAGGCTCAGGATGACAAAACCCAGTTCCTGTTCCCTGTTTCCTGTTCCCTGTTCGCGGTTGCCACGACCTGGTGCCGTTCAACAGGCATCATCAGATATTTGCAGATTTTCTGCGATCAACTTTTCTGGTAACCTTCGATTAATCCATACAAAGCACTTGACATGATTTGCTACGTCTGATATAGTAGTCTTACGTCAGACGTAGTACTTTTGAAGGGCACTTATGCTAAAAACAGACGCGCTTAGAGGATACACCGATATGATCATCATATCAATTTTGCTGGATGGACCAAATTATGGATACGAAATCTCCAGGAGGATTCGCACCATTACAAACGATAAATTTATCATGAAAGAGACCACTCTTTACTCCGCTTTTAACCGGATGGAAAGGAACGAGCTAATCACTTCGTTCCATGGCACCGAAACAAGCGGAAACCGCCGAACCTACTATCGCCTGACTGATAAAGGCAAAGCCTTCTACCAGGACAAGCTCGAGGAGTGGGAGTTAACCAAACAAATTGTCGATAAATTCGTTCGATATTAGGAGAAAAGATGGACGCAATCAAATCTTACTTAGAAAACATGTTTCTTCATCTGCCTAAAACGCCAGAAGTGATGCGGGCAAAAGAGGAGCTCTCCCAGATGATGGAGGATAAATATAATCAACTACGCGGGGAAGGCAGCACAGACAACGAAGCGGTCGGTCAGGTGATTGCTGAGTTTGGCAACCTCGCTGAGCTGGCTGGAGATCTCGGCATCAGTAATGAGGTCAGCGAAATCGATTTTGAAGAACCGGCACAGGTAAGCATGACCGATCAGGATGTGGAACGCTATCTTCTGGTTAGCCGTGAGTCGGGCAGACAAATTGCCGGCGGCGTTGGGCTGATATTGTTTGGCGTGATGCTTCTGATTATTTTGCAATCCTTTGCTGACAGCGGCTTTTTCGCCGAAAATATTGCCCAGGCTATTGGGGTTGGCGGATTGCTGCTAATGGTTGCGGTCGCAGTCTACATGTTCATCATGGCTGGAATCAAAACCGACCAATATGAAAACCTGGAGACGAAGATTGTCAAAATTGACCCCTATCTGCGGGATCGTATCAAAAACCAGAAAAAAGAATATTTGCCATCCTTCGGTCGCATGATCGCTATCGGTGTCTTTTTAATTTTGCTCGGAGTGACTATCCTGGTGACCGTCAGCATTCTTGAAATTGCCGATGATGTTGTTCTTGAACTTCTGGTAGCAGGTTTGTTGGCAATGGTGGCAATCGCAGTGAGCTTGTTTATTACAAGCGGTATGAAAATGAGCGCTTACGATAAATTGCTCAACGAAGGAGACTACACCAGGCGAAAGAAGGAAGAAGCCAACTATATGCAGCCAATCGCAGGTTTATATTGGACACTGGTTTTAGGTGGTTACCTGGCGTGGAGTTTCATAGGCGAAGCCTGGCATATTTCCTGGATTGTCTGGCCGATTGCGGGTGTGCTCTTTGCAGTCATCTCGAATATCGCGGCTTTGGCAAGACAAAACCGGTAAGTTTAAATAGTAAATGAAACAAAAAACGGATGGCGATTCTGCTATCCGTTTTTATCTTAATCATTTTTGGGCGAAATATAAACCCGCCCCTACAACCTTATTTAGCAGCATCCGGGGTCGCAGCCGGGTCCACAGTCATCGGAGGAACATCCTGCGCAGCCGTTAGCGTAATGTAAGTGCCCATGCGCAATTTCTTCTTCAGATGCCGGGCGAATCGAGAGCACCGTCACCTGAAATTCGAGCACTTTGCCAGCCATTGGATGGTTCATGTCCAGCTCCACCGAATCTTCGCTGAGTGCGGTAGCGACAGCCTGGAAGACATTCCCGGAAGCATCGCGCAGGTTCATTGGCTGACCCAGGTGAATTTCAAAATCATCGGGGAAGGATGAGCGATTGACGTTCAGCACCAGGGCGGGGTCAAATGCGCCATAAGCCTGTTCGGCAGCCACAACTACGTGTTTGCGCTCGCCTTCTTGCAAACCCAATAGTGCGGTTTCCAATCCGGGGATGATATTCCCATGACCTTGCAAATATTCCAATAAATTAGATTCAACTTCCTCACCTTCGACGGTCAGGTTATATGCAATTTGTACAACAGTATCGTTTTGAATAGTATCCATTCGAAATAACTCTTTCTTCATTTTGATAGTAACCTTGCGATTATAACAGAACCCAGCCCAAACAATTGCTCCCTGGTGAATCAGCAGCAATTCTCAATATGGAAAAATCTGTTTATTTTTATGGTGTAGGGGACAGCTGCCACGCCGTCCCGAGAACTGCCGTATGGCGAGATGTCTGTTCCGGCAAAGTCAGTAAGCTTCTTGTTGACAAAGGTTCAGATTCTTCACTTCGTTCAGAATGACAAAACCCAGTTCTTATTCCCTGTTCCCTGTTCCCTCTTCCCTGTTTCCTGTTCATGGCTGCCATGCCATCCCACAATCCACCGTTGTGAGTGGTCATTGTGTACGGCGGATTGAGGGGGGTAACATCGTCGGCACACCAAGGTTACAACCCCCTCAATCACGCCCTACGGAAAGATGGCTTCACCGGGACGGGACGAGCCGCGTTCCCTACGAAAAGATGGCTTCGCCGGAACGGGACATGCACTTCGCAAATGCAACTTATAAGGGTCTTACTGTTCCGATTGACAAGATCCTTCGCAAAAGAGGCTCAGGATGACAGAACCCAGTTCTTATTCCCTATTCCCTGTTCCCTGTTCCCTCTTCCCTGTTTCCTGTTCATGGCTGCCATGCCATCCCACAATCCACCGTTGTGAGTGGTCATTGTGTACGGCGGATTGAGGGGGGTAACATCGTCGGCACACCAAGGTTACAACCCCCTCAATCACGCCCTACGGAAAGATGGCTTCACCGGGACGGGACGAGCCGCGTTCCCTACGAAAAGATGGCTTCGCCGGAACGGGACATGCACTTCGCAAATGCAACTTATAAGGGTCTTACTGTTCCGATTGACAAGATCCTTCGCAAAAGAGGCTCAGGATGACAGAACCCAGTTCCTATTCCCTGTTCCCTGTTCCCTGTTTCCTGTTCACGGTTGCCATGCCGTCCCGCGAACTGCCGTAGGGCGAGACGTCTGTACCAACGAAGTCGGTATTGGAGGTGCCGGGTATTTCCATAGGCAAGAATGTATCGCGCCTCCAATCCGCCGTTACTCGTGGTCATGATGTATGGCGGATTGAGGGGGGTAACATCGCCGGCACACCAAGGTTACAACCCCCTCAATCACGCCCTACGGAAAGATGGCTTCGCCGGAACGGGACAAGCCGCGTTCCCTACGAAAAGATGGCTTCGCCGGAACGGGATATGCACTTCGCAAATGTAACTCATAAGGGTCTTACTGTTCCGATTGACAAGATCCTTCGCAAAAGAGGCTCAGGATGACAAAACCCAATTCCTGTTCCCTGCTTCCTATTCCCTGTTCCCCTTTTAGATCTACACACATTCATATTGAGAATTGCTGGGTGAATCAGGCGGATTTTCTAATAAAACTTGTATAAAGTTTTCTTAATCAGAAAGCGAAACCCGTTATAATAACCTTCTAATTGAAAAGAATTTTCAATAAGGAAATTATGAACTATAAAGCAATCCTCTCTCAAAAAGGTTACCGTCTCTCTGCCCCGCGCAAGCAGATTATCGAACTGCTGGAAGTTGCTGATGTTGCCCTTAGTCCACAGCAGATCCACAACCAGCTTCAACAGAATGGATCCGCGCTTGGACTGGTGAGCGTCTATCGCACTTTAGGGCTACTTACCGAGCTCGGGTTGGTAACCATCCTCTACGACCCACAACTAAATCCTGGCTATGTGCTGCGCACACAAGGACATCATCACCATATTGTCTGCCAAAACTGTCACAAAGCCCTGGAATTCCCGGCTACAAATGATATCGACAGCCTTGTCGAGCGCGTGGAGAAACAAACCTCTTTCCAGGTACGTGATCATCTTCTGCAACTTTTCGGGCTCTGCCCCGATTGTAAACAACCTGACTCTAAAGGAGTTTTATCTTGAAGAAGTTAATTTTTTTCGTGCTTGTTCTATTATTGATTATCAGTGCCTGCGCCAGCCGGAAACCCGGTGCGTCTGAGCTTAATAAGGATGAGAAACTTAATGTAACCGTTAGTATCGCCTCAATTCAATGGTTGGTCGATCAAATCGGCGGTGAACACGTGCAAACCCAGTCGCTGACCACCAGTGGTGACGACCCGCACACTTACGAACCCAGCCCTTCCCAAATGATCTCAGTGGCTGACTCTGAACTGTATTTCACAACAGGCGTCGAGTTTGAGGATGTTTGGATTCCGAAATTCCTTGATGCAAACAGCGATCTGCAGGTAATCGATATCAGCACAGGCTTCGAGCGCATCTCCATGGCAGATTATCATCATGACCACGCAGACGACCACGCAGACGAACACGACCACGACCATGGCGGTTCCGACCCCCACCTGTGGCTTTCCCCTCAAGCCATGAGGCAAATTGCCCAAAACGTCGCCGGAATACTCGAAAGCGCAGACCCAGGGAACGCGAGCGCTTATCAGAGCAATCTTGAAAAAACCCTGGCAACAATCGACATGGTCGACAGCCAGCTCAACCAGCAGCTCTCCCAAACGGTTCGCAAACAATTTTTAATTATTCATCCATCTCTGGGCTACCTCGCGGACACCTACAGTCTTGAGATGATCCCGGTCGAAGTAAACGGACAGGAGCCCAGTCCAACTGAGCTCAGCGAAATTCTAAGTGCCGCTGAATCTTATGGTATTAACACGCTCTTCACTCAAATCGGAAACAATCCCTTCAACGCCCAGACCCTGGCAGAACAGGCAAAAATCACAAGTATTATCGAGATTGACCCAATGGCATATGACTGGGCTGGAAATATGCTTTTCATTGGTGAAAGTCTGCAGAAAGCATTAAACTAACCTAAGATGGATAAACAGGCGGTCATTTCAATCAAAAACCTTTGGGCTGGTTACGAAGCCGATATGGTGCTTGAAGATATCAACTTTGATATGTTCCAGGACGATTTTGTCGGTCTGATCGGACCCAACGGCGGAGGAAAAACCACCCTGATCCGTGTCATCCTCGGATTGATCAAACCAGAAAAAGGTCAGATCACGGTGATGGGTCAGGAACCTGCCCGGGGGCGCAAGCATATCGGTTATGTCTCACAATTCCAGGTGGAAGATAAACACTTCCCGATCAGTGTGTGGGATGTGGCTGCCATGGGCAGGCTGCGACCTAATTTTTTGCATAATTTCAGACTCTCGTCCCAGGATAACGACGCCATAGAAATGGCGCTCAAAGAAACCGGCATGATCGATTTTCGGAAACGCAGGATCTATGAGCTTTCGGGCGGGCAGCGTCAGCGTGTCTACATTTCACGGGCGCTGGCAACGGAACCAAAAATTCTTCTGTTGGACGAACCCACTTCCAGTGTCGACAGCCAATCCAGCAACCAGCTTTACGAACTTTTGTCTGAGTTAAACAACCACATCGCGATTTTGCTCATCTCTCATGATCTGACTGCCATTTCTGCTTCGGTGAAGACCATCGGTTGTGTTAACCGCCGTTTGGTCTATGAGGGTAATAAAGAAATCACAGATGAAATGGTTGAAGTCGGATATGGCTGTCCGGTGGACCTGATCGCTCATGGCGTTCCCCACCGGGTTTTACCCAGTCATCAACATGAGGTTTGGCATGATTGAACAATTGAGCACCATTTTTTCCTACGAATTCATGCGCAATGCCCTGATCGCCAGTTTTTGGATTAGCCTCGCAACCGGTGTAATCGGCAGCCTGGTTGTGCTCAACCGCATCGTCTCTTTGAGCGGGGGTATTGCTCACGCTGCTTATGGAGGCGTGGGGATTGCCTATTATTTAGGACACGACCCGATGATCGGCGCCTTGATCTTTAGCACTGCATCCGCGCTTATCATGGGTGTTACCCAGCGGAAGTCAAAATCTGGCGCGGATACGCTTATCGGTGTGATGTGGTCGATTGGCATGGCGATTGGCATTATTTTCATCGCACTTACGCCGGGTTATAAAGCCAACCTGATGAGCTATTTGTTCGGCAGTATCTTAGCCGTTTCTTCCGGTGATCTGCGCCTCATGGCGCTAATTGCCTTCCTGGTGCTTGCTTTTGTGGTATTTAATTATCGCAGCCTGTTAGGGATCTCTTTTGATGAACTTTTCAGTACAATCCGCAGCGCGCCAGTCAGCCTTATTTATTTGTCCATGCTTGTTCTCATCGGGCTGACCGTCGTCGTTGCCATGCGCATGGTTGGATTGATCCTGGTGATCGCTTTGCTTTCGATTCCGCCAGCCATCGCTCTGAACCATTTCAAGGACGTACGCGCGATCATGCTGTTTTCAGTGGTGCTCAGTTTCTTCTTCTGCTTTCTGGGATTGGTGATTTCGTTCCAAACCAACCTCCAGGCAGGTCCGGTAATCATTTTGTTGGCGTCGGCTGTTTTCATAATCTCCAATCTGACGCGTCGCTTTCACCTTTCAAAGAAAGCGTGACATTTGTCACCAGTGCAAGGCGCATTACAACTATTTTTTCGTTAATGTGTTATTAAATTCATAGAGTAAAATTATCAAAAATGAGCATCAAAGAGTTTGTTCAGGATTCAGCTGCAATTAAGGTGGCACTATGGGCGGGTAAAACCTTCTCACTCCCTGGGTTACGCAACCTGGCGGGATTTATTGCCAAAATTGTCGCTTCCCGCCAATCCAGCAACCTGGTTCGCACAATTAAGGCTAATCAATGGGTGATAAGCGGAGGAGTGCTGAATAAAGAAGAGCTGCAGCAACAGACAGAACTGGTAATCACCTCTCAGCTTACCTCCTTAGCAGAATACTATTATTATTATCAACATCCGGAAGAGGGCAAAGGCTTAATCAGACTCACCCCTGAAGCGGAGCGCGCCTTTGGAAATGTACGCGATCATAAAGTGCCGACTTTTATCCTCGGTCCTCATATTGGCAACTTTGATTTTTTTATGATGGCACTGAGCTGGGTGGGCGTACCGCTTTATGTGCTTGCCTACCCCAACCCCAACAATGCCTACAAAGAACAAAATAAACTGCGTACCGCGGTCGGGATAGAAGTCCATCCGATTTCTTTCAACGCTTTTCGCAGCGCCAAACAGGCTTTAAAAGATGGAAAAGCGCTGGCAACCGGCATCGACCGACCGCTGGACAATCCTGAAGAAGCTAAATACAAGCCGGTTTTTTTTGGGCGACCCAGCGCGATTCCCACCTTTTACACCCGCCTCTGCCTCGACAATGGGGCAATTGCCCGTGTAGCTTGCGGTGCCCGCCAGGCAGATGGAACCTTTATCATCGATGCATCCGAAGAAATCGTAATGGAAGCGCGCCCTGACCTTATGGAAGAAACCTTGCTGAATGCTGAAAAGGTTTTGAAGCCGACCGAAAAATTTATCCGCAAACATTCTGGTGATTGGGTAATGTTTTATCCAATCTGGCCGGAAGTCTTTCCTTTAATTGAAAATTTACTTTAAGAGGTATTAATGGCTAACGAAAATGAAGGAGCAAAAAAAGACAAGAGGACAAACGATATCCTGCTTGGTCCTTTAGAGCGTCCGGCGCTACAGTTTTTCGCCCGGAATATGCCGCTATGGGTGAACTCGGATATGCTGACTGTTCTGGGGTTGTTGGGCTCGATCCTGGCAGGCTTATCATATGCAATGGTCGGTCGGAGCGAGATTCAAGGTAATGGTTGGCTGTTTATCGCCAGCCTGGGCTTTGTGATTAACTGGTTTGGCGACAGTCTGGATGGCACCCTGGCGCGCTACCGCAAGCACGAACGCCCAAATTTTGGCTACTATGTTGATCACGCAGTCGACGGGATTACCTCCCTAGTCATCTTTGCCGGGATCGGTCTTTCCGGGATCGCACTTTTTGAAATCAGCATGTTTGCCCTGTCTTGCTGGCTGCTGCTGATGATCCAGGTATATTTGAAAACACACGTTACCGGTGTGTTTGAGATGACCTCCATCTACATCGGACCCACAGAAGTGCGCCTGATGGCAATCATCCTCAATACGGTGCTTTATTTTACAGGCATTGGCGAAACTATCTGGTCACTTAATATAAATCAGGTTGTCTATGAGCTTAACATTGGCAGCATTATTGTCGCTGTGCTGGGAGTGATCTTCCTGGTCTATTATCATTACCAGGTGCTGCGAACTGCGCGCGTTCTGGCTGCCCAGGATGAAGATCGATTGATCAAACGCAGGGAAAAAGAAGCCATGGAGGCTTTAAAAACTGCAAAAGCGCTGAATAAATCGCAAAAGAAGGCTTATAAAAAAGCAAAAAAGAAGCAAAAAAAGCTTGAAACTGCCGGTTTTGGAGACGAACCCTCCTCTTCGAACATATGACCCTGTTCAACCCCACTCAAGGCGAAGGCAACCCCTTCGTCTTTTCGTTATGCTTGCCTAACTTCTACGCATACGTTGACCACGCTCCATCGCCTATGCTATACTTTTCTGGGGAAATTAAGCCAATTCGCTTGTTTCTGCACAGATAATAACAATACTAATTCCGGTTCAAAGCCGGTTAATAAACTTTAATATAGGAATTTACATGAAAGATAAAAAATTAAAAATCATCCCTCTCGGCGGTCTTGGAGAGGTTGGCAAGAATATGACCGTCTACGAATATGACAACAAAATCCTGATTGTGGACGCAGGGATGATGTTCCCGGATAACGATATGATCGGAATCGACTACATCATACCCGACTTTGATTATGTCAAGCAGCGTGCCGACCAGGTGGTTGGGATTATCGTCACCCATGCACACGAAGATCATTCAGGCGCTATCAGTCACTTGATGGAACATGTGCATGCCCCCATATATTCTGCCCCCCTGACAAATGGTTTGATTAAAAACAAGCTAAATCGGCGCAGTTTCGCCAAAGAAGTTACCTTGATCGATATTCATGCCGGCGAAACAGTTCAAATCGGACCCTTCAAGGTCGATTTTTTCCATGTCTGTCATTCAGTCCCGGATGGGGTTGGGCTTGGCATCGACACCCCGGCTGGGTTGGTGGTGCACACGGGCGATTATAAATTTGATCATACCCCCGTGGACGGACGACCAACCGACTATTGGAAACTGGCAGAATTTTCGAGCCGGGGCGCGCTTGCCCTGCTTTCTGATTCCACCAACGCGGAAGTGCCCGGCTGGACGCCGTCAGAACGGGTGATTGAGGATGGCTTTAATCGTGTTTTCAGACAAGCCAGGGGGCGGATTATTATCGCCACCTTTGCCAGCCTGATTTCACGGATGCAGCAAGTGCTCGATGTGGCAAAGGGATTCGACCGCAAGGTCGCTTTCACCGGTTTCAGCATGTTGGAAAATTCCCGTATCGCCAAAGAGTTGGGCTATCTGCAATATGCTGAAAGCCAGGTGGTATCTATTGAGACTGCCCTGTCAATGCCTGAAAGCAAAGTCGTCCTGATGGTCACCGGTTCGCAGGGTGAGCCCACATCAATCTTGGGAAGGCTTGCCAATGGCACCAATCGCCAGTTTTCCATCCAGGCGGGCGATACAGTGGTCATTTCGGCTCATCCTATTCCGGGCAACGAAGAGGCAGTCTATCGCGCGGTAAATCGGCTGATGGAAAAGGGGGCAGATGTGGTTTATTCGGAGATCGAAGATGTGCACGTCTCCGGGCATGCCAGCCAGGAAGAAATGAAGCTGCTGCTCCACCTTGTGCGACCCCGCTATCTTATCCCTATTCACGGAGAATTGCGCATGCTCAGACAGCATAAACGCCTGGCGATGGAAATCGGCATGGACGAACGCCAGATAGCCCTGGTGGAAAACGGAAGAGTGATCGAGTTCAAACACGGCGAGATGAAGCTGGGCGAACGCATCCCCGGCGGCTACGTTTTTGTGGATGGTACTGGGGTTGGCGATGTTGACCGAACAATCATCCGTGACCGTGAGCTGCTCAGCCAGGATGGTGTTGTCCTGATAAATCTCTTTCTCGATAAGAATAACGGCACTTTTAAAGACCTTGAGATCCTCAGCCGGGGTTTTATCTCGCAGGAAGAGTCGAAAGAGTTGTTTGATGAGCTGCGCACACGGGTTATCCGGCTGACGACCTCGCCCGCAAAAAACATGCAGAAGGAAATCCAAAACCTGAGCATCTCTTATTTGAATGAGGAGACAAAACGCCGTCCGTTTATTTTCGTATCGATAACAAAGGTGTAAGGAACTGACCTTCTGAGCTTGTTTTGGGCAGTACGCTTCCAGTGCGAAGAATCTGATTTTCACGAGGATGACCTTGTTTTCCTGATACTGAAAAGCATTTCCATTTTCGCGGGGCGTTCCGGCGAAATTCCTCAATAAATCTGATCTGGATAAACCCCTAAATTCGTTAAAGACTTTATAATCTTATTAACAAACTTAGAGGTATTATTGTGGAATTTATTCAAGAAGTGCTGGTAAATCCTGCGCTGTTGGTCACAGTCCTTTTGACGCTTGCGGTCATTTTGGTGAATGGCTGGACAGACGCACCCAACGCTATTGCCACATGCGTTTCAACCCGGGCATTAGAGCCCAGGAAAGCGATTATCATGGCGGCGGTGTTCAACTTTCTGGGCGTTTTTATAATGACCATGATCAACAGAAGCGTCGCGATGACGATTAGCAACATGGTCAGTTTTGGCTCGGATATCCGGGCAAGTTCCATCGCCCTGAGCGGCGCGCTGGCATCCATCGTTATTTGGGCGACGGCGGCATGGTATTTCGGAATCCCAACGTCTGAAAGCCACGCTCTGATTGCCGGGCTAACAGGCGCGGCAGTGGCATACTACAACAGCTTCCAGGGCGTCAACGGCGCGGAATGGGTAAAGGTGATTTTCGGGCTTGTCCTTTCAACATTCGGGGGCTTTGGACTGGGCTGGGGAATCACAAAAATAATTGAGTTCATTTTTAAAGACAAGGATCGCCGAAAGCTTAATAAGGGTTTCAAAAATGCCCAGATTGGCGGCGCGGCAGCCATGTCGTTTATGCACGGCGCCCAGGATGGTCAGAAGTTTATCGGGGTCTTTCTGATTGGCATGGCGCTCGCCAAGGGTCAGACCGTGGATGGTCCGATGGATATACCGATCTGGCTAATGTTACTAAGCTCGGTTGTCATGGCTCTTGGGACTTCGATTGGTGGGTATCGGATTATCAAATCGGTCGGCATGGACATGGTCAAACTGGATACCTACCAGGGTTTTAGCGCTGACGCAGCTGCCTCACTGGCATTATTGGTCGCTTCACTTTGGAATGGATTGCCAGTTTCGACGACGCACACGAAAACCACAGCGATCATGGGTGTGGGGGCTGCAAAACGGATCAGTTCGGTCAATTGGGCAGTAGTAAGAGAAATGGTGCTCGCCTGGGTTCTAACCTTCCCGGGATGCGGTTTATTGGGTTACTTGATTACCAGGTTATTTATTCGGGTTTTCGTCTAAAGGAGAATGATGGCAAAGAAGAGAAACAATTATTTCAACATGTTCAGCGACATTGCGAACGACGCAATAAAAGCGGCTTACCTATTGGAAACAACAGTAAAAGATTACAATCCAGAAGAGATTGAAAACCAAAATAAGACCATGCATGAGCTCGAACACGCGGCAGACCTGAAAAAGCATGAGATGATGAAGCTTCTGATATCAGAGTTTATCACCCCGATTGAACGGGAAGACATCGCCACCATTTCGTACATGCTCGATGACGTCCTCGACAGCATCGAAGAGGTCTACCAAATGTTTTTTATGTATAACGTCAAAGAAATGCGCCCGGATGCCTATGAATTTGTAGATCTGATCGTTCGCAGCACAGAGGGAATGAAAGCCTGTTTTGATGAATTTGAGAATTTTCGAAAATCTGACTTAATTGTTAAAAAGATTGTGGAAGTGAATGAGATTGAAGAGGTGGCAGATAGCCTTTATTTCAAGGCTATCAGGGAGCTCTATACCAAGGAAGAGAACCCGGTCAATATCATCGTTTGGGTGCGTATTTACGACAGGTTTGAGAAGATCTGTGACCAGTGCGAGCATGTGGCGGACACAATTGGTTCCGTTATCATGAAAAATTCGTAGTTTTTGATGTCAGCTTGAAAACGGCAACCTGACCTGCAGATCAAGGACACAAATCGGATTTCGTGGTTCCGGATGAACTAAAATTTGACACGATCGCGTTTTGAACCCGCCCGTACGGATGGCAATATTTCTTGACAGTCGTAGGGACGAGTCTGAACCCTTAGAATATACTACCCAACCAGGTCACCTTAGTTTCTCAGTTTAGTGTCCTGAATGTTTCTTCAAAACAGATTGGAATGTTACAAGGTTTACGGTTGAGCCACTACTTCCTGGGCTTGAAAATCTGTAGAGACGGCGTGATGCCACTTCTGAAAAATTCACCATCAACATACCGGAAAACGGAATGGGTTCATGACCTCGTTGCCATCGGGAAGATGGCTTCGCCGGAACGGGACAAGCCACGTTCCCTACAACAAGATGGCTTCGCTGGAACGGGACAAGGCGCGTTCCCTACGAAAAGATGGCATCACTGGAAGGGGACGGGGTAAGTGTATGGCGGATTGAGGGGGAGCAATATCACCGTCACACCAATGTTACAACCCCCTCAATCTCGCCCTACAAAAAGATGGCTTCGCCGGAACGGGACGAGCCGCGTTCCCTACGAATGATGGCTTCAATAGATGTCCGTAGGGCGAGACATCTGTACCAACGAAGTCGGTATTGGAGGTGCCGAATATTTCCATTGACAAGAGTATATCGCGCCTCCAATCC
>ENA-UOOM01002584-UOOM01002584.1-fermentation-metagenome-genome-assembly--contig:-NODE-2584-length-14600-cov-6.236439_pt1 | contig 14600 bp, 11 predicted proteins | sample MGYA00245781_ERZ724031 | MGnify/ENA primary metagenome ERZ724031 (study PRJEB28704, sample SAMN03018317) | fermentation metagenome | biome: anthropogenic terrestrial biome; feature: soil; material... | reverse complement strand
CCGAAGAAACAAGCGGAGCTAAGGTTACATATGTTGAAAATCATGAATTTGATGATGTTGATATAGCAATGATGGCACATCCCGGAAGCGAGTATACAAAAAGCGGCACATCCCTTGCCTTAGAACCTGTACAATTTGAATTTTTCGGAAAAACAGCCCATGCTGCCGCTGCTCCCGAAAAAGGAATAAATGCTTTAGACGGCGCCCTCCAGACAATCAACAGCATAAATGCTTTAAGAGAACACATGAAAAGTGATTCAAGAGTTCATGGCGTTATTATTGAAGGAGGCAAAGCTGCCAATATTGTTCCTGATTATGCAAAAGTACAGTACTATGTTCGCTCCACAACCAAGACATACAATACGGAGCTCTTGGAAAAGGTTAAAAATTGTGCCCGAGGAGCTGCTTTAGCAACAGGCACCGAGCTTAAAATTACTAAATTTGAATTTAATTATGACAACATGGTTACCAATCAAACTCTCTCAAAGGTATTCAATGATACAATTTACGAAATTGCTGGAATAACAATGAGCGAACCTTCAAAAAATACCGGTTCAATCGATGCCGGTCAAGTAAGCCAGGTATGCCCTGCAATTCACCCTTATTTTGATGTAACCAACGATAAATCAATTGCCGGCCATACAAGAGAATTGGCTGCAAGCACCTTGAAAGATTATGCAAAAGAACAAATGAAGAATACAATAGCGGCTTTGGTATTGACAGCTGCAAAAGTAATTCAGAATCCAAAATTATATAAAGATATAAAATATGAATTCGACCACGCGGAGAAATAAGAGGCCCCGCGCACACTATTCTGACACTTAGTATGCAAAGGGACTTAATGTCCCTTTGCGCAGTCTCATTCACCAATTTATTTGCTCCTTACGTCGCATAAATTGGTAATTCGTTGCGAAAGACCTACCGCTATTTTTCAGAAAAAACACTCTGAAAAATAGGGTTAGGGCTTCTGCATTGTTCCTGCTTTTATATATCTTTCGTGCCACGACAATGCCTCGTTTAACAAGTGAGGCGAATGGCTGTTATTTGTTGCTTCTTTTGCTCTGTTGAAATAATCCCAAAGCATTTCCTTATAATCTTCATGAGCACAGTTTTCAATTATTTTTTCAGCTCTCTCCTTAGGAGACAATCCCCTTAAATCTGCAACTCCATTTTCTGTAACAATTACCGTTACATCATGCTCCGTATGGTCCACATGAGACACCATGGGCACAATTGCTGATATCTTTCCGTCCTTTGCGGTAGAAGCTGTGGTAAATATTGAAATATATGCATTTCGCGTAAAATCACCTGAACCTCCGATACCGTTCATCATTTTGCTTCCCATAATGTGTGTTGAATTTACATGGCCGTAAATATCTGCTTCTATTGCAGTGTTCATTGAAATTACCCCAAGCTTTCTTATCACCTCCGGATTGTTGCTTATTTCCTCGGGTCTTAAAATTATATGGCTTTTATATCTATAAAAATTTGCTTTAAAATCATTTATTCTTTCGGGAGAAACAGTAAGGGAGGTTGCGGATGCCGTTCTGATTTTTCCGCAATCCATCAAATCTAACACCGAATCCTGCAAAACTTCGGAATATACATCAAGATTTGTGAATTTTGAATTACATAGTCCACCTAACACCGCATTTGCAACGCTTCCTACGCCTGATTGAAGAGGAAGCAGATTTTCCGGCAATCTTCCCTTCTCCACTTCGGATTCCAAAAATTTTATTAAGTTTTCCGCCATTCGCCTTGACACATTATCAATTGCCGCGACCTTATTTGTTTTATCCGGCATATCGGTAATAACAATTGCGGCTATTTTATCTATGTCACAAGGAATATATGACGTTCCGATTCTGTCCGAGGTTTTATTAATATTGATTGACTCCCTGCCGGGAGGATTTACGGGGGAGTAAATGTCATGAACTCCTTCTAATTCCACAGGCTGTGATGTATTTATTTCCACTATTATCTTTTTCGCGCACTCAACGAAAATATTGGAATTGCCTACGGAAGTAGACGGTACTATTCCCCCGTCCTCTGTTATGGCGACGGCTTCGATTATAGCTGCATCCATAGTCCCTAAAAATCCGTATTTAAGATATTGAGCTGAATGGCTTAGATGCATGTCATTATATTTTACATTGCCATTGTTTATTGCATTTCTAAGTATGGAATTAGTTTGATAGGGGTATCTCCTTTTTATAATTCCCCTTTCCGACAATAAGCCGTCAAGCTCAGGACCTACTGAAGCGCCGGTCATTAAATCAATTTGGATTTTTTCGCCCTTATCAGCTCTTTTCGCCAAAGCCATAGGAACTGCCTTTGGATAGCCTGCAGGGGTAAATCCCGAAGTTCCGACAAAATCACCATCGTTAATCAATTTCGCTGCTTCTTCTGAACTCATTATTTTTTCTTTTAATTTCTCACATCTGATTCTGTCCAATTTTACCTCCATATTGGTGTGTCCCCATGCCTTATATATAATAATGCTCCTCAAATTGAGGAGCATTTATGTTATTCTTGAAACGCAAGCCCAAAGAATCTCATTATTTCAATATCATAGAGATTTTGCACTGCAGTTCGGAATAACGATAATCATTTATCGAAAGCTTTTTCTTAGAATGGTCCGTAATTAATCACTACTGCTATTACCATGAATATACATCCTAAAAGTGTCCACAAAAGCATCAATGGACCTACAAATTTAACCCATTCTTCATATTTTATCTTTGCAATTGACAGGTTAGCCAGCAATACTCCCGAAGTAGGTACCAATGAGTTAGTGATACCATCACCGAACTGATATGCAAGAACTGCCGTCTGTCTTGTAACTCCGATAACATCCGAAAGAGGAGCCATAATAGGCATTGTTGTAGCTGCAAGACCCGAGCCTGAAGGTATTATTAAGTTTAAGAAGGACTGAACAAGAAGCATTCCTATAGCACTTATGGCTTTTGGAAGTGCGGAAATTGCAGCTGCAAGACCGTACACTATTGTATCGATTATCAAGCTTCCTTCCATTACTATCAGTATTCCTCTTGCCAAACCGACAACCAATGCTCCCGTTGTCATGTCCTTGGCACCTGTTATGAAGTTTTTTGCAATATCATCTACGTTCATGCCTGATGCAATACCGGAGAATATGCCTATTGCTAAGAATATTGCGGCAATTTCGGTAATGTACCAGCCGAATTTAAATACCCCGAATATTAATACACCCATTCCGGCAGCGAAAATCAGAAGCACCATAGTGTCCCTGTTAGTCATCTTTCTTACATTGCTTAAATCAATCGCCATACCTTTTTCCTGCATTTCAAGCTCATATACGATACTGTTCTTAACATCGGCTTTAACCTTGTTTGCATATCTGAAAATATAAGTGATTACCAATGCTAATGTACAAACCCAGATTATAAGTCTTAATACTATACCTGTGAATAAAGGAACATCAGCTATCCCCTGAGCAACTCCAACAGTAAAGGGATTCATGAAGCCTGAAGTAAATCCTGCCGCTGCTCCCAAAGAAACTATCGCCATGCCTGTAACCGCATCATATCCTAAGGCTCTCGACAAAGCGATTCCTATGGGTACGAATACAATTGCCTCCTCAGCCATTCCTATGGTAGCGCCGCCAAGTGAAAATATAAATACTATTATAGGAATCATCAGCGTTTCTTTACCCTTAAGGCCTAATGCAATTTTGCCTATTCCCGCTTCTATGGCCCCCGTCTGGTTAACGATGTTAAAAGAGCCTCCCACTATAAATATAAAGAATACAATATTTTGTGCCGCGGCAAGCCCTTTAGGAAACGCTTTTAATATATCAAAAGGTTTTGCAGGGTTTGCATCCACATGCGCATATGAGTTCGGGTCAACAATCATTCTGTCCTCAGGGCCCAAAACTTTTTGATATTGCCCTGCAGGAATTACATAAGTTAAAAGTGCCATAATGATAATCATTACAAACAAAATTACATAGGTGTGCGGTACTTTGAATTTGTTCCTTTTTCCTTCCATAAATCCTCCTATTTTTTTAATAATTAAACATAAATTATTAATTATATTAACATATCTTTATACCATATGCAACGTTTTTATATCTCAAGCTTCGCCTCTTTTGTAGAATTTCCCCAATGTATTGCAGGATGTTTTACCTTTTTCGATTGCAATCTTACCGTCCACTATTACATAATCTATTCCTTCAGGTCTTACCTGCGGATCCCGGAATGTTGCTTTGTCTATTATGGTATCATAATCAAAAATAGTAATATCAGCATCATACCCAGATTTTAATATTCCCTTATTTTTTAATTTTAATCTCTTTGCAGGCATATATGTCATTTTATAAATAGCGTCAAAAAACTCCATAACCTTCATATCTCTTACAAAACGTCCTATAACCCTTGGGAATGTTCCAGCTCCTCTCGGGTGACCGGAATGGTTTCTGTAAATACCATCGCTGGCTGCCATCACTAGTGGATGGTTTAAAGCTTCTATTATCTCTTCTTCATTCATTACATAAGCAACCGCCAACATTTTAGGATAATCTTTACGTGCCTTTTCGAACAATTCTTTGTCACAGTACATACCCTTGAAAGGCTCCTCTGTAAGCATTATTGCATCATAGCTTTTATTCCATGTTTCGAGGCATCCGTCATCAAATACGGCCGAGCCTATGAATGTGCTGAAAGCATCATAAGGATAAGCATCCACCATCAAATCTATACCGCTGTCTGCCAGTTTTTGTATAAGCTCTAATGCTTCGGTCATATTTCCAAAAGCGCTGCAGCTTGATAAGTGCGATATTTGGAACGGAATTTTAGTTTCTTTTCCTATATGCGCCATTTCATCTATGGAATCTAAGGCATGTATCGCATCCTTTCTGTAGTGAGCAGCCAAGAGCAAATCATCTCTTCCCCGAATTTCCTTAGTTATTGCAATCGCTTCCTCAGTATCTATTCCCGGACAGTATTCTAATCCGTAGGATACCCCCACAGCCCCGAAATCAATTGCTTCCGAAACTGACTTCTGCATTTTTTCAATTTGTTCCTTTGATGATTTTTTATATATATCACTGTTTCCTGCTTCAACTCTCAAAAAATTATGCCCGATATATGTCAGATAATTTACGGGATTGCCTTTTTCTTTTATGAAATCATGCAGCTCGACAATTCCCTGCCTGTTGTTGCCGCAGTTGCCTACCGCACAGGTGGTAACTCCCATGTTAAGCATTGTATCCGATATATCATACTCTTCCTTCTTTGTGAGGGTAAAATCTTCCTCATGCATGTGAATGTCAATAAATCCGGGAGATACATGTTTTCCTGCCGCATCTATCACAGCCTTTGCTTCGGCAGGTACGGAGCCTATGCCTGTTATTTTTCCGTCTTTGATGCCTATATCCCCTTCAATTATTTTTCTATTTTCAACATCTATTATTTTACCGTTTACAATTTTAATATCAAGCATCTGACTCTCCCTTCTACCTGCAAAATTCCTCAGCGATTTTAGCATAAATATCAACATAATTAACTAAATCCGCAACAGGAATCTTTTCATCCTTGGCGTGTGAATATTTTAAGTCCCCGGGTCCCGTTACAACGGTCGGTATTTTACCGTAGGTTGAAAGAACCCCCGCATCAGTCCAGCCTCTTCTTTTTTCAATATTAGGTTCTTTATTGTTGAAATCTTTCAAAACACCGTAAACTGTCTTGGCTATTTCAGAATTCGGCTGTGCAATTAATGGAGCATGGTCATATTCATCCATTAAATTCGAATCCATTCTGACTATTTCAGCCTTAAATTCAGGATCCTCTTCCCTTAATTCATTTATTATATCCTGATATTCTTTAATTACACTTTTAACATTTTCTTCAGGCAAATATCTTCGGTCTATTTGAATTATGCAGCTGTCTGCAACAGAACTTGGCTGAGTACCACCCTTAATAAGACCGAAATTCATCACCGAGGGGCCCATCCATTCATTTTGTCTTTCTTTAAGCTTAGGCATAAGCTCTTCTTCGATTTTTCTGATTAATTTTGCAGCTTTTGAAATGGCATTAATCCCTAATTCGGGAATTCCGCCGTGAGCAACTTTCCCTTCGATTCTTATTTCAAGCCACTCCAAACCTCTGTGTCCTAATGCATATCCGTAATTTGATGGCTCTCCCACAATTGCTCCATCTGCGGTAATACCGCTTTTTACAACATGCTCTGTTCCGTCACTTTTTTCTTCTTCTCCCACTGCGGCAGCTAAAATAATATCTCCGCCCAAAACTTCACCTTTGTTTTTTATGTTTATCATGGCTGTAATCATACAAGCCACAGCACCCTTCATATCATTGGCTCCTCTTCCCAAAACATAGCCATCCTTTATTTCACCGCTGAAGGGTTCAATTGTCATTTCATAGGGGGGCACAGTATCTGTGTGACCGCTGAAAATTAAGCTTTTACCGGTTCCATTTCCCCTTAGTTTTGCGATAACATTTCGCCTTTTTCCTTCTACCTTCTGAAACTCAACTTCCAAGCCATTTTTTTTGCAATAGTCATAAATAAATTCCGCTACATCCGATTCCCTGTTATCAACATATTTGTGACTGGGAATTCTGATAAGTTCCTGAGTAAGTTTTACCACTTCATGATTGTTTAAGTTATCTTTTACCATAAGACCTCCATTTATTAAAATTTAAAATTGTTACCACTCACAGTCTCTTGAAAATAATAAAAATATGTAATGAACTTTAGAATTATTCGTGTCCGAAACCGCGAGTGGAATATTTTTATTATTTTCCACTACTAACTGTGAATTGTAACTAAAAATTTCTTTCCTTCATTTATCTGCCTCAGAACTTCTTTGGGTGCTGTTCCTCCGTAGGAAACTCTCCCGTTTACACAGCCTTCCATGGTCAAGTCAGGGAGCAGGCTTAAGCTTAATTTTCCGTCAATGCTTTTTAATTCATCATCCGTCAGTTTATCAAAATCCTTATTGTTTAATTCGCAGTATTTAACCATTTTACCCACCAATTCATGAGCTTCTCTGAATGGTATATCGTTTTTTACAAAGTGTTCCGCAATATCGGTGGCATTTAAAAAACCGCTTTTGAAATGTTTTTTGATGCTGTCAATATTGAACTCAGTTTTTTCAATCATTTTTGCTAAAATTAACAAGCTTTTTTTCAAAGTATCGGAGGTATCAAACAAGCCTTCCTTATCTTCTTGAAAGTCCTTGTTATATGCTAAGGGAGTTCCCTTCATAACAGTCAAAAGCTGAATTAAATTTCCGTAGATTCTTCCGGTCTTTCCTCTTAACAGTTCCGCCATGTCCGGGTTTTTTTTCTGAGGCATAATGCTGCTTCCGGTACAGAAAGAATCATCGATTGATATGTAACTGAACTCCTGCGAGTTCCAATAAACGAATTCCTCGGCAAAACGACTGATATGCATCATACAAATAGATGCAGAACCAATAAATTCAAGAATATAATCTCTGTCGCTTACAGAGTCCATGGCATTTTCCGTAACATTCTTAAATCCCAAAAGCTTTGCCGTAAGGTGTCTGTCTATGGGAATGGTAGTTCCAGCAAGGGCACATGAGCCAAGGGGATTGTAATCTGTCCTTTCAAGGCAATCCCGAAATCTTTCTATATCACGTTTAAACATCTGGAAATATGCCATAAGATGAAATCCCACAGTTACAGGCTGAGCATGCTGCATATGAGTGAAGCCTACCATAAGCTTGTCATAATATTTCTCTGCCTTGTCAAGTAGAACATATTCCAAATGTCTTAAGTTTTCCATTATTTCCTTTATTTCTTTTTTTACATACAGCCTTGTATCAACCGCCACCTGATCATTTCTGCTTCTGGCTGTATGCAGTTTTTTGCCCGTATCCCCCAATCTTTCGATTAAAATTCCTTCTATTGCCATATGAATGTCTTCATTTTGAGCATTAAATACTATTTCATTATTTTCAATTTGCTGTTTAATTATTTGAAGCTCCCGGATTATCTTTTCTTTTTCTTCTTCATTTACTATTCCCTGCTGACATAGCATGGTAATATGGGCAATACTTCCCGCTATATCACAATCATACAATCTTTTGTCGAAAAATATTGAAGCATTAAATTCTTCAACTATTTCATCCATGGATTTTTCAAATCTTCCGCTCCAAAGGTTTGCCATAATTATTCTCCTGTCGTATTAATTTATAATATAATACCACAGATTTACTAATTAATAAACAATTAAGTGCAAAAAAATTAAACACGCAGAGGAATACAGCAAATTTGTTTGCCGTTGACCTGCCAACCATTTTTTCAGGAAAAACCGCCTGAAAAAATGGGGTTATGGTATACAAAAAAATTGCCGGTGCCATGGCAATTTTTGATTTTTTTAATATGGTTTTGTATATAATTGAAAATGTGCCTGAGGGTGATCGCATACGGGGCAAATTGCAGGAGCTTGAGCACCAACATGAATATGACCGCAGTTATCGCATTGCCATACAACTTCGCCTTCTCTTTTGAATACTTTGCCTGATTCAATATTATTTAACAGCGCCAAGTATCTTTCCTCGTGATGCTTTTCTATTGCTGCTACACCGTCAAATAAATAAGCAATTTTATTAAATCCTTCTTCTCTTGCTTCTTCAGCAAATTTTTTGTACATATCCGTCCATTCATAATGCTCTCCATCAGCTGCATCCTGTAAGTTTACAGGTGTTTCGGCTATTCCGTCATGTAAGAGTTTGAACCAGATTTTCGCATGTTCTCTTTCGTTTCTTGCTGTTTCTTCAAAATATTTGCCGATTTGAACGTACCCGTCTTTTTTAGCCTGACTCTGATAGTATGTATACTTAACATGAGCCTGTGATTCTCCTGCAAATGCAGTCATTAAATTTTGTTCTGTTTTACTTCCTTTTAATTCCATATAACACCTCTATGTATAAATTTATTCTATAGCAACAGTAAGCTGCTTAGGATAGCTACATCATAGCACGATAATTTATATATACCCAATTAGATAAAATTTAAACATTTAATATGCTGTACATTTCTTTATAGTCATCTTTAATTACATGCTCCAATAGCTTTTCTGCCTTAATTTTCATTGGCTTGCTCCCGAAAATAATTTCTATTTCATCGCCGACTTCAATTTCCGTACCCGGCTTTGCTGTCTTTCCGTTAACAAGCACTCTCCCTTGCTCGCATGCTTCTTTTGCAACGGTTCTTCTTTTAATTATTCGTGCATTTTTTAAAAATTTATCTATTCTCACTTTAGACCTCCTGACGGCAGTCTCATTCATCAAAATATTTGCTCCACCAATTTATTTGCTCCTTGCGTCGCATAATTTGGAAATTTTGTGCGTTCGACCCACCATAAATTTCATTCAGATACATTTTTTAGTTTTTCCGCTTGATCTGAAGTTATCAGCGCTTCAAGCATTTCTGTTATATCACCGTCAAGGAACGCATCAAGCTTATATAATGTCAATCCTATTCTATGGTCGCTTACCCTACCCTGCGGGAAGTTGTAAGTTCTTATTCTTTCGCTTCTGTCTCCCGTTCCTACCTGACTTTTTCTTGCCTGAGCCAATTCATCATTTTGCTCCTGTATATATTTGTCGTAAAGTCTTGCCTTTAATACCTTAAAAGCTTTATCCTTATTTTTCAGCTGTGACTTTTCATCCTGACATGAAATAACTATTCCTGTCGGTATGTGAGTAAGTCTAACGGCGGAATCGGTTGTATTAACACACTGACCTCCGTTTCCTGATGAGCGGAAAACATCAACCCTTACATCATTTGGATTTATTTCAATATCAATATCGTCAACTTCCGGCAGCACCGCTACAGTTGCAGAGGAAGTGTGTATTCTTCCGCTGGATTCCGTATCGGGAACCCTTTGAACCCTGTGAACGCCGCTTTCATATTTAAGCTTGGAATACGCGCCCTTACCCTTAATAGAAAAAATTACTTCCTTGTAACCGCCTACACCTTGGTCATTAACTGAAATAAATTCAGTTTTCCATCCTTTTCTTTCCGCATATCTTAAATACATGCGAAGCAAATCTCCGGCAAACAATCCGGCTTCATCGCCGCCAACCCCTGCTCTTATTTCAACAATTACATCCTTGTCGTCATTAGGGTCAGACGGAAGCAATAATATTTTTATTTCATTCTCAAGTTCTTCTGTTCTTGCTGATAATTCCTTTATTTCTTCTTTTACCATTTCCTTGAAATCATCATCTAATTTTTCTTTTAGCATTTCCTTTGAATCGTTCAACTGCGTGCTCATTTCCTTATATTCATTGAATTTTAAGACAATGGGCTCAAGCTGCGCCTGTTCCTTCATAAGTTTCTGCAACCTCTGTGAATCGCTCAATATTTCAGGATCTGATATCTTTTCACTTAATTCTATATATTTATCTTTTAATGCCTCTAATTTATCTAACATTTTAATCCTCTCTCTATTTAAATATAATATCCGTTTTTGTCATTATCCGGGGACATTCCTTTTACCCTCAGAGATTGACCCTAACATAAAGGTGTGTCCCAATACCCTGTTGTGAATAACTATCTTCCCGGCAGGCAAAGTGCGCGCAGGGGAATTCACCAATTTATCTGCTCCTTTCGTCGCATAAATTGGGAATTCTGTGCGGTTGACCTACCAACCATTTTTCTGAAAAAAGACTCAGAAAAACGGGGTTAGGTCATACCACTCACAACTCTATAGTTTCCGGATAGGTCCCGGTATGTTTTAATTGTTTTAAATAATTTTGAATTCATAAAAATTTCTTCAACGGAATCTTTCTGCTCACATCCTATTTCCACAGCTAAAACTCCATCCTTTTCGTGGATTTTGCCAAACAACTCTACAATTGGTCTGTAATAGTCCAAACCATCTATTCCTCCGTCCAAAGCTAACTTAGGCTCAAAAGAGGAAACCTCGGGCTGAAGATTCTTAATTGTATCTCTTTCAATATACGGAGGATTTGACACTACAATATGAAATTTTTCACCTGATAAAATTTCTTCAAAAATGTTTCCTTTTATAACCTTCATATTATCAAGATTGTGCTTTTTAATATTAATATCAGCTGTTTCGACAGCTGTTTCGCTTATATCTATTGCTGTAACCACAGAGTTTTTCAAATAATAAGCAAGGCTTATTCCAATAGCTCCGCTGCCTGTTCCTAAATCAAGTATTTTAATTTCTTGACGGTTAAATTTATCCTTTGCCATGTTTATTATCAGTTCAACCAATGTTTCAGTATCCGGTCTTGGTATAAGCACACCCTCCCGCACATAAAATTCAAGACCCATAAACTCTTGGGAATTGGTTATGTATTGCAATGGGTAGCCTTCATTTCTTTTTGCCGCTAATTCATAAAATTTTTCTTTGATATCATTGTTAACCTCTGCCTTCCTATTAAGGTGCAGGTAAATTCTGTCCTTTTTAAGAAGATAACATAAAATCAGTTCAGCATCAAGCAGGGGATAGTTAAATTCCCTTTGCCTGATTATTTCAATTCCATCCTTCAACAATTTTTCAATTGTCACCATTTATCATCTTCTCCTGCTTGGGGTATTACCTTACTCATTGCTGCTATTGCAACTTCTAACATTGAATCATCCGGTTCCTTTGTAGTAATCCTTTGAATTAAAAATCCCGGATAAGTGATTATTTTTGTAAAAATATTATCCGTTGAGCATCTTCCCACATATTTATTTAATTCATATGAAATCCCTGCAATAACCGGAAGCATTGCAAGTCTTATAACAAGTCTCATAAACGGATTAGGCCAGCCGAAAAATGAAAATACTATAATGCTTATAAGCATTACATTAATCATAAAGCTTGTTCCGCAGCGCGGATGAAGCGTTGTATACTTACGAACATTTTCAACTGTCAGCTCTTCTCCGTACTCATAGCAGTATATGGTTTTATGCTCCGCGCCGTGATACATAAATACTCTTTTTATATCGTCAAGCTTAGAAACCAAATAAACATAGCCAACAAACAAAAACACTCTTACGACACCTTCAGCTAAATTAAGGATAAGTGAATTAGTAATACTGTTTTTTAATAAGTTAGTAAGCAGGGTTGGTCCCAAAATAAATATACCCACCGAGAAAATCAAAGCTATTATTACCGAAGCATATACTATTGCAGTATCTGCCTTATCTTTAAATACTTTCTTTAAAAACTTATCAAAGGCATCCTCTTCATAATCATCGCCGTAAAATTCCGCGGAATACATTAATTCTTTAACTCCGCCTATAAGTGCATCTATAAGCACAAAACTCCCTCTTATTATCGGTAATTTAAAAAATTTATGTTTAAATATCGGATTTATATCACTTTCTTTTATTTGTATTTCACCGTCGGGCTTTCTTACAGCTGTTGCTATTTTCGAAGGTCCCTTCATCATGATTCCTTCAATAAGTGCCTGACCTCCTATACTTGTTTTCTTTATCTCTTTTGATTCTATATTGCTCATTTCGTCCCCCTTTGCGTAAGCAATTCCCACATTTACGGATTATTTCCCGAGAAATGTTGAAATTTATCATATGAATTTATATATTATCAATTTAGTCAATTGTATCATTCATTCTTTGGTACATTCATGCTATTATACAATTAAAATATTATTTCTTCAAGTTATTATTTTTTTTCGCAAAATTAATTTAAGCTTTGTAATTATACATTACAAAGCTTAAATTCGGCTTAATCTCGACTTAATCCCGCAGTCTCCTTCACCAAAATATTTGCTCCTTGCGTCGCATATTTTGCTTTTTTAGTTTACTTCAAGAATTTCATATTTAACCTGTCCGCCGGGAGAATTAACTGTTACTACGGCGCCCTTCTTCCTGCCCATAAGCTCTTTTCCAAGGGGAGATAAATTAGATATTTTCTCTAAAACAGGGTCTGCTTCCGTTTGCCCTACAATATTGTACTCCAATATTTCATCAAACTCTAAATCTTTAACCTTTACCTTACTTCCGATTTGTACGGTATCTTTGTTTTTTTCATCATGCTTAACAATTTTTGCGTGTTTGAGCGTATGCTCAAGAACTATTATCCTTGATTCATTCTTATTTTGTTCTTCCTTAGATTCATGATATTCAGCATTTTCGCTTAAATCGCCTTCCTTCATGGCATCTTTGATTCTTTCGGAAATTTCATATCTTAATTTTGATTTTCTGTCATTCAATTCTTTTAAAAGTTCATTGTAACCTTCTTCAGTTACTAAAATTTCTTTGTTATCCATTAATTCACCTGCTTATACTATGTTACCATACTTTACTTTTATTATTTTGGGACAGCCGAGTGTTTCCTTGGAGACATTCCTCAGACTATCCCTAAAAAAGAGGTGTGTCACCCTTCCTCTTTAAATCCCTAATTCTTCTTTTACTTCTTTAAAAGCTTTCAATGCAAAGTCTAAATCTTCCTTTGAATGAGCTGCTGATATTTGAGTTCTTATTCTTGCTTTCCCTTTGGGTACAACCGGGAAGTAAAATCCTACCGCATAAACGCCTTTTTTTAGCAGCTTTTCAGCCATTTTCTGTGACAAGACCGCATCGCCTAACATGATGGGAACTATGGGGTGTTCGCTTTCTATAATATTAAGACCGATTTTTTTGATTTCCTGTCTGAAATATTTTGTATTCTCATCTAATTTATCTTTATATTTGGTACTCTCTGTCAGCATTTCAAGAACCTTAAGAGATGCTCCCGCAATTGCAGGCGCCAATGTGTTCGAAAACAAATATGGTCTTGAGCGCTGTCTCAATAAATCTATTATTTCTTTTCTGCCGCTGGTATATCCGCCGCTGGCACCACCAAGTGCTTTTCCTAAGGTACCTGTGATAATATCTACTCTGTCCATTACATTTCTGTATTCGTGAGTTCCTCTTCCTGTCTTTCCTACAAAGCCGACTGCATGGCTGTCATCAACCATAACAAGCGCATTATACTTATCTGCCAAATTGCATATTCCCTCTAAGTCCGCAATAATCCCATCCATTGAGAACACGCCGTCCGTAGCTATCACTTTAATATCTGCGCCATCCTTGTCAGCTAATATCAGCTGTTCTTCCAGGGATTCCACATTATTATTTTTGTATCTGTATTTTTTTGCCTTTGATAATCTGACACCGTCTATAATGCTTGCATGGTTAAGCTCATCGCTTATTATGGCATCATTTTCTGTGGTAATTGTTTCAAACAAGCCCCCGTTTGCATCAAAACAGGAAGAATAGAGAATAGTATCTTCTGTTTTTAGAAATTCGCTTATTTTTTTCTCTAATTCTTTATGAATTTCTTGAGTACCGCATATAAATCTCACGGAAGAAAGCCCGTAACCCCACTTTTCATATGCGCTCTTTGCCGCTTTGATTACTTCCTCATTGTCTGCCAACCCCAAATAATTGTTGGCACACATGTTTAAAACTCCGTCTGCCTTAGTCGTACTGATAATGCTTCTTTGTGGTGTAGTAATAATTCTCTCTTCTTTCCAAAGTCCGCTTTCTTTAATCTCATTCAAAATGTCAGAATAGTATTTCTTTGCTTTAAACATTTTATAC
>ENA-UOOM01002583-UOOM01002583.1-fermentation-metagenome-genome-assembly--contig:-NODE-2583-length-14610-cov-20.619375_pt1 | contig 14610 bp, 11 predicted proteins | sample MGYA00245781_ERZ724031 | MGnify/ENA primary metagenome ERZ724031 (study PRJEB28704, sample SAMN03018317) | fermentation metagenome | biome: anthropogenic terrestrial biome; feature: soil... | reverse complement strand
CCAAATCTGTAGAAATACTGGGTGGGAAAATTGATTTTGTACTCCACTCCATAGGAATGTCACCTAATGTGCGTAAAAAACGCACTTACGACGATCTTGATTACGATTTACTTACAAAGACCTTGGACATATCTGCCATTTCTTTTCACAAAATGCTTCAGGTTGCCCGTAAATTAGATGCAATTGAGAGGGGTGGTTCTATACTTGCTCTTACTTATGTAGCAGCACAACGCGTTTTTTACGGATATAACGATATGGCAGATGCTAAAGCTTTGCTGGAATCGATAACACGTAGTTTTGGCTATATCTACGGTCGCGATAAAGGTGTTCGTGTCAATACCATTTCTCAATCACCCACAATGACAACCGCAGGAAGTGGTGTAAAAGGGATGTTAGACCTGATGGACTTCTCAGAAAGAATGGCTCCTATAGGAAATGCCGATGCCGACGACTGTGCAGATTATTGTGTTGTTATGTTCTCTGATCTTACACGTAAGGTAACGATGCAAAATCTTTATAACGATGGGGGGTTTTCCAGCATGGGTATGAGTCTCCGTGCAATGAAGCAGTACAGCAACGGGCTGGAAGAAAACAAAGACGAAAACGAAGGATTATAATTAATTGATGAGTTTCTGTTCGTTATTTTTATTAAAATAGCTTTGGTTGTTGTACCAGAGCTATTTTTTTATACTTTTGCATCCACTATGCTATTAAAAATTTACAACGAAAATCCCAATCCAAGGGAGATCGATAAGGTAATTTCGATTCTCAAGGATGGAGGTATCGTGGTTTACCCAACCGATACCCTTTACGGTATGGGTTGTGATGCACTGAACGTGCGTGCGGTGGAGAAAATTTGTGATTTAAAAGGAATAAATCCGCAAAAGAGTAACCTGTCCATCATTTGTAACGATTTGAGTAACATCAGCGAATATGCAAAGGTAAGCACACCCACTTTTAAGCTGATGCGAAAAAATCTTCCTGGTCCGTTTACATTCATTCTTCCTACCACTTCATCTTTACCCAAAATCTATAAAAACAAAAAAACCGTCGGAATTCGTGTTCCCGATAACCTTATCATCCGCGAAATTGTTGAAATGCTCGGAAATCCCGTGCTAAGCACGTCAGTAAAATTAGAAGATGATGAAGAAGTTGAATATATTACTGATCCTGAACTTATCGAGGAAAAATGGGGCGACATTGTGGATATTGTGATCGATGGAGGGATTGGTGGAATTGAACCATCTACGGTTGTGGACTGCACATCCGATGAACCGGAGATTATCCGGCAAGGAAAAGGAGTGTTAAATCTTTAAAATTTTCGTTTCTCAATTAAAATCTTCGCTACTTTAGTAGTCAAATGTCTGTTATAATTCAAAAACCAACCAAATGAAAAAAATATTGTCTTTTTTTTCGATATTTTATATAGTTCTTGTTGTTGGAATCTCATGTAAAGACGATATACCTACACAATTGGGTAATATTATTATGGCAACTTATGAACCAAATACAAAAACCTTTGTAGTAAAATACAGTAATGGTAGTGATGAAACCGTTGAAGCCATAGTGGATAACAGCTCAAATCCTCCTACTGCTAGTGCGACTCTTAAGAATGGTAGTACAATAAGCGTAAAGGATGCAAACGAAGGTGGGGAGTTGTCTTTTAGAGATAAAGGGTCGTACGAGTCAAGTACATATAACCAAACATCTAATTCTTTTACAATTACTTATAGTAGTGGTTTTACTGAGACCTTAAAAGGAAGCGTTGTTAAAGATTTAGGTGTATCAACAGCTATACTACAACTTTTAGATAAAAGTTATCTCATATTTGATATAGGAGGACAATCAACTGAAGTAAAACGAATTACTGGTAAAGGAAGACTTATTTCTGCTTCATATAATGTGGATCAAGGAAAGAATTATTTTACTCTTCGTTATGACTCTGGATATAAGGAAACTGTTATTGCAAACATTGATAATTCAACTACTCCACCTACAGCAAATGCAACTTTAATAAATGGTATATCAATTTCAGCAAATGATGCAAACACTAGCGGAGAAGCTATTTTGAACTCAGGAATTACAAGTGTTCATAAATACGTGAATGATTGGATTTATGAACAAATGTCAATTTATTATTTGTGGAATTATAAACTTGGTGAAAATTTGAATTATTCATTAACTCCAGACCAATTTTTTGATTCTATTCTATATAAATATAGTGCTACCAATCCAGATGGAGATCGTTTTTCCTGGATTCAAGAAGATTATACTGAGCTGCTTAAATCTTTGAGTGGAGTGGCATCCGATGAAATTGGGTTTGACTATATTTTCGTTTGGGCACCTGAAAAAACTCACTATTATGCATTAGTAACTTACTCCAAACTTGGAACCGATGCATTGGCCAAAGGAATAAAAAGAGGACGTTTTGTGACTAAAGTAGATGGACAAAACATTACTGCCCAAAATTACAAAACACTCTTTGGAGGAACAGGCACAAAAACGTTGAGTATGGCAGATTGGAAATACAATGCCACTGAAAACAGATATCTACTTTCAAACTCTCCTGATGTAACGATTTCCATGCACAAAGATTTTGCTGAAAACCCGGTGTATCTGGATAGTGTTTATACGGTTGGAAACAAAAAGATCGGATACCTTACTTATAATTTTTTCGCCAGAGACAAAGGTGATAACAGTAATGACTACGACAAATTGTTAATGAGTAAGTTAGAAGGAATAAAAGCAAAAGGTGCTACAGAAATGGTACTTGATCTTCGTTATAACAGCGGAGGAGCTGTTTCCTCTGCAATAGCATTAGCCAGCGCTTTAGTAAAGAATCGATCAACAAGCAATATTTTAGTAACATCACAATATAACTCTCTCGTAAACAATGAATTAAAAAAAGAATACGGAGCAGATCACAACAAGGAATATTTTATTGATAAAATTACAAGTGGCAATACAACTGTAGCTAATATTCCTACTTTGAATCTAAATAGGCTTTATGTTTTAACGGGAGGCTACACTGCATCAGCAAGCGAATTCGTAATTAATGGACTGAAACCCTATATGGACGTAGTTCTGATTGGAGAAACAACTTATGGAAAAAATGTTGGTTCTATCTCAATTTATGAAGAAGATGATCCCAAAAACAAATGGGGAATGCAACCCATTATTGTGAAATATCTGAATAGCTTAGGTCAATCTGATTTCACCGCAGGATTTAAACCCAATCACGAAATTGATGAATTTGGTGATAATTTATTTCTATATCAGTTTGGCGATACAAAAGATCCGTTATTAAACAAAGCTATTTCCCTTATAACAGGGACAACATTAAGGACAAGGGCTTCTATACCTATTACGGATACCCGCTCTATAAAAACTGAAGATAATGTGATAACCAAAGAATCGTACAAATTCGAAATGTACGATGATGTACGCGGTGATATTATCCGAAATTTGATGAAAAAATAAATTTCACAATATATCAATAAAAAACCTCCCGAATTCGGGAGGTTTTTTATTGAAAGTTATACTTTTCTGCTATCCCATCCATAATCTCAAACAGTTCTTCCACCGTATTTGCCCGCAACAGGGCTATACGTGTAGGTTTAAAATCGGGAATTCCTTTAAAGATGGGCGATCCCGCCAAATGGCGACGAATATGCAGCACACCGCGGCGTTCGTCTAAACGCTGCACGCTTTGCAGGACTTGTTGCTTCAGTACATCAAGATACCATGTGAAAGACTGCTTGGGCGCCTCTTCACCGGTTTCGAGGAAATGTTTCACGTCGCTGAAAATCCATGGTTGACCGTAACTTGCCCTGCCAATCATTACGGCATCTACTCCGGTTTCCTCAAAACGGCGTTTGCAATCCTGTGGCGTTATTAAATCGCCGTTACCTATAATGGGAATGTGCATCCGCGGGTTGTTCTTCACCTCACCGATAAGTGTCCAGTCGGCTTCGCCGGTGTATTTCTGCGACCGAGTCCGTCCGTGAATGGTGAGTGCTGCAATTCCACAATCCTGCAACTGCTCTGCAAGCGGAACGATGATTTTAGAGTTTTCGTCCCATCCCAATCGGGTTTTTACCGTTACAGGCAGGTTAACGGCTTTCACCACTCCTTCGGTAATTTTGAGCATCAAATCGGGCGTTTTCATCATGCCTGATCCTGCACCTCTACCCGCTACCTTCTTAGCCGGGCATCCGAAATTGATATCAATGGCATCGGGGTTGGCTTCTTCACAAATTTTAGCGGCTTCAACCATCGAATCTGGATCATTACCGTAAATTTGTATCGCAACCGGACGTTCTTCTTCGCAAATAGTGAGTTTTTCTTTGGTTTTCCTCACATGACGAATGAGTGCATCACTCGATACAAATTCGGTATAAACCATATCGGCTCCAAACTGCTTACACAGCAACCGGAAGCCAATATCGGTAACGTCTTCCATCGGTGCGAGGAAGACCAGATATTTTGATGTAAATTCTATATTGCCTATTTTCATAAACCCCTAAATCCCCTAAAGGGGACTCTTAGATCAGTTTTTCTTTCCACTCGTTTTCGTTAAAACCAACCAGCACGAAATCATCGGTAACCACGATCGGACGTTTTACCAGCATTCCATTACTTGCCAACATATTGATCAGCTCTTCGTGTGACGCCGTTTTTACAACATCTTTCAGGTTATTTTGTTTATAAACCTGTCCCGATGTATTGAAAAATTTCGGTATTGGAAGCCCGCTTCGGCCAATCCATTGGGAAAGTTCTGTTTGAGTTGGACTCTCTTCTACAATATGTCGAAAAGTAGCTTCAACATTGTTATCTTTTAGCCATTTGGCTGCTTTGCGGCACGTGCCGCACTTGGGGTAGTGTATAAATAATAGTTTCATAATTTAACAGATATATTATTCATCCTCAACGGGGCCACTTTAGAATCAGCATCAGCGGCACGGACAGAAAGCGTATGATTTTCTTTTCCGTCTAACGCCACAGGCGACAGTTTTTGCATATAAACCGTCCACTTTTCCAATGGATTTATTTTATATGAAAACTCTTTCTCAAATCCGTTGTAACACACGATAATTAACTGATTATTCCCTTTTTTCAAGGGCAGAAAAACAATTTCTTCATCGAACTTAACTCTGTCGCGTGAAAAATGGGCTGTAATATATTCCCCGTTAAGAAGGACATAAAGAGCGTTACCGCTCATAATTTCAACGGCGATCTGTTGCTCTTTCGCCGATTCTATTTCCTGCATAAAAACAATGCCTGATTTAGGAGCTACTTTTTCAGTTACGGGTTCTCCATATGGAAAATCTTCCACTTTTCGCCAATTTTCATCCACAGCCATAGAAGATCGTCCCTCCAGGTCAGCTAAGTGACCAAAAACCATACCACTCCTTTTTCTATACAAATTACCCCATCTTACAGAATTTTTGGGTAATCTTACGGTTCTTCGATTTACAGAATTAAGTGTAACTTTTTGTGCGTTTCCATCTGTTGTAATTTCTATTTCACGACCTTTTTCGTTATCGGAAAAAGTGATTTCGTGTGCTACCTGTCGCTTACGTGAACGAAAAGGCCAGTCATAACCAATCAGGCTTTTGTATCCGGCATAATAATTCAGGCTTGAGTGTCCGAAAATGGAAGTAGCATTTTGAGTAGTTAAAAATCCGTTTGTTATCAAGGAAGCAGGTAAGATGTTGAATCCGTTTTCAAACGAAATTTTAAGTACAGGTACAGGTTCATCTGTTTCGATATTGGAAATATCTATCTCCAATGAATTCATATTTTGTTTGTAAGGCTGTTCTTCTCCGGTGGAAAGTAACTTAACGCTGCTCACTTTTCCCGAAAATCCCGACAAATTGACTTTCAACGATGCAGGTATTTTTTCTATAAAAGCAAACAGACTATTTTCTTTTGTTGTCACATCGCCCCAGGCGAACGAATTTGGCAGAGGATTGGCTTTTGTTCCGTAAATGGCTTCAGCATTTGCTTTTGTCCATTCTCCTATTCCTAGCAACACATCGTTTTCGAATTTCACTACGGACCCATCACCACGAGGGCCAATATTTAACAGATAATTTCCACCTCGGCTGATCACTTTTATCAGGCTGCCAATTTTTTCAGCAACTTTCGGTATCACTTCTCCACGTTCCTGCCATGAACGATAACTCCACGTTTCGTCGAACATTGATGCTGCAGTTTGCCAGGGCACATCGAGCTTATAATCAGGGTATTCATTATCGGCCATCACTGCAAAATCTACGTAATCGTTGCCCAATCGTCCGCTGATCATACATTGTGGCTGCAAACGATTGACTAAATCATACAACCCTTTACTCTGGCTGGGCGTGAGCGAACCCATATCGAACCAGATTTCGGAAATGGGGCCGTAGTTGGTCATAATTTCTTCCACCTGCTTCAGGTTGAAGGCATAATGTTCCGGCGTGAGTGGATCGGCATTATGGCTCGAAATGGGATAAGCTTGCGGGAAATTCCAGTCGATAAGTGAGTAATATACCGAAAATGAAATACCACCGCGCGCACAAGCATCCGCCAACTCTTTCATCAGATCACGACCGTAGGGAGTGGCATCCACAATATTGAAATCGGTATATTGTGAATGATACATGCAGAACCCGTCGTGGTGTTTGGATGTGAAAACAATTGATTTCATTCCTGCCGATTTTGCCAGGGCTACAATCTCATCAGGATTCCATTTTGTGGGATTAAATTGTTGAGCCGTATTGCCATACCAATCACTAAAAATTCCGGCAAACGATTGAATTTGTTCGCTATAACCACGACGAACGGGCTCACCATTATACACTCCGCCATATACGGAATACAATCCAAAATGGATAAACATCGAAAACTTTTGGTCGAGCCACTGTTGCGATGGCTTTTGCTGGGCTGATGCCAAGCATGCAATAAACAAGAGGAATAATATGATTTTCTGTTTCATATTTCAGTAGTTAGTAATCTGCAAAAATACGGAATAATTGAAGAGCGAACAAACGACAAGAATATTTGCCAACTCTGATTAAAGTGATAACAACCAATTCACTTATACTTCACCCACTTTATCATCTCTTTAATCGACGGTTTTTTACCATACATCAAGATTCCAACTCTGTAAATCTTAGCGGCAAGAATCGAAATAAGGATAAATGTTCCGTAGAGCAACGCTACAGCAAGCAGCTTTTCCCACATAGGAATGCCAAACGGGATGCGAACCATCATTACGATAGGAGAACTAAACGGAATAAGCGACGCCCAAAATGCCAACGGTCCGTCTGGATTACTTACGCTGTAAAACCCGGCAAAGAAAGCAAACATAATGATTATGGTAACGGGCATCATAAATTGAGATGTATCTTCCTCGCTATCCACCGCAGATGCAAACATAGCGAAAATAGAAGCATACAGAATATAGCCGCCAATGAAAAACACAAGAAAAAACAACACAATTTCAAACCAGTTAATGCTCATAACGGAATTCATGATCGATGCCATATCGAATTCTCCCATCTCAGCCGGAGCCGGCATCCCGGGTGTTGGTTGTGGAGCTGCAATAAACATAGTCAATACGCTAAACAATACTCCTAGTAAGATTCCCCAAATAACAAGCTGTGTAATTCCAACCAATCCTATGCCGATTATCTTGCCAATCAGCAACTTCACAGGCTTTACCGATGAAACCATCACTTCAACAATACGGCTTTTCTTCTCTTCCAACACGGCTTGCATAACCATGTTACCATACATGAGAATAAACATGTAGATAAGAATGGTAAACACCATCCCGATAATTGTCGCAACCTCAGTAGACGATTCAGAAACGGTTCCATCCTCACCCCATTTCATCGTTTTTATAGAAACTCTGGAGCCGCTTTCCACAATAGAACGTACCTGAGTGATAGCTTCGGTATTTACGTTATTTGATTGTGAGAGCACATCGAGTTTTTGCTGCATTACTTTTTCGCTTAGCGCATTTTCAATGATGCTGCGAAGTTCCTGCGGCGATTGTTTTTCAGATAATAGCGTAATAGCGTTGGGATTTACGTTCAAGTCATCCGTAATTTGCAAAATGGCAAACACATCTTTTCCAATCTGTGATCGATACTCACTTTCCTGTGCTTTTCCAACCGTTTGGAATCTGTATGTATCGGTCGATTCCAGCATAGGTGCATATATTCCGGTGTTGTCGATGACAATGATGTTCTTCTCTCCCCCATCGTTGAGCGTGGAAAGCCACAGCGGAACAAACGACAGTGAAGTCATCAATAATGGCATCAGCAGCGTCATGATGATGAATGATCTTTTTCGAACGCGGGTAAGAAATTCTCGTTGTATGACTAATGATAATGTATTCATAAATTCGATTGTAATTTTGTAATAATTCGATAGATATTCAGTTTCTTAGTTGAATATTTCCATGCCACGACTAACTTCTATTGAATTATGCGTAGCGAATATCCATTGAACAACTATTGTTTTACGGTTTTAATAAAAACATCGTTCATAGTGGGAATTTCTTCGTCGTAAGCTACCACATCGAAATTATCGAAAATTAGTTTTGCAAGTTCGTTATTTGTAACTTCAGGTTTCTTTTTTATGCGAATATCGATGTACTCGTGATACGGTTCTTTCGAAATCAATGTGAAAGTCGGATGCTCGAACATGAAATCATCTGCACGAAGGCGAAAGCGAAAAATCCCCGGGCTGTGCTCCTTTCGGATATCATATACTTTTCCCTGTAACACCACCTGCGATTTGTTTATCAATGCTATATTATCGCACAATGCTTCTACCGATTCCATATTATGTGTAGAAAGGATGATGGTTTTTCCTTCGTCTTTCAAACGAAGCATTTCGTCCTTTACAAGCTCGGCATTTACCGGATCGAAACCACTGAAAGGCTCATCGAAAATAAGCAAATCGGGGTTGTGGATTACGGTAGAGATAAACTGCACTTTCTGTTGCATCCCTTTCGATAATTCTTCCACTTTACGATTGTACCAACCGGCAATATCGAATCGCTTAAACCAGATCATTAACTCGCGATGTGCATCTTTTTTCGATAATCCGCGCAGTTGCGCCAGATACATCGCCTGTTCACCAACTTTCATTTTTTTGTATAATCCCCGCTCTTCGGGCAGATAGCCGATATTATAAACATCTTCGCTTTTCGAAAGACGACCATTGATAAACACCTCACCGCTATCGGGTGCGGTAATACGGGTGATAATGCGGATAAGCGTGGTTTTTCCTGCACCGTTCGGCCCCAACAGTCCGAAAACTGTCCCTCGGGGAACCTGAATGCTGACTTTATCTAAAGCCAGGTGCTGCGCGTATTGCTTTATTACGTTTGTGGTTTGTAAATAACTCATTAAATTTCTATTCAGTAGTTTAATACTTCAGTATTATTCGTTCTCCCAAACTCTTGGCAAGTGCTTTTTTCAAATCTTGCAATTGCCGAAGTTCGGTCATTAATTCTAATTGCTGTTCCGGATCAGCAGCTTCGATACCTTTTTTCACTTCGTTTATCCGCTGCATTACATGAGCATTTTTGAGCTCTGTTGTTGCACGAATTACTAATCGATCCAATGAGTTGCGTTCGCGTAGGCGAGAGCTTTTTTCGTCTTCGCTTTCTCCGATTGACTTAGCGTGAATCTTACTCAACTGATATTTGTCGCTGATAAGGTCAGTAGCCAGCTTGCTGATTTTAGGGTCGTGATGTGTAAGAAAGTGACGATCACAAACAAATGACTCGTCGCTCAGTTTTCCATAAGCCTCATCAAAAACAGTTCTATACAAGCTGTTGGTGAAAAAAACTTCGTCAGAAAAAATAAATTTATCCCTTAAAAGGTCAAATTTAATAACTTCTATTACGGATGGTCCGTCTTCAATGGCTACCTCAACTTCGATTTCCTCGCCTTCTTTTTCTTGCTTCTCTTTCTCGTAACTAACAAAAATGGGTAATGTTCCATATCTGATAATGTATCGTATGAGTTCGCGCTCCGCCTTCTCGTATGGATTTCTTGCCGTTAAAACATTTTTTCTTTCGACGGTTAAAGTATCTTTGGGCATGGATTGTGTTTCAACAACCGTTTCCCTCGCTTGTTCTTTTTCGCGTTGCTCCTTTTTCTTCTCGTAATTTTTAATGCGTATTTTGTTTACTGCAGCAATAATAACATCTTCGCGTGAATTGAGCAGTGTTGCCGAGTCCTGAATATAAACGGAACGTTTGATGTTGTCGGGAATAAGTGCGATACTCTGAACGATATTGGATATAAGCCCTGCCCTTTTTATAGGGTCATCTCCCGCTTCATCCAACAGTAAATTGGTTTTAAAACGAATAAAGTCCTGTTCGTGCTCATCGATAAAGCGGTTAAATTGTTCTGCATTCTGCTTACGGGCAAATGAATCGGGATCTTCACCCTCGGGCAGCAATACTACTCTTACGTTCATTCCGTCTTCCAGCAGTAAATCTATACCTCGCAAAGCAGCTTTAATACCGGCAGCATCACCGTCATACAAGACCGTGATATTCTCGGAGAACCGATGAATCATGCGTATTTGGCCGAGAGTAAGCGCCGTTCCCGAAGATGCAACTACGTTTTCAATACCAGCCTGGTGCATCGACAACACATCGGTATAACCTTCCACCAAAAAACATTTATCGGTTTTAACAATGGCATTTTTCGAGAAAAAAATTCCGTAAAGTTCCTTGCTTTTGGAGTAAATCTCACTTTCGGGCGAATTTACATATTTGCCTGTGTTCTCAACTTTTTTGAGAATACGTCCCCCAAAGGCGACTACTTTCCCCGATAACGTATGAACCGGAAAAATCACCCTTCCCCGGAACCGATCGATAAGCAGACTATTGTTTTCACCTCCGGTAGAAAGTCCGGTTTTCAGCAAATAGTCACGTTTGTAACCCGCTCGTTGAGCTTCTGCTGAAAAGGCATCCCGCTGTTCAAGACTGTAACCCAACTGGAACTTTCTAATAATATCATCCCGAAAGCCACGCTCTTTGAAATAACTCAATCCAACAGCTTTTCCTTCGGGATTTTCGTGAAGTGTTTTAACAAAGTAATCACGAGCAAATTCGTTCAGAATAAACATGCTATCGCGATCGCTCTGCGCTTGCTTCTCCTCGTTGGTCAGCTCCTTTTCAACAACCTCGATATTGTATTTTTTGGCCAGAAACTTTAATGCTTCGTAGTACGACAGCTGCTCATGCTTCATGATGAAGTGTACGGAAGAACCGCCTTCGCCACAAGAAAAGCATTTACAAATATTTTTGGCCGGAGAAACGTAAAACGAAGGCGTACGATCATCGTGGAACGGGCACAAACCGACAAAGTTGACACCTCTGCGACGAAGCGTAACAAAATCGGATACCACATCAACTATTTGTGCTGTATCCTGAATTCGTTCTATGGTTTGTGGATCTATCATTTTGGGTTACGAAAATAGTGAAATAAATCGTTAATAGGAGACTATTTGAAAATAAAATGCTACTTTTGTGAAAAGTAAAAAATCTAACTTTAATATTTTAAACACAAAAAAATGGATACTATTAATTGGTCGGATCTATCATTCGGCTATATGAAAACAGACTTCAACATCCGCACTTATTTCAAAGACGGAAAATGGAGTGAGCCACAAGTAGACAGCTCGGAATTCCTAAACATCCACATGGCTGCCACATGCCTGCATTACGGTCAGGAAGCATTTGAAGGATTGAAAGCCTTTAAAGGAAAAGACGGGAAAATCCGAATTTTCCGCATGCGAGAGAATGCATTGCGCCTGCAATCATCGTGCCGTGGAATTATGATGCAGGAGCTTCCTGTTGAGCTTTTTGAAGAAATGGTACTGCTTGCCGTGAAAAAAAACGAACGGTTTGTTCCACCTTATGAAAGTGGAGCATCGTTGTACATTCGTCCGCTTTTGATCGGAACAAGTGCACAGGTAGGTGTGAAGGCAGCTACGGAATACACTTTTCTTATTTTCGTGACTCCGGTTGGGCCATATTTCAAAGAAGGTTTCAAGCCTACGCCTATGGTAATCTTGCGCGAATACGACCGCGCCGCACCACTTGGAACCGGAACTTTTAAAGTAGGTGGCAACTACGCTGCAAGTCTTACTGCAGGCGATAAAGCTCACAGATTGGGGTATTCTGCGGTTCTTTATCTCGACGCAAGAGAGAAAAAGTATCTTGATGAATGTGGACCCGCTAACTTTTTTGCTATCAAAAATAATACATATATCACACCCGCTTCCGAATCGATTTTGCCTTCAATAACCAACAAAAGTTTGATTCAGCTGGCAGAAGATATGGGAATGAAAGTTGAGCGCCGCCGCGTTATGGAAGAAGAATTGGCCACGTTTGAAGAAGCCGGTGCTTGCGGAACAGCAGCTGTGATCAGCCCGATTTTACGTATCGACGACCTGGCGGAAAACAAGAGCTATGAATTCTGCAAAGATGGGAAAGCCGGTCCTATTTCGGAAAAACTATATAAAAAGCTTCGTGCTATTCAGTATGGTGATGAACCCGATGTGCACGGTTGGGTAACAGTAATAGAATAAAGATCTACAAATTAAATTAGTCCGATTGTTATACGAATCGGACTAATTTTTTTTAAACATTGTATATTGTTGAATTAACGAGTAGCCTTGAACTTCACTTATCCGACTTCATCTATTTCTCATCCCATTCACTATACGGATGTATGGATAAGAACGAATTGTAATATCGTACGTTTCCGGTAACCTCGTGGCCAAGCCAGTCTGGTTTTTCATACGGTTCATCTTCACTTTCGAGTTCAACTTCGGCAATGAGTAAACCCTCGTTGTCGCCGTAGAACTCATCCACCTCAAAAACATGATTTCCCACGTTAATTAAGTATCGTGTTTTTTCGATAACTGCATCCTCGCATAACAATAACATCTCTTCAGCATCCGGTATAGGAATTTCATATTCCCACTCATTTCGTTTGATGGTGTTTTCTTCAAGCGCACTCTTAATCGTCACATACGCTTTTTCACCTTTAATCCTAACTCGCACAACACTTATTCCGGAGAGAGCGAGATAACCCTGTTTAATGCGGAAATTTTTAAAGGATTGTGACTTATAATCACCGTTTACCAGAAATTTTCTTTCGATTTCGTAGCCCATAAGTTTGTTTTTCTGTATAACAACCAAAGGGTTAAAACTGTTTGAAAAATTGAACGATATCGAAGCGGCAATGTTATTGAACGTATAATCTCAATCCTATTTTAGAAACTGCAATGTCAAAATTAATTACCTATTCACAGTCGGAAATTTTAAAACTTACCGATCCTCGCGCGGGAGAAGAAAAGTTCGGAGAACGAATACAGCTGATTGAATCTCCCGATAATTGGTTCGATCAGCTGAAAGCCCAAAATTCACGTTTCGTGATCATCGGGATCCCCGAGGATATCGGCGTGCGTGCTAATATGGGACGACCGGGAACGGCTACTGCGTGGGATAATTTTCTGGAAAACCTCGTTAACATTCAACACAACCGCTTGTGCAGAGGATATTGGATAACGTTGCTGGGCGAGTTAGATTTTTCGGAAGAAATGAAACGTGCATCTGAACTGAATCCGAGCATCAAAGAAGAACGAAAAATGATGTTCGATTTGGTCACCGAAATTGACAGCGAAGTGGAACTTTACGTTTCGAAAATCATTTCGGCCGGAAAAATACCGATAATCGTGGGCGGCGGACACAATAACGCATACGGAAATATTAAAGGACTGGCCTTGGCAAAGGATATGAGCATAAATGTAATAAATTTCGATGCTCACACCGATCTCCGTCCGATGAAAGGCCGCCACAGTGGAAATGGTTTCTCTTACGCCATGAAAGAAGGTTATTTGAGCAATTACTTTATTTTCGGACTACACGAAAATTACATTTCGAAAGGCGTGTTAAATGAAATTGGTAAAATTTCAGACCGTGTGAAATACAATACATATGAAGAAATTGGTGTGAGAGGTGAAAAATCTTTCGAAGACGAGTTAATGACAGCACAAAAACATATCGAAGACCGTCCTTTTGGCCTGGAAATCGATTTGGATAGTATTCCCATGATCGCCAGTAGCGCCATCACACCCAGTGGTTTTTCGGCAGAACGTACACGACAGTTTATTTATCACTTTGCCGGATTAAAAAATGTGGCCTATCTGCATCTTTGCGAAGGCGCACCAGTTCTGTCATCCGATAAAAACCCCAACTTGATAGGAAAATTTATTTCTTATCTGATTACCGATTTTGTGAAGGCGAAAATGTAAATGTAAAATTGGGAAAATAAAAAAAACTATGTTTCTAAGTTCTCGTAATCACTACGAAAGAAATAAAAACATAGTTAAGATTTTGGTTGGATTAAATAAAAATCAATGCGCGTAATTCTATTATTTTATTTAAGAATCCATAACAAAGATAAGTTATAAATAAGAGACACACATCAAGATTACCGAAAAAGTTTTGGGTTGGGTATTTTTTCCACACTTTTCTAAAACAGCACCTCAAAGAAAAAAAATATTTTAACTTTCTAATAT
>ENA-UOOM01002581-UOOM01002581.1-fermentation-metagenome-genome-assembly--contig:-NODE-2581-length-14616-cov-20.719250_pt1 | contig 14616 bp, 12 predicted proteins | sample MGYA00245781_ERZ724031 | MGnify/ENA primary metagenome ERZ724031 (study PRJEB28704, sample SAMN03018317) | fermentation metagenome | biome: anthropogenic terrestrial biome; feature: soil... | reverse complement strand
TTTACAGACATATCGTTTTTATTTGTGATATTGCAGAATTTGAAAAGTTTATCAAGTTACTTCGAAAAAGACTGCAAGGATAGAGACTTTTTTTTGATTCTATAACTCGCTGATTGATAGTAAGTAGATCCGATAGAATGTACTTTCAGACAGGTTGAAAATCATTTTGTATATTATTATCCTTTTACAGATATTTTTGTAGATCAATGCATGATAGTTTTTATAGTTGTGTTTTAGTCATAGAAATTATAATAAATTATGTCAACAACAATAGAAATCGTGCTAAGTCCCGGAGAACCTCATTTTGAAGGTAAAAGTTTCAGACTTCATGATTTTAACAGATTGATTATCAGATATATATGTGGTTTTCGGATACGTTTCTTTTATTGGATTATAATTCTAGTTTTTTGAACCAGGTGAAAAACTCAAAAGTGTTGGTGTACATCCGCACCGTGGATTTTCACTATAACCGTGTTCCCGGAAATTTAGAACAGTTTCTTAATGTCTAAATTCCACGTTCAGCATCGCTATTTCCGAAACTGTAGCTACTCGATATTGTGGGCCAACAAGACCCAATCCTGATGTGACGTAAATGTGCGTGTTACCTTTCTTCTTGTATCCATACGCCACTTCGAAAGCTATTTGCGTAGCAATGTTTCCGGGGAAAGCCTGTCCGTGGTGAGTATGACCGTATAGAGCGATATCTGCTCCGGCATTGACTTCTTCGTCAAGATCGTGCGGACTGTGGTTTAGCACGATGACGAGTTTGGACATATCCACATTTTGCTGAGCCAAAATATCTTTTAACGAAAGCCTGTCAGGATAAACAAAATCTTCGCGTCCTACCACGTAAAATGAACTATCGATCAGAACAGCCGAATCGCGAAGCATTTTTATTCCGGCATTGTTCAAAAATTCAATTTTCTGTTCGGCCTCAAAACGGTATTCGTGATTTCCCGTACAGGAAAATACGCCTAACGGCGCATGTAGTCTGCTAAGTTCTTCGTCGATTTTTTGCTCCAGGATCGGCTCAATGCGTGAATCGAGAATATCCCCCACGAAAAGGATTAAATCGGGTTTTTGTTCCAAAATTAAATCTACCATTCTTCGGGCATCGTCTCTGTTTATCAAATATCCAAAATGCAAATCGCCAATCATCGCTATCCTTACGGAATCTATTTTTTTAGCAGGTTTGTTTATGGTGATATTCACTTGCTGTACTTCGGGGTTATTAAATTTGTAACCACCGTAATACATAATGGAGACAACCAGCACAATGGACGAGATAAAGACAAAAAACTTCATCTTTTTGGGTTGGTTTAGCAGCTCTTTGGGACGAGCAATCTGCCTTCGGAACACCAGATACAGGAAATCAAATATCAATACAAAACCGCCGAGATAAAGCAGGAAAAACATCCAGCTGGTACCCATCATCCGTATTGGATGAACTATTTGAGAGGGAAGATGACGAAAAAATATAAATCCAATTATATAGACCAGAAGTTCGAATACGAAAACAATTGCCCAAGATATACGGAACACCTTTCGTGCTTTAAAAACGTCCCAACCTTTGAGGAAAATTAGGACATTGAGCGTGAGATGTATAATGAGTGCGACAATAAGTGAGCGCATACTAAGAATAATTACTAATTATTGATTACCAATTACGAATTATCAATTTTAGTCCTCAGACATCTGATATCAGTCAATTTACCAAATCCAACACTAAATATTCCGATCGGGTTCCGATGCGAAATTTTCCACCCCAGATTCCTAATCCCGAAGAAACATAGAAGTGTGTATTTCCTTTTTGCAAATATCCTTGCGAAAGTTCGAAAACTTTATCGGCAATGAGTGAGGCCGGAAAAACCTGTCCGCGGTGTGTGTGACCTGAAAATTGGAAATCGATACTTTCGAGAACGGTTTCGTTTAAATTGTAAGGCTGATGATTGAGCAGAATAGAGAAATTTTGTTTATCAATACCGTTCGTTATTTCAGGTAATGATTTTCTATTTTTATGCGATTGATCATCTCTGCCGATAATGGTTAGTCCGTTTATGTGAATAACGGAATCGCGCAACAATGTTATTTGGGCGCGACGGTAAAAATCGATGCTGTTTTTAATTCCTGATATGTATTCGTGATTGCCCGTGCAGGCGTAAACTCCCATGGGAGCTTTAATCTTTTTCAGTTCAGTATCGAGAGAATGGTGCAATACAGGACGTAATTGGTTGTCAAGCAAATCACCGCCAATAATTACAAGATCCGGCTTTTCTGTATTGATCATCCCAATCCATTTACTCAGTTCTTTCTTCGAAATAGTATAACCTAAATGAAAATCGCTTACACCCACAATTCTTATCGGTTTCTCAATCTTGTCGGTTTTGATGGTTATGTGTGATCGTTTTTTGTTGTGATACTGAAGATTGCCGAAGAAGAGAATCAACGCTACAAACCCAAAACCGATAACAGATGTGAGTGTGTTGTGATGAAAGATCTCACGAACACTTCCTCTATCGATTATGTGCGTAAAATAATTGATAATCTTGAATATATCGACAAAAAGGAAGAGGATGAAAATATACAAGAACGCAATCATCCACGATGTGCCGAATTGATAAAAGAAACCGGCAGTTCTTATCGGCATCGATTCGCCGAACCTGAAAAAAACAAGCAGACTTACAAATCCCAATACCAAAATACCTATTACAATAACCCTTATTAATAGGTTCGTTGGGATAAGCTGGTAAATTCTAACTGCCACGTATGCATTAGCGGCTAAATAAAGAACGAGTATGGTGAGAAAGAATGCTTTCATCTTTTATAAACTCAGAAAAAAACTAACCCACAAAGGTACGGAAAAATCGATAATCATTCCGTGAAAGAGTGCTACTACCACATAATCGGAGCCGGAGTATTTTGTTATTATAGGTAGCGTAGTGTCCATAGTTGTGGCTCCACCGGCACAGATGGGAGATAATTTTCCGAAATATTTTACCATCCAGGGTGTGAAAATTAGAACAATGAACTCTCGCATTATGTTGGCCAGCAAAGCGATGGTGCCCAGTTCAGCTCCGCGAAATTCGGAAATAAGAATACTCGATAGTGAATAATAGGCAAATCCGGCGCCAACGCTTAGGCAATCACTTAGGCTTCTTTCGGGAAGCAACATGCTTATGATAGCTACTCCAGCAAAAGTTCCTACCGTAGTGGCAATGGGAACTAAAGCGATTTTGAATCCGAATCGTTTTACCGCAGTAAACATATTTTTACTTGAGCCGATTTGTATCCCTACAAAAAAAAGCAATCCGTAAAGTATCCACTTGGAAATATCGTCTTTCAGTAATGCTTCAGGAATCCAGCCAAACAAAGCAAGAATTACACCAATTGCAAAAAGCAAAAGATAAATAAGCGATTGTTTCATGATTTTTTATCCTTTCTTTTGAAAAATCGCTTGTAAACAAACCAGGCACAAAGTACCGTTCCCAATGTTCCACCAAGTGTTATGATCAATGCGTCGAAACCAATTGAACTAAAGTTCTTCACTACTTGCTCATTTGCCCCCACCGATACACCCAAAAAAAATAGCAGTAACATAATAATCATGCTGATGATAGTTCCTACATATTTCACTTGCGGAATTTTTCTGACAAAATACCCCACAACAACGCCTGATAAAATGATTAGGATTATGTTGAGCATACTGAAAATTGAGATACAAAGCCTTTGGCTTCCTTTTGTACTCACTGGATTACAAATCCTGGATTCCAAACCACAAAAGTATGAAAAAATTTCTTTCCATTTTCATTATGTAAATTTAACGTCCTAAAGTAAAAGTCTAGTGTAAAGTTTACTGATCATCATTAACACAATTTAATGTCATTTTTTTTGACATCAGTAATTTTGGTAGATAATTCTGTAATTGGTATACAGAGTTCTTTGTTTTTACTACCTAATTTTGTATCTGTAATTCTATCGGATTATTTCAGGTTATAAAAACATAAAAGACAAAATAATTCAAACGAACGTTGCGTAGAGGAGTGAAAGCAAGTCCTGATGTTTAAAAATGCAAAAAGAATAGCTGAAAAATCGCATCTTTACTAAATTATCGTAATACGTGTGTTTAAATTGTTCGGTCATAAATATATTAATTACTTTTGCCCAAAATTCAATCTAGAATCTTTATGAAACAAACCCTTTTATCACTAATTATCTTTCTGATCCCGGTTTTTATCTATGCACAAAACACCAATGTCAAAGGACAATTGCTAGGAGCCGGTGATAAACAACCGCTGCCTTATGCCACTATTTCAGTTGCCAATGTAACAGCTCCGCAAAACTCCATCAAGAAATTTGCAACTGACGATAATGGTAATTTTACAACCACAATGCAAGCTGGAAATTATATTTTTACTTTTCAGTTTGTTGGAATGAATAATCAAACACGCAATGTAGAGGTGAAAAGTGGAGAATCTCAACTCGATTTAGGACACATTGAGATGCTCGAAAGCTCTACGGAACTGGATGAAATTAGTGTTACGGCACAGCGACCACTGGTAAAAGTAGAAATAGATAAACTTACGTACAGCGCAAAAGACGATCCCGAATCATCTACTTCCAATGTGTTGGATTTGCTTCGCAAAGTACCCTTAGTAACGGTTGATGGCGAAGATAACATACAGCTAAAAGGTTCGTCCAATTTCCGGATTTACCTGAACGGAAAACCATCGAATATGATATCGAATAATCCTTCGCAAGTATTAGAGAGCATGCCTGCCAACAGCATCAAGGATGTTGAGGTTATAACTGATCCGGGTGCGCGTTACGACGCTGAAGGAGTGGGAGGAATCATTAATATCATTACCGATAAACGTGTGGATGAAGGCTATTCAGGTTCCGTAGGTGGAAACGGCGATACATTTGGCGGTTATGGTGGTAATGCATATCTTTCATTAAAATATGGAAAATTTGGTTTCACAGGTAATGGCGCTTATTTCTATCATAAACGACCCGCATCGGAAACTTCGCTTATCAGAGACGAAATGGCACCGAATCCGGTAAATAAGTTAACACAGGACGGAACTTCCGAAAATTACGGGGGCGGTCTGTTTTATAACACACAACTTAGTTATGAACCGGATACGTTGAATCTGTTTAACGTTTCTCTGGGACAATTCGGAGGGAAATTTCATTCCGATTCAGAGCAAAGTGTACTTTCGCAAGGAGTCAGAAATTATTCATACTTGTTGAATAGTAACTCATTGGGACATTTTGGTTCATTCACCTTTTCAACTGATTATCAGCGAACTTTTAAAAAGAAAGATGAATTACTGACAGTTTCCTATCGTTATGAGAAAAGCCCGAATGACAGTGAGTTTGAGAGTGTATATAGTAATGTTGTTGGTTATTTTTACCCCGATGGATACCGTATGAAGAGTCTAAACGACGCCGGCGGAAAAGAACATACCGGACAAATGGATTATGTAAATCCGCTTACTGATAAACACAGTGTAGAAGTAGGCTTGAAATATATCTTTCGAGATAATTCAAGCCGTGGCAACAATACTTTTTTGGATGTGGCTAATGGTGGACAATGGAAAGAAGATCTGAGCCGTAAAAATGATCTTGATCATGAACAGAAAATCACATCGGGATATGCCGGTTATGGTTTTAAAACCGGAAAATTTGGTGTGAAACTTGGACTTCGAGGTGAACATACCCACCAGATAATACATTTTATGAGTGCACAAACCGATACCACAGTGCATACAAACTTTTTCGATTTGGTTCCTTCAGCAGCCTTTTCTTACCAGTTGGGAATGACGCAAACGTTGCGATGGGGTTATAATATGCGCATATCTCGACCGGGAATCTGGTATTTGAATCCGTATATAAATGATTCTGATCCGAACAATATCAGTTACGGAAATCCTAATTTGGATGCAGAACAAACACATAACTTCAATGTTAATTACGGCTCATTTGCACAAAAAGTCAATTTTAATGCTACACTGAGTTATTCGTTTACACAGAATGCCATTACATCTTTTATTTTTGTTGATGATAACGGTGTTACCAACAATACTTATCGGAATATTGGCCGTAACCAGTCAGTTGGATTGGACGGATATGCCAGCTGGACGCCATCATCGGTTATTCGTTTGAATGTTAATGGCTCTATCAGTTATACCGATATTCAAAGCACAGAAAATGCCAACGTAAGAAACAGTGGTTTTTCGGGACGCGGCTTTGGGGGTATAACCTTTACATTGCCTAAAGACGTAAGACTTAGTGCTAATGGAGGCGTTTTTACGAGCAACGTTCAGTTACAAACCACTCAATCGGCGTTTTACTTTTATTCGTTTAGTGCCATGAAGAGTTTCTTTAACAAGAAGCTGGATGTTTCGCTAAATGCGACCACTCCTTTTCACAAATACCGCGATTTAAAACTGACAACCAATGGTGAAGGATTCGTTCAGAAGATGGACTATAAAAATCCAATGCGTTCATTCCGCTTGAGTTTAACGTATCGTTTCGGTGACTTGAAATCCTCAGTTAAAAGAGTACAACGCACTATTACCAATGAGGATGTTCTGCAGGGCGGAAGTTCACAGGAAGGAACAGGTACGGGAACCGGAGGTGGCGGCAGTTAATGTAAATTAAGCTACGCATATAAGTTAAAAAAATACGTATCTTTGAGTAAATTTTCAAGGATACGTTTTTTTATGCGGATAGATATAATTACGGTTTTGCCGGAAATGATCGATGGAGCGCTCAATTGCTCTATTTTGAAACGTGCTCAGGATAAGGAATTGGTGGAGTTTGGACTTCACAATCTTCGCGACTATACACTCGACAAGCACAAACGAGTGGACGATTATCCGTTTGGAGGCGAAGCCGGAATGGTATTGCAAATTGAACCTATTGACCGCTGTATTGCCTACCTTAAATCGCAGCGCGATTACGATGAAGTGATTTTCACCACGCCGGATGGCGAGCAATTCACACAGAAAACGGCCAATGAAATATCTCTAAAACAAAATATTATTATTCTTTGCGGGCATTACAAAGGTGTTGATTATCGGGTGCGGGAGCATTTGATCACCCGCGAGATTTCCATTGGCGATTTCGTACTCACCGGAGGTGAACTGGCGGCAGCCATGATCGCCGATGCCGTTGTTCGCGTGATTCCCGGCGCAATTAGTGATGAGCAATCGGCGCTATCCGATTCATTTCAGGATAATCTGCTGGCGCCACCTGTTTATACCCGACCGGCTGAGTACAACGGCTGGCGTGTGCCCGATATTTTGCTTTCCGGTCACGAGCGTAAGATTGCAGAATGGCGGCTGGAGCAGGCACATGAGCGGACAAAACGGTTGAGACCCGATTTGTTGAAATGAATTTAATGAAATTTAACCTGACTTCATGCAGCGTTTTTTACAAAATTTCATCTTACTAAAAGATGCAAGTTATATCGAAAAACATAAAATTAAACATTATGAAAAGAAGTTGGATTAGAAACATTGTTGGCGGATTAAGCTTTACCACTGCATTGTTTGTTTTTCAGGCCTGTTATGGTACACCGCAAGACTTCGGTTTGGATTCGTTTGTTGAGGGGAAAGTCGTATCCAAAACAACCGGTGAACCCATTATGGGTATTAAAGTTTCGTCGGATCAGTTTCAGCACGTGGTAACAAACGATAAGGGAGAATTTTCTTTTTACACTATCAAATCAGACAAAGTTCAAATTAGCTTTGAAGATATAGATGGAGCAGAAAATGGTTCTTTTGTGAAAAAAGACAGCGTGGTTTCTACCGTGAAAGATAGAATTTACTTAGATGTTAAATTAGAAAGCAGTAAATGATTTCATCTGCAAAACGTGCTTTGTTTCGGAAGTTTAAAGCTATCGAGACCCGCCGTCACGAACTCAGCTATCTTTTTTGGGAATGCACAACCCGCTGTAACCTTGACTGTTTGCATTGTGGGAGCGATTGCTCAAAACAGAGCAACTATCGGGATATGCCGATGGAAGATTTCTTGACGGCACTTGACACTATCAAAAATCCTGCAAAAAACCTGATGGTCGTTATTACCGGCGGTGAACCGTTACTGAGAAAAGATTTGGCCATCTGCGGACGCGAAATTCGTAAACGTGGCATACGTTGGTCGATGGTTTCAAATGGTTATCTTTACGATGCAGAAATGCACAACTCGTTGCTCAATGCCGGTTTGGGTGCGCTCACCATTAGTCTCGATGGATTGAACGAGTCGCACAACTGGCTGCGAAACAATCCAAGGAGTTTCGAGAGAGTCGTTACTGCGATTGACTTGGCTGCCAACTCACCACGATTGAATTTTGACGTGGTTACCTGTGTCAACAAAAAAAATATCTTTGAACTGCATCAAATCAAAGAATTTCTAAAAAAACACAACGTGAAAGCGTGGCGACTTTTTACTATTATTCCGATAGGAAGAGCACCGCAAAACGAAAACCTGTTGCTTTCAGACCATGAATTTGTCTATCTGATGGATTTCATTCAAGAATCGAGAAAAAATGATAAAGACATTGACGTGAAATTTAGTTGTGAAGGTTTTGTGGGCAAATATGAATGGAAAGTACGTGACAGTTTTTATTTCTGTCGCGCAGGTATAAATATCGGTTCTGTTCTGATTGATGGCTCCATATCAGCTTGTCCAAACATTGACCGTTCATTTTCTCAAGGTAACATCTATGTCGATAATTTGTCTGATGTTTGGGAACAGAAGTTTCAACCCTTTCGCAATAGAACTTGGATGCGTGTCGGCCAATGCAAGGATTGTAAAAGTTTCAACAATTGTCAGGGAAATGGCTTTCACAACTGGCATGGTGATAAAAAAAACGTATTGGTTTGTCATAACTCAAAAATTGATAAGGATTTACACGAATAATAATTACCTGAAGCACATCTTCTCTGTCTTTTCGAAACATTTATATTTCCATATGTCAATTTATTTCGAAAAATATCCTTAAATATCTTTGATGTTTCGTCTTTTTGTCATAATTTTGGAGAATAATACTAATTGAATATAATTAATACCACTATTATGAATTTAAATGATTATCCGGCGGAACCTTTTCGCATAAAAGCAGTTGAAACCGTAAAAATGATCTCTCGCGAAGAACGCGAGAAAGTTATCAAAGAAGCAGGTTACAATACCTTTCTCATCAATTCCAAAGATGTGTATATCGATTTGCTTACCGATAGCGGAACCAACGCCATGAGCGACAAGCAATGGGGCGGAATGATGATGGGAGATGAGGCCTACGCCGGAAGCAGAAACTTTCAACACCTCGAAAAAACTGTTCAGGAAATTTTCGGATTCAAGCATTTAGTGCCTACACATCAGGGACGTGGAGCGGAAAATATCCTGTCGCAAATCGCAATCAAGCCTGGGCAGTCTGTTCCCGGAAATATGTATTTTACTACCACACGTTATCATCAGGAACGAAATGGTGGAATTTTCGTTGATATTATCCGTGATGAAGCACACGATGCCGGATTGGATATTCCGTTCAAGGGAAATATCGATTTGAATAAACTGCAGGATGTTATAGACGAAAAAGGCCCGGAAAGTATTGCCTATGTTTGTCTTGCCGTTACTGTAAATTTAGCTGGAGGACAACCCGTTTCTATGGAAAATATGCGTGCCGTTCGTGAATTAACCAACAAATACGGGATCAAAGTGTTCTACGATGCTACCCGTTGCGTGGAAAACGCTTATTTCATTAAAGAACAGGAAGAAGGGTTTGCTGACAAATCCATCAAGGATATCGTTCGAGAAATGTTCAGTTATGCTGATGGTTGCACCATGAGCGGTAAAAAAGACTGTTTGGTGAATATTGGCGGATTTCTGTGTATGAACGATGACGATCTGTTCTCTGCCGCAAAAGAACTGGTGGTTGTTTACGAAGGAATGCCATCGTATGGAGGAATGGCAGGTCGAGATATGGAAGCTATGGCTATCGGGTTGGAGGAATCAGTTCAATTTGAATATATCGAATATAGGATAAAACAGGTCCGCTATTTGGGTGAAAGGCTGAAAGCTGCCGGAGTCCCCATTGTAGAGCCTGTTGGCGGTCACGCCGTTTTTCTGGATGTTCGTCGTTTTTGTCCGCATTTAAAGCAAGAAGAACTTCCGGCACAAAGTTTAGCTGCAAACCTATATGTAGAGTCGGGTGTCCGTTGCATGGAACGTGGCATTGTTTCTGCCGGACGCGATAAAACTACGGGTGAAAACCACAAACCTAAATTGGAAACTGTTCGATTAACTATTCCGAGACGCGTGTATACATATAAACACATGGACGTGGTAGCCGATGCGGTTATCAATCTGTACAAACACAAGGAAAGAATAAGAGGTCTTCGTTTCGTTTACGAACCTAAACAACTGAGATTCTTTACCGCAAGATTTGAGGAAATTTAAAAGTAGAGTTTATGAAAAGGAGAGAGGCTGTACAAAAGTGAAATTTTGCCAGCCTCTTTTTTATAGTGATCTTCGTTCGGTAATTTTATAGCAACTGATCCAGCGATTGCTTTAAATCGGAAATAATATCTTCTGCGTTCTCCAATCCAACTGACAAACGAATAAGCCCATCGCTGATATCGCTCGCGTGTCGTTCTTCAGGAGAATAAGTGGAGTGAGTCATGCTGGCAGGATGTTGAATAAGCGTTTCAGCATCTCCCAAGCTTACCGATATGGCAATTAACCGAAAATTGTTGAGCAGTTTCTTTCCCGCTTCCATACCACCTTTCACTTCAAATGAAATGATTGCTCCCGGGAGCGACATTTGCTTTTTTACCAGTTCAAATTGAGGAAACGAAGTTAATCCGGGAAACAAAACTCTATTCACGGCAGGATGCTTTTCAAGAAACTCAGCTACTTTTTGAGCATTTTGGCAATGCTTTTCCATCCTTATTTCGAGTGTTTTCAATCCACGCGCGATCAAAAAGGCATCGAAAGGACTCAGACAAGCTCCGGTCATATCTTTCACCCCCACAAACCGGACTCTATCGATATAATCTTTCTTTCCGATAACAAATCCGGCAATAACATCGCCGTGTCCGTTCAGGTATTTCGTTGCTGAATGAACAATAACATCGGCACCCAATTCTATAGGTCGTGTTATATATGGTGTTGAAAAAGTATTGTCAACCATCAAAATGCAATTATTTTTCTTGTGGACAATTTCTGCGATTGCTTTTAAATCTGCGATGTAAAGATTGGGATTAGCCGGTGTTTCCAGATAAACCAGTTTTGTATTCGGTCGCATGGCAGTCTCAATATTTTTTGGGTCACGGATATCAACAAACGATATATCAATTCCATATCGGTTAATTCCGTGGTTCAGAAATGCGAAAGTACATCCGTAAAGTGTTTTTGAAGCGATAATATGATCGCCGCTTTCCACACACGACCAAATGGCCGATGTAATCGCTCCCATTCCCGAAGCCGCTGAAACGCAGGCTTCACCTCCTTCCAATAATCGAATTTTTTCTTCTACCGAAGTGCATGTGGGATTTCCTAAGCGAGTGTAAATATATCCCTGCTCTTCCAATGCAAAGCGACGTCCGCCTTGTTCCGCCGTCTCAAAAGTAAATGCCGAGGTTTGGTAAATGGGGTCACAAAGAGAACCGAATTGATCTTTCTGCCGTCCTCCGTGTATGGCTTTTGTTGCGAATCCTTGTTGGTTAACCCGGTTGTTGTGCATAATCGTATAGTATTTAGATAATCATAATCATACAAATTTATAACAAATTGATTGAATATATGTGAATCATGGGTAATATTTTTGCTAATAATATAGCATTAAGCCACAAGACCTATTTTGATTTGGAAAGTTTCTAAATCTAAAAAAGCGCAAATGTGCGCATGTCACACATATTTTACTTAAATTTGCAGAAAAATTATCCTAAACATTATAAATCAGAACAAATGAAAAGAGACACGCAAATTTTCGAAATTATCGAAAAAGAAAAACAACGTCAATTAAAAGGGATAGAACTTATTGCGTCTGAAAACTTCGTTAGCGAGCAAGTGATGGAAGCTATGGGTTCTGTACTAACCAATAAATATGCCGAAGGCTATCCGGGCAGACGCTATTACGGTGGATGCGAAGTGGTGGATTTGGGTGAACAATTAGCGATAGACCGTTTAAAGAAAATGTTCAATGCCGAATGGGCAAATGTACAACCACACTCGGGTGCACAGGCTAATGCAGCTGTTTTCCTTGCTTGCTTAAAAGCCGGAGACAAATTTCTCGGATTGAATTTATCTCATGGAGGTCACTTATCGCACGGTTCGCCTGTGAACTTCTCCGGTTTAATGTTTACGGCATTGGAATACAATGTTCGCGAAGATAACCAGCAGGTAGATTACGATCAATTGGAATCGGTTGCCCGTGCGGAACGCCCGAAACTGATCATCGCAGGTGCATCGGCTTATTCACGCGAATGGGATTATGCCCGCATTCGCAAAGTTGCCGACGAAATCGAAGCCATTTTTATGGTAGATATGGCACATCCTGCCGGATTAATTGCTGCCGGATTGCTGGACAACCCGCTCAAATATGCTCATATAGTAACTTCCACCACTCACAAAACACTTCGTGGCCCTCGCGGAGGTATAATTTTGATGGGTAAGGATTTCGAAAATCCGTGGGGACTGACAACTCCGAAAGGAGAAGTAAAAATGATGTCGGCTATTCTCGATTCAGCTGTTTTCCCGGGAATGCAGGGTGGACCGCTTGAACACGTTATTGCTTCGAAAGCCGTATCGTTTGGCGAAGCGTTGGAACCCGAATATAAAATTTATCAGGCACATGTGAAGAAAAATGCTGCAGTAATGGCACAAGCGTTTGTGGATAAAGGTTACAACGTGGTTTCAGGTGGAACGGACAACCACATTGTTTTGGTTGATTTACGCACCAAATTTCCCAATCTAACCGGAAAAGTTGCTGAACGGGTGTTGGGCGAGGCAGACATCACCACCAACAAAAATATGGTTCCGTTCGATAGTCGCAGCCCGTTCCAGACATCAGGATTGCGTTTCGGATCACCGGCCATTACCACTCGCGGAGCGAAAGAGAGCCTGATGGGAGAAATCGTGGAAATGATCGACACTGTTCTTGCTGATGTGGAAAGCGATAAAACGATTGCATCGGTTCGTGAAAAAGTAAATGCTACGATGAAACAATTTCCGTTGTTCGCATGGTAAAACCTATAAATCCCTAATGGGAATTTTTATAAGAGGAGTCTATGATTGGATTCCTCTTATTTTTTGTAAATTTGCACAAATTCGAATTACGAAAACTCGAATGCATATTCTTCAAACCGACATAAAATTTGTTCCCGGCGTTTGGTCCAAACGGGCTGAGATTCTCAACAAAGAACTCGATATTTTCACGTTGGGTGATTTGTTGCGTTATTATCCTTACAGATATATCGATAGGAGCCGGATGTACTATGTGCACGAAATCGATGGCAGTATGCCGTACATCCAACTCAAAGGGAAAATTACGGCTTTCGAAACGTTTGGTGAAGGACGAAAAAAACGGCTTGTTGCTCATTTCACCGATGGCACAGGATTTATCGATTTAGTGTGGTTTCAGGGAATCCGATTTATTGAGGGAAAATACAAAGTTAATCAGGAATATATTGTCTTCGGTAAACCCACGTTATTCAACAATCGGTGGAACATTGCCCATCCTGAAATTGATCCGTATATGAGTGAAGCCGACCGTCCGGACGGATTAATGGCGATGTACAATACCACGGAGAAGATGAAAAACCACTATCTGAATTCGAAAGCCATTCAGAAAATCATTGAAGGTGCGTTTGGAATGATAAAAGAGCGTCTGCCGGAATCACTTTCACCGGATGTGGTGAAAAAAGCTAATTTAATTCCGTTTCACGATGCCATTGAAAATATTCATTTTCCTAAAAATCCGATCCTTCTTCGCGATGCGGAATTCAGATTGAAGTTTGAAGAGTTGTTTTACATTCAACTCAATATCGTTAGATATGCTTCCGATCGGAAAGCTAAATTAAATGGATTCCTTTTTAAAAGGGTAGGTAAATATCTGAATTCGTTTTACGAAAAACATTTGCCGTTTGAACTTACCAATGCACAAAAGCGAGTGATTAAGGAGATCCGTAAAGACACTGCATCGGGCAAGCAAATGAATCGATTGCTTCAAGGTGATGTGGGAAGCGGGAAAACGCTCGTTGCCATAATGTGTATGCTGATCGCAATGGATAATGGTTTTCAATCGTGCCTGATGGCTCCTACCGAAATTCTGGCATCGCAGCATTTCGAAACGTTCAGTAGTCTGCTTTCGGATATGAACGTGAATGTGGCATTATTGACGGGTTCAACAAAAAAGAAAGAGCGTGAAGAAATTCATGCCGGATTGTTATCGGGCGATATTCATATTCTAATTGGCACGCATGCGCTGATTGAAGACGTGGTGCAGTTCAAAAACTTAGGATTTGTGGTAATTGATGAGCAGCATCGGTTTGGCGTGGCGCAACGCGCCAAATTATGGACAAAAAATGAACATCCGCCACACGTGCTGGT
>ENA-UOOM01002580-UOOM01002580.1-fermentation-metagenome-genome-assembly--contig:-NODE-2580-length-14617-cov-13.281555_pt1 | contig 14617 bp, 13 predicted proteins | sample MGYA00245781_ERZ724031 | MGnify/ENA primary metagenome ERZ724031 (study PRJEB28704, sample SAMN03018317) | fermentation metagenome | biome: anthropogenic terrestrial biome; feature: soil... | reverse complement strand
CCTAATCTCAATATTGGTTATCAAGCATGTAAACAATAACAACTAAACAACGTGTTCAGTCGTTTAATCTACTGTAGCAGGCAAGGAGAGTCCGATGGCAAACCGGGAATATCCTACAGATTACGAAGCCAAACAGATGATACTGGATGTGGGTCGCCGGATGTACCAAAAAAACTTCGTGGCGGCCAACGATGGCAACATCACCTGCAAGGTGGATGATGACATCATCTGGGCCACGCCCACCGGCGTGTCCAAGGGCTTTATGACCGAGGACATCTTGGTGAAGATGTACCTGGATGGCCGGGTGATTCATCAGGGCGATTTGGGGCCATCTTCCGAAATCAAGATGCATCTACGTATCTATGAGGAAAACCCCGCCATTCGCGGCATCACCCACGCGCATCCTCCTATCTGCACCTCCTTTGCCATCGCCGGCATCAGCCTGGACAAGGCCATCTACCCCGAGGCGCTGGTCAACCTGGGCACGGTGCCCTGTGTGCACTACGAGACACCGGGTTCCCCCGCGCTGCCCGATTCTGTTGCCCCCTACTGCAAGGATTACAACGCCCTGCTGTTGGCCAATCACGGCGCGGTCAGCTGGGGCACCTCGCTGATTGAGGCCTTCTACCGCCTGGAATCCATGGAGCATTATGCCCTGGTGCTGATGTACACCGGCAACGTCATCGGCAAGGCCAATGTGCTCAGCTGCGATCAGGTACAGGAGTTGCTGGACATCCGAACCCGCATGGGCATCAACGCCGGCGGCGTGCCGCCGTGCGCGCCCCGCCCCTCCAACGTGCAGGATGTGCTGGCAGGCCACTCTCCGCTGAACGCAACCGCTACCCCCGAGATCAAAACCTATCAGCCATCCACCCCTTCCGCACCGCCAGCCGCAAATAGTGCCAGCGGCCTATCCCCCGCGGATATCGAGCGCGTGCGCCAGGCGGTCATCGACCGGCTGCGCGGGGTGTAATCTCTCAGAATCCCCTGAAGGTATCTATCTATTTAGCATGAAGGGAGGCGGCAACCATGAAGGCCATCATCATCGGCGGCGTCGCGGCCGGCATGTCTGCTGCCTCCAAACTGAAGCGCACGGTGCCGAGTGCCCAAATCAATGTCTATGAACGGGGCAGTTTCCTTTCCTACGGCGCGTGCGGCATCCCCTACTATGTGGGCGGCGTCAACGATGACCCTAATTTGCTGATTGCCCGCAGCCGGGAGGATTTTGAGAAGCAGGGTATCCGGACTTTCCTGCGCCACGAAGTCATTGGCCTGGACGCTTCCCGCCGTGTGGTCCAAATCAGGGACCTGGACCAGGGACAAGTGTTTGAAGACAGTTACGACAAACTGATGATCGCAGTCGGCTGCGACAGCGTGGTGCTGCCCATCCCGGGCGCGGACCTGCCCGGCGTGTTCTACCTGACATCCATGGAAGACGGGCTGCTGCTGGAGAAAATCCTCAGCCTGCCCAATGTACGCAGCGCCGTCATTGTGGGCGGCGGCTACATCGGCGTAGAGATGGCCGAAGCGCTGTTGGAACGCAAGCTGTCCGTCACGCTGATTGAGGCGGCCGACCGCCTACTCACCCCGTTTGAGCCCGCGTTTTCGGAACTATCGGAGCAGGAGCTGGCGCGCGAAGGCGTCCAACTGCGCCTGGGTGAAAAAGTCAGCGCCATCGAGGCGCGGGGCAATGAGCGGGTTGTACACACCGGTTCCGCCGCTTATGGCGCCGATGTGGTGATTATGTGCGCGGGCGTGGTGCCGGCAACGGATTTTCTGCGCGACAGCGGCCTCACCATGGCGCGAAACGGCGCGATTGAGGTGGATCGCCAGATGCGCACCTCGCTTAATGATGTGTATGCCGCGGGCGATTGCGCGGTGGTCTACAACCGCATCACGGGGGAGGATTTCTTTCTGCCGCTGGGCACGGTGGCCAACAAGTGCGGGCGCATTGCCGGGGGCAACATGGCGGGCGAGCGCGAGGAATTCATCGGCGCGCTGGGTACCGCCGCCATCAAGGTATGCGGCCTGGAGATGGCACGCACCGGCATGAGCGAACAGGACGCCAAGCGCACCGGCACAGCGTATGCCACCAACACCGTCAAGGTCTTCAACCACCCGGCCTACTACCCCGGCCGGCAGGAGTTGACCATCCAGCTGCTCTGGGAGCAGGGCACCAAACGTCTGCTGGGCGCCAATGTGGCCGGGCCCTATGGCAGCGGCGCGGTGCTGCGGGCGGATATGTTCGCCATCGCTATTCACACCGGCATGACCACGGACGAACTGGGCATGGTGGACCTGACCTACGCGCCGCCCTTCTCCAGCGTGTGGGACGCGGTGCACATCGCCGCCAACGCTGCCAAATGAGCAAGCTGACAAGTTTGCCGGACGCCTTGAAGGCCATCCCGGATGGCGCGATGCTTGCCCTGGGTGGCAACACCCTCAACCGCGCGCCCATGACCGCTGTGTATGAGTTGGCCAGGCAGCAAAAGCGCGGGCTGCGGCTGGTGAAAACCGCAGGCGCGATGGATGTGGACCTGCTCTGCTTGGCAGGCTGTGTACACAGCGTGGATGCCGGGTTTGTCAGCTACGAAAGCCACTTTGGCCTGTGCCCGCATTATCGCAAGGGGGTGGAGCAGGGGCGCGTTCAGTCCAACGAGCACGCGTGCTACACCGTCATCTCGGCGCTGCGCGCCTCGGCTTATGGCCTGCCCTTTATGCCGGTCGCCGGGCTGCGGGAGAGCGATTTGCGCAAGGCGCACCCCTACTTTGCCACCGTGCGCGACCCCTTTGGCGGTGAGGAATTGACCGTGGTACGCGCCCTGCGTCCGGACTGGGCCATTGTGCATGTGCAGCAGGCGGACGAATTGGGCAACGCGCGCATCGATGGCCCCCTGTATGAGGATGTGCTCATGACGCAAGCGGCGCGACGCGTGCTGGTGACAGCTGAGGAAATTGTGCCCGAAGGGTTCTTCCGCCGCAGCGAGCAAAAGCCGCAGATACCGCACTTCCTGGTACACAGCGTTGTCCACCAACCACGGGGCGCGTCGCCCAGCAGCTGCCTGAACCACTACCCGGTGGATGAGGAGGAGGTTGCCTCCTTCCTGGCGCTGCCGGATGCCGAGGCGCTGACCGCCTGGCTGAATGACCGCGGGAGGACAGCGCGATGATTCGCCCCAGTGACATGATGGCCGTGGTGCTGGCCCGCCTGATTCGGGACGGAGAGACCGTGTTTCACGGCGTTTCCTCCCACCTGCCGATGGTGGCGATGCTGCTGGCCAAACGATTGCACGCCCCCCATGCCGTACACCTCAACATCGGCGGCGGGGTGGACCCGACGATGGCCCGGCAGGATGGCATATCAAGCGCCGGCAGCAACCTATGGACGGATGCTCAAGCGGCCTTTTCCCTGGCGGATGTGTTTGATTTATCCATGCGGGGCGGGCTGGATGTGGCTTTTCTCAGCGGCGTGCAGTTTGACAGCCGGGGCGGCGTGAATGCCTCGCTGATTGGCGATTGGCAGCAGCCCAAGGTGCGCCTGCCCGGCGGCGCAGGCAGCGCAGTCCTCATACCCACCGCCCGCCGCGCCATCCTGTGGCGCACCAAGCACGACAAGCGCACGCTGGTTCGAGATTTGGATTTTCTGACCGCGCGGGGCCATGTATCCGACCTGGTGACGCCGCTGTGTCACTTCACCATGTATCAGGGCGAGATGCTACTGAACAGCATCCACCCGGGTGCCGACATAGAGACCATCGCCAATCACACGGGCTTCCCCATCCGCTACATCAACCTGCAGCGTACCCCGCCACCCACCCAAGCCGAGATGGCGGCGCTTCAGCACATTGACCCTGGTGACCTGCGGAACATCGAGTTTCGCTCATTGTAAAGGCAGACCCAACCCATTCAAAGGAGGTGACCAACGCACAAACACCGCCCGGCACATGCCGTGGCAATCGTTTCTGGCGGCCACTCGGGCCGTACCCTGCGGGCAGGTGCCCAGCAATAGAATGCATGGAGGGAACTATGAAAAGGATCGTATCGGTACTCCTGGTGCTCACCATGGTGTTCGCCCTGGCTTCGTTCAGCCTGGCCGAGACCAAGGCAAACCCCGTCGCCGGCAAGAAGGTAGCGTATGTGATGTTGCTGCCTTCGGCCACCATCTTCCAGATGTACAAAGACTCCGCTGAGAAGCTGTGCGCCGAGCTGGGCGTGGAATTTGACGCCACCTTCTGCGAAGGCGACTTCAACCGCTGGCAGGATACCATCCGCGCCAAGGCTGCCGCCGGCTATGACGGCCTGCTGATCAGCCACGGCAACCGCGATGGCTCTTACGTCTTCCTCAAGGAAGTCATGGAACAGTACCCCAACCTGAAAATCGCCGCCTTTGACACCCTGCTGTACGCGGACGGCGAGTATCAGAAGCTGCCCGGCCTGACCCAGTACTTCCAGGAAGACGCCAGCCTGGTCACCGTTTTGCTGGATGACATGATCGCCAAGTTCGGCGAGGGAGTCCGCCTGATCAAAGTATGGCGCGGCCCCAACTACAACAGCCCCTTTGACCGCCGCGAAGTCGGCTGGCAGGAATACGAAGCCGCCGGCAAAATCAAGACCGTGGGCGAAGTGCAGCCCCTGCAGGATTCCATCGACTCTGCCAACGCTGTGACCGCTGCCTACCTGCAGGGCGTCAATCGCGAGGACGTGGATGGCCTGATTGCCTACTATGACCTGTACGGCCAGGGCACCTACAACGCCATCATGGAAAATGACAACTTCAACGGCAACGTTGGTGCTGCGCTGCCCATGGGCTCCGTTGACATCGACCCCGTGGACGTGACCAACATGCTGACCCGCCCCGACATCTGGACCGCGGCCGGCACCACCGACTGGACCCTCAACGGCGAAATCGGCATGCGCATTTTGCTGCTGCAGATCGCAGACGAGTATGACAAGATCTACGACCCCGCCAGCGATAAGTTCGGCGTGGACGTGGTCGAAGTTCCCGGCTCCCCCATCCTGGCCAGCCAGCTCAAGCCCGACTCCACCGTGAACAACCTGGGCGAAGTGGCGCCGGATACCTACGGCAACCTGAGCTACCTGTCCGAAGCCGAGTGGATGCCAAAGGACCTGATTCACAAGTAAAACTGCAACGCGCGTAGACGCGTCTGAACCCTGACACGGAGGGGGCGCCGGAGCGCTCCGGCGCTCTCTCCGGCATCAACAAATAGGGGGCATCATGGAAAAGATCACCCTGGGAACCAGAAATGTGTCCATTGCCTTTCCGGGCGTCAAAGCGCTGTCAAACGTTGACTTTGAAGTGAGCACCGGAGAAATCAGGGCATTGGTAGGCGCCAACGGCGCGGGAAAATCCACCCTGATGAAGGTGCTGTCCGGTGCCAACCCCGGCTATACCGGTGAGGTATACCGAAATGGGCAGGTGGTGGATATCCGCACCCCGCTGGCCGCCAAGCGCATGGGCATTCAGATTGTCTACCAGGAGGTGGATACCGCTTTGGTGCCCACCTTTTCCGTGGCTGAAAACGTGATGCTCAACGAGACCATTTTACACGGCAAGGGCATGATGAACTGGCGCAAAATCAACAAGCAGGCCCGTGAAGTGCTGGACCGTCTGGGAATCAACGTCAACGTCAAAACATTGGTGCAAAATCTGAGCCTGGCGCAAAAGCAGATGGTGCTGATTGCCAGAGCCATTCAGAGCAAGTGCAACTTCCTGCTGCTGGACGAGCCCACAGCGCCGCTGAGCGACACGGAAACCCGCGAACTGTTCAACCTGGTGCGCCATTTGAGTGATACGGAGAACATCGCCATTGTGTTTATTTCCCACCGCATCGGCGAGGTCATCCAGATTTGTGACAGCTACACCGTGATGCGCAACGGCGAGATTGTGGATACCACCCCCATCACACAGGACACCACCAGCCGCGAAATCGTAGAAAAAATGCTGGGGCGCAGCTTTTCGGAAACATTCCCCAAGGAAGAAGTCGCCATCGGCGACATCGTGTTGGAAACGGAGAACCTGACCGGCGCCGATGGCAAGGTGAACGGCGTATCGCTGCATGTGCGCAGCGGTGAAATCATCGGCATCGCAGGCCTGGTGGGTGCCGGCAAATCCGAGCTGTGCAAGACGCTGTTCGGCGCGCACCGGATTACCGGCGGCCGCATCCGCCTGCACGGCAAGGATCTGCGGATGAAAATTCCCTCCCACGCGGTAAAGAACGGACTGGCCCTTGTGCCCGAGGAGCGGCGCAAGGAAGGCGTAATGGTCAGTGAGAACGTGGCCTTCAACCTGTCCGCCGCCAGCCTCAAAAAGCATTCGGTGGCCTCCTTCCTCAACCGGCCCAGCATCAACGCCAATGCCAAGCGCTTCGTGGATGATTTGGGCATCGTCACCCCGTCCATTACACAAGTTGTAAAGAATCTCTCCGGCGGCAATCAGCAAAAGGTATCGGTAGGCAAGTGGCTGGCCGCGGATTGTTCCGTATATATTTTTGACGAGCCCACCAAGGGTGTGGACGTCGGGGCCAAACGGGAAATATTCCATTTAATCAATAACATCGCCAAGCAGGGCAACGCGGTGATTTACGCCAGCTGTGAGAACGCGGAAATACTCTCCATTACGGACCGGGTGTATGTGATGTTTGACGGCAAGGTAACCGCTGAACTGGTGACCAAGGATACCAACGAGGACGAAATCATGTTCTACGCCGTTGGCGGCGAACACGCTTCCGCCTGATCAAGTTTTATCGGAACGTTAGGAGGATACCACTATGACGGCACTCACCGCGAAACAAGGGAAGACGACGGCCCGCATATTGCTTGATTGGGCGGCAGTCATCACCCTGCTGCTGTGCTTTGTCATCTTCACGCTGGTGAAGGGGCGCAGCTTCATGTCGGAAAACAACATGATTAACATCCTGCGCGCCATGTCCATCACCACGGTGTTTGGCATCGCGGCCACGGTCACCATGTCCACGGACGGCTTTGATATGTCCATGTGCACGCTGGCCAGCTGCTCGGCGTATGTATTTGTCAGCATGTACCTGTGGTACGGGCTGTCGCTGGGCATGGCCATTGTGGTGTCCATTCTGATTACGCTGATTATGTACCAGCTGACCATGTTCCTGATTCTGGTGTGCAAAATCCCAGACATGCTTGCCACTGCGGCCCTGATGTTTGTCCACCAGGGGCTGGGCCAGTGGTACATCGGCGGCGGCGCGGTCTCCACCGGCATGCGGCTGCCCAACGGCAATGACCCGGTGCGCACCACGCTGTCGGCCGATTTTTCCGCAATCGGGCGCGCGCCGTGGATTATCATCATCACGCTGGTCTGCGTGTTCCTGGCCTACATTCTGCTGGAGCACACCCGCCAGGGCAGGTACATGTACGCCATTGGCGGCAACCGGGAGGCTGCCCGGCTGTCCGGCATCAACGTCAAGGGCTACCGCTACATGGCCGGCATGATTACGGCGGTGTTTATCGCCGTCGGCGGCATCATGGTAGCCTCGCGCACCAGCTCCGCACAGGTAATGAACTCGGACGGCTACCTGATGCAGTCCCTGGCCGCGGTGTTTGTCGGCCGCTCGGTGGGCGGCGCGGAAAAGCCGAACGCCATCGGCACGTTGGTGGGCGCCCTGCTGGTATCCACGCTGGAGAACGGCCTGACGATTCTGGCGGTTCCCTACTACATGCTGCCCGCCGTCAAGGGCGGTGTGCTGGCCCTGGCGCTGATTGCGGCCTACGCCGGCAAGAAGGAAAACAACTAAGTATTAATGCGCACAGGAGGCACAAGATATGTCACGTTTTGACCGTTACTTTTTGATGGGCGTGGGCGATGTGATCGAGTACACGCTGGAAAAGACCCCGGATATCGCCTGGAACCGCGATGCCATGCAGGCCAAGGAAATCGGCGACGGAAACCTCAACTATGTATTCCGTGTGTGGGATGATAAGGGGCACTCCGTCATCGTCAAGCACGCGGGTGAGGCGCTGCGCATCTCGGCGGATATGAAGGTATCCGTGGACCGCAACCGCATCGAGTCGGAGATTTTGCAGCTGCAAAACCGCTTTGCCCCCGGCCTGGTACCGGAAATCTACATGTATGACACGGTGATGAGCGCCTGCATCATGGAGGACCTGTCCGACCACGAGCTGATGCGCTACGCGCTGATGAAGCACAAGATTTTCCCCCGCTTTGCCGAGGACATCACCACCTACATGGTGAACACCTTGCTGCTGAGCACCGACGTGGTGATGGAGCACAAGGAAAAGAAAGCCCTGGTCAAAAGCTTCATCAACCCGGAGCTGTGCGAAATCACCGAGGACCTGGTGCTGACCGAGCCCTACAACGACCTCAATGGCCGCAACCTGGTGTTTGAGCCAAACCGCGATTTTGTGCAGCGGGAGCTGTATGACGACAAGCGGCTGCAGCTGGAAGTTGCCAAGATCAAGTTCGACTTCATGAACAACGCCCAGGCGCTGCTGCATGGCGACCTGCACACGGGCTCCATCTTCGTCAAGGAGGACAGCACCCGCGTGTTTGACCCGGAGTTTGCCTTCTATGGCCCCATCGGCTATGACGTGGGCAACGTGGTGGCCAACCTCATCTTTGCCTGGGACAACGGGCACGCTGCCGGCAACCAGGCCTTCTGCGACTGGATACTCAAGACCATCGTCGAGGTGGTGGATCTGTTCAAGCAAAAGTTCCTCAAGGCCTATGACGAGCATGTGACCGACCCCATGGCCAAGGTGCCCGGCTTCAAGGAGCATTATCTGGACAGCATCCTCAGCGATACAGCTGCCTACACCGGCACCGAGCTGAACCGCCGCACCGTGGGCATGGCCCAGGTGAAGGACGTAACCACCATCGCCGATCCTGACAAGCGCGCCTTTGCCGAGCGGCTGAATATCCTCTGCGCCAAGGATTGCATCATGAACCGCGACAAGTTCAAGCAGGGCAGCGATTATGTAGACGCCCTGCTGCGCGCGGCCAAGGCATCGGGTTAAGGAGAACACCATGAGTACAGACGTGAAAAAAGACAACATCATGAATGTGGACACCGTGGCCATGGATGACGCGCACAGCGCGCTGGTCATCATCGACCAGACCAGGCTGCCTGGCGAGGTGCACATCCTGTCCCTAACGGAACAAAAGGACATTTGGGAGGCCATCTACCTGCTGAAGGTGCGCGGCGCCCCGGCCATCGGCGTTGCGGCCGCCATCGGCATTTACCTGGCCGCCAAGGGCATCAACGCCAAGCACTATGACGATTTCTATGCCCAGTTTAAGCAGGCCAAAGATTACCTGGCCACCGCCCGCCCCACCGCGGTCAACCTGTTCTGGGCGCTGGATCGCATGGAGCAGGTGGTGCTGGACAACAAGCATAAGTCGGTGGACGAGCTCAAGCGCCTGCTGCATGACGAGGCAGTCGCCATTCGGGAGGAGGATGTCCGCGTGTGCCGCTCTATCGGCGAGCATGGCCTGACCCTCATCAAGGATGGGGATGGCATCCTCACCCACTGCAACGCGGGCCAATTGGCGACCACCAAATACGGCACGGCCCTCTCCCCCATCCACCTGGGTGTGGAGCGGGGCATGCACTTCAAGGTGTTCACCGATGAGACCCGTCCGCTGTTACAGGGCGCGCGCCTATCCGCCTTCGAGCTGCATTCTAACGGCGTGGATACCACGGTCATCTGTGACAACATGGCCTCCCAGGTGATGAAAAACGGCTGGGTGCAGGCCATCTTCGTCGGCTGTGACCGCGTGGCCGCCAATGGCGACGCCTGCAACAAAATCGGCACCTCCGGCGTAGCCATCCTGGCCAAGCACTACGGCATTCCGTTCTATGTATGCGCGCCCACTTCCACCATTGACATGACCATCGCCCACGGTGACGATATCCCGATCGAGGAGCGCCCCGCCCACGAGGTGACCGAGATGTGGTACAAGCAGCGCATGGCCCCAGAGGGCGTAAAGGTGTACAACCCCGCCTTTGACGTGGCCGAGAATGGGCTGATTACCGCGATTATCACCGAATATGGCATCGCGCGCGCCCCCTACGACCAAAGCCTGCGCGAAATCTTCCGCAAAAAGGAAGAGGCCAACAAAAAGTAAACCACCTGCCCTGACGGGGCGAAAGGACGGACATGGACGACAGGATGCTGCGCGAGGCGGTGCTGCGCATGGTGCTGGGTGAGTTGGCCAGGCAGGGGGATATGCGTATCCCCGTCAATGCCTCCAACCGGCACATCCACCTGTGCCAGCAGGATGTGGAAGCGCTGTTTGGCGCGGGCTACCGCCTGCGAAAAATGCGCGACCTATTGCAGCCCGGGCAATACGCCTGCCACGAACAGGTGACCATGCAAACCGATGCCGGGCAATTGACCCTACGGGTCGTGGGTCCCGTGCGCCGGGAAACGCAGATTGAGCTGAGCGTGTCCGAAGCCGTGCGCCTCAAGATTGAGCCGATGGTGCGCCTGTCAGGCGATATTCAGGGTACCCCCGGTTGCTGGCTGATCAACGGCGAGCGGCGCACGCGCCTCCAACAGGGCATCATCGTGGCCGCCCGTCACATGCACATCTCCCCCGAGGAAGCGGTGCTCTACGGCTTGAAGCACGGCGACAAGGTGTGCCTGTATGTGTCCGGCCCGAGAAAGCTGACCTTTCACGACGTCATCGTGCGCAGCGGCCCCGGCCATGTGCTGGAGGCCCACATCGACCGCGAGGAGGCGAACGCCTGCGGCCTGAAGGACGGCCAGCTGTGCCGCATCATCCGGGGCGAACAGGCCGGGCCATTCTCCCCCTTGCCGCCCGCTGTCTGTCAGCCACAGGCACCTCAGGCCACGCCCCAACGGGGCAAGGCATTGCTGACCGAGACGGATGTGCTGGCCGCCATCAACCGCGGGCAGAAGGAAATCCGCTACCCCAAGAACACCATCGTCACCCCCCTGGCCCGCGATGCGGCCTGGGAGAAGAACATCGAACTGATAGCAGAATGAGCGGCCATCCTCGGCCGGAAAGGCAAGTGCTATGGCGCTGAGCGAACAGGAAATCAGACAGCTGACCGACGAAATCGTCCGCAGCCTGTCGGGCATTCGTCCCCGCATGGATGAACCGGCGGCAAGACCGGCAACCCCAAGCCATCCCGCCACCGGCAGTTGGATTTGGGATACAGCCGACCAGGCGGTCGCCGCGGCCAAGGCCGCACAAGCCCGCTTGGTGGAACTGACGCTGGAAAAACGCGGCGAGCTGATTGCCGCCATGCGAAAGACCGCCATTGCGCAGGCGGAGCACCTGGCCCGCATGGCGCACGAGGAAACGGGCTACGGTCATGTGGCGCACAAATTGGAGAAGAATCTGCTGGTCGCCCGCCGCACACCCGGCATTGAGGACCTGGTGACCAACGCGCACACCGGCGACCTGGGCATGATGCTGGAAGAGCGCGCGCCCTTTGGCGTGGTGGGGTCCATCACCCCCTCCACCAACCCCACCTCCACCGTCATCAACAATGCCATCAGCATCATCGCAGGCGGCAACGCGGTGGTCTTTAACCCGCACCCCGCGGCCAAGCGCTGCTCGCAGGAGACCATGCGCCTGCTCAACGAGGCCATTGTCGCAGCCGGCGGGCCTGACGCGCTGATTACCACCGTGCGCGAGCCCACCATGGAAACAGGCCAGGCCATTATGCTGCATCGGGACATCCCGTTGCTGAGCATCACGGGCGGCGAGGCGGTGGTGCAGGTGGCCATGAAGACCGGCAAAAAGGTCATCGCAGCCGGCCCCGGCAACCCGCCCGTCATTGTGGACGAAACGGCGGATATCGCAGCCGCAGGACGGGACATCGTGGATGGCGCAAGCTTTGATAACAACATCATGTGCATCTGCGAGAAGGAGGTATTCGCTGTCAGCCAGATTGCGGACCGCCTGATGGACGAGATGGTGAAACACGGCGCCTGGCGCATCAGCGGACAGGACATTGAACGCGTGATGGCCATCACCCTCAAGCCGCAGGGCAGCAAGCATGTGGTCAACCGCCAGTATGTGGGCAAAAACGCGGCGGACATCCTGCGGGATGCCGGGGTGGCCTTTCAGGGTAACCCGCGGCTGATAATCGCCGAGGTGTCGGATAACCACCCCTTCGTGCTGGTGGAGATGCTGATGCCCGTGCTGCCAGTGGTACGTGTGCGGGATATTGACGCAGCCATTGAGGGGGCGTTCCGTGCCGAGCAGGGATGCTCGCATTCCGCGATGATTCACTCCACCAACATCCATAATATGTCCCGCGCCGCCAAGCGGATGAACACCACCATCTTCGTCAAGAACGCCCCCTGCTACGCGGGCCTGGGCTTTGGCGGGGAGGGTTTTACCACCATGACCATCGCCACCCCCACCGGCGAGGGCGTGACCAGCGCGCGCTCGTTCACCCGCTCGCGACGCTGCGTGCTGTACGGGGATTTCCGCATATGCTGAGGACAGAGCAACAGGCGGCGGCAACCGGCCGCGGCATCATCGACCTGGTACGCGCGGCGGGCGTTGTGGGCGCAGGCGGCGCTGGCTTTCCCACGCATGTGAAGTTGGCCGCCAAGGCTGACCTGGTGATTGCCAATGGCGCCGAGTGCGAACCCCTGCTGCGCGTGGACCAGACCATCATGCAGCACCAGGCAGACCGCGTGATTAAGGGGTTGCAGGCGGCCATGCAGGCCGTGGGGACCACACGCGGTGTCATCGCCACCAAAAAGCACTACCATGACGCGGTGGACGCGCTGGAAACCGCCATCCGCGGCAAGGAAGGGCTGTCCCTCTACCTGATGGACAGCTACTACCCCGCGGGCGATGAAAAATCGCTGATTCACGACGTAACCGGTGAGGTGGTGCGCAGCGCCAAGTTGCCCGCCGACTACGGCTGTGTGGTGTGCAATGTGGGCACGCTGGTCAATGTGGCCGACGCCCTGGAAGGCAAGCCTGTCACCGACAAGCTGGTCACCGTCTGCGGCGATGTGCCCCAGCCCGCTACCCTGATGGCCCCTTTGGGGACCAGCATGCGTGCCATGATTGCCGCCACAGGCTTCACGGGCGACGAGAATACCCACACCGTCATCGAAGGCGGCCCGCTGATGGGCCATGTGCGCGCTGATTGGGATATGCCCATCACCAAGACCACGGGCGGCCTGGTGGTACTGCCCAAGGATCATCACCTTATTGCGCAAATCACCATGACGGTGGAGCGCCAGGTGAAGATTGCGATGGCCGTGTGCTGCCAGTGCAACATGTGCACCATCATGTGCCCGCGAAATCACCTGGGCTTGCAGGTGGAGCCGCACAAGGCCATGCGCGCCATCGCCAACGGCGACAGCAAGCTGCTGGGCAATGTGAACAGCGTGCTGGCCTGCTGCAGCTGCAACCTGTGCACCCACTACGCGTGCAACTTTGGCCTGACACCCGGCACCGTGATGACCAACATCAAAAATGAACTGGCCCGCGCAGGCGTTCGCCCGGTGACCGAGCAGGAGATCACGCTGGACACGTCGCTGGAGACCAAGCGCATCCCCATCTCGCGGCTGATTGCCCGCATGGGGCTGAGCGCCTACAACCGCCCGGCGCTATACAACCCGGCGCCTGTGACGCCACAGAGCGTAACGCTGCCGCTCAAACAGCACCTGGGCGCCCCGGCACAGCCTGTGGTACGCCCGGGCGAGCGGGTGAGCAAGGGCCAAATTATCGCCCGCATGGCGCAGGACGCGCTGGGCGCCGACATACACGCCAGCATGGACGGCACCGTGGACGCCGTCACCGACAGCGCCATCCGCATCAACGGCTGAGGAGGGATGAAATAGTATGTACGCAATTGGTGTCGTGGAAACCCTCAGCATCCCGCTGGGCATTCTGGCGGGCGATCAGATGCTCAAGACGGCGGATGTGCGGCTGCTGTCCGCGCAGACAGTCTGTGCCGGTAAATACATCGTGGTGGTGGCCGGTGAGGTAGCCGCCGTGCGCTCCGCCGCCAGCGCCGGTGTGGAAAGCGCCGCCCATGGCCTGGTGGACAGCCTGGTCATCCCCAATGTGGATGCCAGGGTCATCCGGGCGATGCAGGGCGCCTGCGATATCGGCCAGGTGCAGGCCGTCGGCGTGGTGGAGACATTTTCCCTGGCCTGCGCCATTCAGGTGGCCGACGCAGCGGTCAAGGCGGCGGCGGTGGAACTGATCGAGGTGCGCCTTGGCCGAGGGCTGGGCGGCAAATCCTTCGTCATCCTGACCGGCGAGGTGGCCGCTGTGCGCGCCGCCATTGACGCGGGCGAGCACGCCGAGAACACCGAGGGGCTGGTCGTTTCAAGCGTCGTCATCCCCTCCCCCCATCCGGACATGGTCCGCGCATTGATGTAAGCATCTGCGCGCAGGAATATGTGACGATTACAACCCAAAAAGGAGAGTAAAGGATATGTTGGAAGCATTGGGCATGGTAGAAACCAAGGGATTGGTTGGCTCCATTGAAGCAGCGGACGCCATGGTGAAGGCAGCCAATGTGCGCCTGGTCGGCAAGGTGCTGGTAGGCGGCGGGCTGGTCACCGTGATGGTGCGCGGCGACGTGGGCGCGGTGAA
>ENA-UOOM01002578-UOOM01002578.1-fermentation-metagenome-genome-assembly--contig:-NODE-2578-length-14628-cov-3.358197_pt1 | contig 14628 bp, 17 predicted proteins | sample MGYA00245781_ERZ724031 | MGnify/ENA primary metagenome ERZ724031 (study PRJEB28704, sample SAMN03018317) | fermentation metagenome | biome: anthropogenic terrestrial biome; feature: soil; material... | reverse complement strand
CCGTATCTACTATTCTAATACACCATCATTGTAAATGCAAGTTATAATATAATACTATTTAATTTTATTATAATGTAATTTTTACAAATTCACACATATCACAATATTCACCTTATAATATTTTTTATCCAATATACAAATGTCATATAAATCCATATCGCACTATATCTTTTATCTGGCATAAACATTAATTGAATACCATATCTGTGATTAAATGTATGTAAACTTGCTAAGTATGATTTTGGAGTAAATTGCGTTGTATATTTATGAAGTATAATATCTTCATATAATGAATTTTCAATTAACAAATATTTTTTACCATGATATATAGCAAATTCTTTTTCAAATCTATCTCTGTTTTGAGAAAGATTAGCGCTAAGCTCATCAAGTGATGCCTTCCGTTCAATCATAATATCATTATCAAAATAAATTGGCATATTGATTCCTAACTCTGGATTCTTATTTATATAAAAACTATAATCACCGCTTTTTAATGACTTATTAATATAGTTAATATGATGCTTATCAAACCAATTAAGTAAATGAGAATTATTTTTTTCACGAGTATCTACTATAATTACGATTGATTTAATCAATTGCTCTTTTTCTTTATCTGTATAATAGTATCTCATCTATACACCACCTGATAGGCATCAATCCAAGTCTGATATTCCCCTATTATTTTGCACCATTTCCCTTCAATTTTTTGGTATCTTTCTCTTTCATTTTGTGACAATATTTTAAGTATGGCCCCTGTTTCAAACGGCTGCAATGCGAATGTTTTAGTAGAAATTTTCATTATGCTTACTTCTCCTGTACCAAGATTATAAGCTGTTAATTTAGGAGAATATTTCGTATTCATATCCATTACAGCAATATAGTTTTTGAGTTTGTTATCTTTATATTCTATATAACCAAGATATGTATTTTGTGCTTTTATAATCATATCAATAGGAAATTCTTTATCAGGGATTTGTAAGCATAGCTCTTTCAACAAATCAGATGTATTAATCTTCTTATATGTTTTATCTGTTTCAGTTGCATATTTTTTTATAATATTCTCATTACATGGTAGCTTAGTTTTCTTAAATTGTGATTTTCCATATATATTCTTGAACAATTTATATATCTGAAATAGCTTCTTAGATTTTCCAAATTCTTTAAAATAGTTAAGTATAATTAAAATTTCTGTTTGTCTACTATTGCATGGATTAACTTTAAGAAAATCTATAAAAGTATCAAAGCGTTGGTTGCGTAATGAATAAAGACGATCGCTTACATCTGAATTAAAATATTTAATTGAAGCAGTTCCTTTATAAATTGAATGCGTTGCCTCATCTGGATAATAATCTGCTTTAGAATAACGAAATTGTATTGGTTTAATATTTATTTTAAAGTATTGCAATTCCTTTGTTATTTTATTTGTTTCATCTATATTATTGCGGTTTTGATTTAAAGCTACGGTATAATATTCTAAAGGATAATGACTTTTAAGATATGCGCAGTATATTGAATCATATCCATAACTCAAACTATGAGAAGAGTTAAAACTATAGAAGCTTGCATTTTCCATTTCTGTCCATATATTATCGAATCCATTATCTGAATGAATTCTTTTTATATAGCCATTTCGTACAGTCTTTTTTAAATTACTAAATTCATCTTTTGTAATAGTCTTTTTTGAAATTTTTTTAATTATTCCATATGTAAAATCTTCTTCAATTCCACAGAATATTAGAAATTGCATTATATTTTCTTGAAATAGAATATAATGATGGGATGATTCAAGAAGCTTATCTATTTGATCTACACCTGTTGAATAATATTTTCTATTTAAGAAATTATTTAGCATTGAAAAGCCGGGTCGTATGGCAGCTATAAATGAACTTAACTCCGCTACTGAGTGCGGTTTATATTTCATTACCATTGGACGCGCAAAATCTGAGTCACATTGATTTACCGTAGCAGTTAAACCTTTTGCATATATATCCCAAGTCTTATCATCTATCAATTTTTCAAGCTCATTAATGGTTGGCACTTTTATATTAGCAAGTTCACAAGTCTGTTTAATTAAAGTATAAACTGTGACAACAAGGTAATCATTCTTCAGAAATTTGTATTCATCTGCTGAATGTTTATCCATACAAGCACAATAAACAAGCCTGCCGGTAGTTTTATCAGTCAATCTCATTAAACCAATTTCTTGTGATATTGGTTTATCATAAAGAAGAGTTGAACATGGACTGGGTGATGCACTTTCTATTACGCCACGAAAGATTTTTGATTCTTCAATAAGCTGTTTCCATTTATTATCTTTTGTATATTTATCAAGATCCATTGCAACATCATTGTATTCTGAAATATCTAATCCTTTTGCTTTACACCACAATCTAAAAGCAGATGAATCTTGTAATGGTTTATAGCTTATCATAAAATAAACTTCATCATTGCCAAGAATATCTTTACTCGCTTGCACAAATTTATCCTGATCTTCTTTTGATGCCATATTTAAATCTATATCTGGTAAATTTCTTGTTTTTAAAATTCTTGCCTTTGACATAAATCTACTTGGATAAAGAGGTATATCATTGTTTACAATTCTATTAATCTGTGTAAATCCAAGTATATAGTTTGTTGCGAATGATACTGAAGATCCTCTGCCAGTTCGTGTAAGAAACGCATTATAATGGTTTACTGCTCGATTTGTAATGGCATAATCATCAATAAAGTAATCAGCCATTCCAGTATCTTCTATTACCTTTACTTCATTCTTAATTGCCTCTTTTTCTTCATTCCATTTTTCTGTTGGAACTTCTTTTCTTTTAACTTTCCAACACGAATTAATAATTTGTTTTAGTTCAATATTACTATCTGTGTCTTTATGGATCTTTGGAATTTTTATTTTATAATCAAATTGTAAATCTTCACAATTATCAAAAATTAATGTATTTTTTAATGCTTCTTTGATTTCATCCTCTGATAATACTCCTTGCTGATGGTAACGATTTATAATAGTATCTGAATCTGGATAATCCAGAATGAATCCGTTTTCTTCTGGATATTTAATCCCCTTAGCTTTCAAAAACATATTACGATAATATGCATCATTAGGATAAATATAATGACTGTCGTTTGCATGAATTAACGGTATATTATACTTTTTATGTAACTGTATAATTTTTTTGTTATATAATATCTGCGTTTCTGCTTGATGCGCTTGTGTTTCAAGAAAGAAGTGTTTACCAAAATGCTGCATTACTGGCATTAAAAATTCAGTTTTGTAGTTCAATGTTTTAAATAACCTACCGGCAACACAAGCCGTTGTTATTACTACATTCTCAGGATTTAACGATAATAATAGTTCTTTATCAATTCTTGGTTTATAATAATAACCTGTTCTATTTGCTTCGCTGATAATTCGATTTAAATCATGATAACCATTACGATTTAAACATATAATGATTAAATGATAATTGCTTTTATCTTTTTTCTTTCTATCATCTACATAATATACTTCTGCACCAACAATACACTTTAAATTGTTTTTTTTGCACAATGAATAACACTGATGAACATCTCCTGTCCATCCATGCTGTGTTGTAAAATAGTTCGTTTCACCTAACTCTTTGATTCGTTTAATATAATCTTCTGGTTTAGATACACAGTCCAGTGTAGCCAAATTACTATAACAATCATGTCTATGGTAATTATTATAATGCATTATTTTGTAACTTCACCTTCTTTTGTTTTTACATATTATTGGATGTATTAAATTAATAACTTTCCATGCCATTCTTAATTTTATAATCATTCACAATCATCTGCTTATGCGTCATTCCTCTAAAATGATTTTCATCAAGTGTTCCAATGAAGCTTAGTATCGGATTATATAAAATATTGTTAAAAGTGTCTATATCACCTGCAAAGTTCCATTTTATAAAATCAATATCATCGTATTCAATTTTAAGATGTTTACCATTACTCATTGTAAAAATTTTATATCCTTGGATACCGTCGATCATAACAGATATGGGTTCAAATCCAGTTCCTGTTATTCTATTAATTGATTTCATTTTATGAATTGTGTCTCCTGTAATATCAAGTGGAGATAACTTAACGTCAGCATTTATGATAGATTTAAAAGAAATTGGAGTAAGTATATCACTGAGCTTATCAATGAATTCATTAAATTTACTTTGCGATATTTCAATTCCAAAAGCATTTTCATGTCCAGCCGATTTACAAAGACCAGTTTTATTTACTATTGCTTTAAAATTCTTTACTCCAACCCCACGACCGCTACCTCTCCAATCTTCTCCATCTTGATGTATGACTAAAACCGGACGCTGATACGCTGCAATTAGTTTATTACCGAGTAGCCCAGCTAATTCATAATTATCTGATATTTTAACAACAAGAAATTTATTATTGCTTTGACCCTGCGCTTGTTTAATTACATTCGGCATGATATGCGCAATAGTAAAATTCTGTTTTTCTTTGCACTTCTTTAATTTAGAAATATTATCGCGTACTTGTTTTACATCATCTGTAATAAATATTCTTGCGGCATCTTTATTTTGAAACTCACGACAAGCTGCATTGATAAGTGGAGCCACACCAAATGATACAGCCGTACTATCAAATGCATAGTTTCCGTTAATTTTCTTTAATCCAATATTGTTGATTCTTTTAAACCCCTGATCACATATAAATCTATTTTCAAGACTGTTTTGAGAAACATCACACATATCTGAAATAATTCCGCAAGCTGCTAAATCAATATACTGACTAGCATATTTTGTATTTAAAATTGTATCCAAATACATACAAAATTTCCATACGACGCCTGAACCAGAAAGCTGACTATTTGGATAATCAACAGCCGAGCTTACAAGGTTAATAGCTTTTGAATCAATTTCACGATTAGGAATATGGTGATCTAAAACTATAATTTGAATGTTTCTATCAATTAATTCTCTATATAATTTCATATTTGAATTAAGACTATCTACAATAATTAAAATATCTGTATCAATATAGTTAGACATCATCTCTTCTTGAAGACCATGTTTTTTACCAATATTAATCGTCCAATCAAGATTGTTTGTAAAATTTAATAAATACCTATACATTATAGAACCAGATGAAATTCCATCATTATCAATATCAAAAAACACCTTAAATTTCTTATTATGCTTTAGACCATTTATAACAATCTGCGCAGCATTATCTATATTTTTAAATTTATTATAAGGAATTATATCTTCCTTGGATGGATTTAAAAATTTATCAATATTTTTTATCCCGCGTCTATGTAAAATTTCACTTGTAAGACTAATAGCATCCATTCCAGTACCATTAAACCCTACATTCCAAACTTTTTCTATCATTCTCACCCCTAAACATATACAATATCATTTTCAATTATATCATTCAATCTTTTATATCCTAAATCACAAGGATTGCTTTTTGGTGGTATATTTTTACTGATCCTATAATCCCAATAACCAATTTGTACTTCAGACATACGAGTATATGACGTTAATTTCAGTATATTCTTTTTTGTAATGTTTAAATCAAGCCCCTCATCAAGCATAAATATTATTCGTTTTGGATTTAACTCCATTAAAAGTCTGCATTGATAATCTGTTAAAGAACAAAATTATGCCTATTACATGTATCCGCTTGCATTACCGCTTTTTCTGATTCAACTATAAAAACTGTCGTGTTTGTTAAATATTCATAATTAATCGAATAACCATACAGAGTATAGCTAACCCTGCATGGTACTAAGTAATAATACTTTATGTCATTTTCATTTACCTCCCAATTCGCGCGTCCTTTTATTCCAATTAATTCGCCATAACTATTATAAATTGGAATTGTTATACGTTGTGATTCAATATCAAAACCAATATGAAATTTATTTTGTGATTTAATTCCAATATTATCTTTAAGAAATCGCATATTAGGACATGCTTTATAATTCTTTAACATAGAGTCAGGATATGTCTTTTGGACTTCTGGATTTGTTTTTTTTAAATGAACTTTTTCGTAAAATCCATCAAATGCTGTATGCTGTTCAAAATCAAAATAAAATGGATCTATATTCAATAATTTATTTACATATGCTATCACATCTTTGAAATTCGTATTACGATTTTTAATTATATATGTAAACAAGTCATAATTCTGATTACGCCCAAAATCCGTAACAAATAACGCATCATTATCTTTGAGTTTTATTCTAATGGAACTCGGATTGTGTTCATCATCAAAAGCGCATCGTATTTCATCTGTGCGTAAAGTAACTTTTGAAAACTTATAATGCTCTAAGATTGATGCAATATATTGCGGATTTTCAAGTAACCTCTTTTTAATTTCTGTTAGCAATCCAGTTCCATCACCTTATTTCATTACCTTACTTGTTAAGTAATATAACCGTGATGAGGTCTTACAAAACTTTCTTCTGTAAAGATCCCATGACTACCATCATACCTTAAAAGTTGAGCTATTCCAGTATCGGTACTATTTTCTTTATTTCTATTTTTATCTATAAATAACATTCTATAGGTCTTTTTTAAATCCGGTTCATATTCAACTTCCATCCATTTTCCATTAATCTTTTTACGCCGAAATGGTCTACAGTTATAACGCTTATTGTCCTTATTAAGTTCTTCAGCATAAACACTTCGCATTAGTATTAATACTTCGAGAGTTTCTTTCATTTGCTTTGACATGGACAATACAGAAGCATCAAGAAACAGTTTACCAGTAGTATTAATTGCAAGTTGCAATGTACAAAGTACAATAATATTATATTTCTTTGCTATTTTGTCGAGTTCGCGTGTATCTTTTATAAGCGATAGGTATTCTTTTTTATCTTTTGCTTCACCAAAATCAAGTTTTAATGTATCGTATATAACCGTATCAAATCCATCAACAAGTACATATTGTCTTACTATTTTTCTTAATAACGACATATTGGCATCAGGAATTTCAATGAATCTAATTTTGTGTAGATAATGTTCCCTCCAATATGCCTGTGCTTTATGAATCATTATTTTATCATTATCATCAAAATCACCCATTTTTAACTTTGATTTTGTGAGATGATAATAATTAAAATATTTAGCTAATATCCAAATTACAAAATTTATCTTAAATATTTTACATTGTTGTTCGTTAGATACAATTAAAATTTTGCGCCCATTGTACATTAGCCCCATACAGATTGTAGTTAATAAGTTTGATTTACCTACCGATGAATATCCTCCAATTACAGATAAAGTACCATCCATAAATCCATCTATTTGTTTTGATAAATGTGGGAGACATTCAATTTCTTTCCCATTTACATCAATGCCACAAGTGCTAAAAGGAGTTCCACGTTCTACTCCGCTTTCACAGTTTTTTATAAATTTATCATCAAAATCAATTTCTTCATTTTCAAGGATTTTATCTGAATATCCGGTACCAAGAGAAGTAATCTTTGAATCATACCAATCAATTACTTGTTCACTTGTCATATGACGGAATAGTTGAATAGGTTCAATTAATTTTCCTTTAATATCTATTGGCTTTGTCAAATTAAATCCATTGTTAAATAAATTTATTAATATATTTTCACGATATAGAATATCCAAGTATGTTTCCCAATTCTTGGTATTAATTATTTCAATCATGTGTTGAATTACATCCCAACCACCACGTTCAGAAAATCCAACCTCAACATCTTTTGATATATTTGATAAAATCGTTACTTCATCAAACGACGAAAATCCTTTTTTACGAATCATCTGTGCAAGGGAATAATAAAATATACCATCTTGAGTTAAAAAACTGCGCGCAGTCAATTGAGATTCATCTAACAATAACGGATCTGCATAAATACATGCAATTACATTTCCTTCATTCGTTAAACGATTTTCAAGTAATTCTTTCGGATACTTCTCTGATACACCTTTGATAAATTTGTCAATAATTAACCACCAACTTCCTTTTCAATATCACTTAATGATTTCTTTCGCACTTGTGGTTTATATTTAGCACAGGTTGCATCTTCATTGATTTCTATATTTTTTTTAACATCATTAGAATAATCATAATGAGTTTCATTTAACTTATTTCTTATAATAGCACAAAAATATCTTATTTTTGCAAACTCAGATTTAAACATCTTATTGCGCAATGTATTATTTAAATAATCCTCATCGTTGCATATATATGTATAAATATCTTCATATGGAAATTTATCCAATAAACCATTAATCTCTTTATAAAAAGCAGAACTTTTTATAGGATATTCAAAAATTTCAAAACATTTCATAAATATTTTATTTTTAAGTTCAAGCTCATGCTGATGTTCTTTATATTCGTGTTCATTACAATAGTAATTGTTTTTATCTTTAATCCTTACTATATAAGCAGTATCGCGATCGATTTTCTTTCCACATATTTTACATTTAACTGTTTTAGACATATTACTATCACCTCATACGCGATAAAGGGGATGTAAAGTCCCCTTACTGAATTTCACCTATTCAAATTTATTAAGCATTTCTTTTAGAACACTAATTGGCGTTGTCAATTCAAGCTTGTGTATGTTATGATTAATCAATACTGATTTTGCGTCCTGCTTTTGTTGAGGAGTTGCATTCTTATATTTCTTGCGAATATCGGTTAGTAACTTTTTAGACTCGGCCGTATTCGTATTGCTGACACTTCCAGATTGTGAATGCTCTTTGCTATATTCTTCTGCTTTTTTTTCACTTTCTTTAGCATCGTTCTCTTGAATTTTCTTAAATTCATCTTGAGTTACTTTATCAGAACGAGAAAGCCTCATACCGTCTTCAATAACTTCAATAAATTCCTTTGCCATGTTTGGCTTATCAAAAACCATATATTCTGGTACTGCTCCAGTTGCAAAACGGCATCCAGCATCAATAGATGTGGTACCACGAAAATATAGTTTACGAACTTCTTGCGTTGCATGATGAATTGTTTTATCCTTATTGCCAACCTTTACTGTTTCATTTTCAATTTGGCGATCAATGCAACCAGTTAATACACAATCAAAAACATCTCCAAATACACTTTCATACGTAGAAGTTAATGTAGATGTTAAAGCCTGATAACCATCGTCAAGGTCACCTTTTTGTTTCAAATTTTTATACTTTGTATGAGCAATAGCCCATACGCCAAAATGTGCCTTTTTTAAATCATTGAAATAATCTTTTACAAGCTGAACAACTCTAGTAGGGCCTTCATTATAGCCACCATAAACTGCTTTAATTGAACTTAGTTGTTTTGATGGATTTTCAATATTATATTGTCTCACAATTTCTTTTTCAGCTATTGGGAAAAGCTCATCTACTACATCAAATGCAATCATTTCAATATTATGTTCTTTTCCCTTTTGTTCAATTAGCCAGTTCTTTAGCTCTTTTAGTTCCTGCCATGTTTCCACATGCGTGCAATTCAGGTTGTCAAGCAAGCTATAACCTGTTTCTGCACCAAGCCCAACCAGCATACCACGTGAAGGATCATGAAATTTTTCTAATACTACATCTCTAAAAAGCGTTGTTTTACCCCACTTTTTAAGAGCACGCAGATAAATAGTGAGTCCTTTCATATCGCTTACAATTTTATTAATTTGTGGTTTCTGAAATGCCAATATACAATCATCCTTTCACATTATTTAATACAACTATCATACAGGTATATCTGAAAAAATATCATCTGGATCGGAATCTTTTACATCTGTAAAATCATCATTATTCTTTTCAGGTTTGCTCGCTCCTGAAAGTGGTGGAAGAATAAAATCTGAATCCTCATAGTTTGTTGGTTTTGGCCCAACAAGCCAGCCACGGGCATATCCCTTAATAATATCTTCTCTTACAATGTCACCATAAATCTTTCCGCCACGATCTTTAAGAATGTCCTCTTTAGTGATTAAGTTAAGCGCAAGCATTTCTTTTTCGTTCTGTGAAAGCATATCGTCTGTAATTTCAACTTCCTGAGAGCCTTCCAGAAGATCAACTTTCACTCCAATATACTTCCACTTTACACTATCGTCATTTTGAATCGTAAATCGCTTTTTAAAAACCTCAGCCCATTTCTCAGTTTTATCTTCTGGATCGTTTGGATTACCCTTAGCATTAATTGAAAGCACTACAGGACAAGGAATTTGCTTCTTTCTGTTAGAGTCATAGCTAAAAGTATATCCATGTACATAATATTTACCTTTTTCATCAAGACTGCCAGAATCAAGACTGTTTTTATTATAATAAATCTCAATTGAACCTTCGGATGTTTCAGGTTCATCCTGATCTGCAATACGAATTCTATTAGGAATATAGTGTCTATAAAATCCTTCGTGATCCGGTCTGTCATCATGCGTAATTGCAATGTCTCCAGTAATATGAAGCTTAACTTTATCTAACTTTCCAGACTTTAGAATCTTATAAACAAATTCAGCGAAATCAAATCCTGTTAGAAATTCACGCCTATGTTTATTATATCCCTCAATAATTTTATTAAAATCATCAATAGAAGAACAATTAAAATAACTAAGCTCTTCATCTGTCATGTTACCAGATTTAAAATCTGGAAGTGCACTATAAAATTTATTACGTGTTTCAGGATTATTCAAATCCACAATAAACTTCTTAAAAGGAGCGACTTTAGAAATCTGGTCTGGATTAAATCTATCGGCCCACGGAATTTCAAGTTTTTCTCCATGCACGAAGTTTCCGTCTTTATCACGTGTACTCTTTCCAAGTGTAAATACATTCCCATGACCATCTGTCCAATGTCCATCGCGTACTTCAAGAATATGACGATTGTTTCCACAAATTACATTAAATTTCAAGTCACGATTTGTCCATCCAGATGTCCTATAATCTTTTTCTGAATATGGTGTAAATTTTTCAGATGCCTTAGGAATTTTTGCGGTTCCAACAAATGTAAACGTATTTCTCAAATACATAACCCCTTTTCAAAAATAAATTTCAATATTACGTACATTACGTAGCTTCTCTCACTTTTAATCCTGTCTTTACATAATTAATTGTTTCATCGGCTGTCATTCCAGATTTAATACAAGTATTAATCAAATTATGAAATGCGGACTTAATATTTTCATCATTTATGTTATCAACCTTATTATTTAATTCAATATAATTCATAAATAACTCCTTTATCAAAACCAAAAAGGTGACATATTTTTTAATTCAAGCAATGACAAATCAAAGTTTGGATCTCTACTAAAATAATGACCATGAATTTTAACAAGTTCTCCATACGTATCTACGTGATGTTTAACGTCTGCTATAAATTGGTCATATTCTTTTGAAATTCGTTTAGTATCAGCATTCGCCATTTGCTGATGTTCTACTTCTTTGCGAAGGTCATCTGCCTGTTTACGCTTTTGATAACAACGTTTTTCACATTCTGCTCGTTCAATAGGGGTGCTATACTTTCTATGGCAAAACGCACACTCAAATTTTTTTTCATTATCGCCAACGTCATCATCATCAATAGTATCTTCATTGTTATTTTCCCTGTTATGTACCCGAATCTCCATGATTGTCTTCCCCTTTCTTAATTTTCATACTATTTTTCTTAAAGTTATCTGATTTTGTCCAGTTGCAAAATTTTAAAACATCATCTATTTTGCTTTTGTAATTTTCTGAATTAACATTTTTTAATTTTTCCGATACAATATCCGACATAGACATCATACCAATTTTATAACCCTTTAAAAGTTCATTCCGCATCAAATCCTTTATTTTTCTCTTTAAAATTTCGGCGTTTAATTGTATCGGCATAGCTTTCATTCAACCATCTCTTTCTATTTTATTTAATTTTCATAAAGCATTAATTAATCACTTACCTCCTATAACGAATTGTTTTTACATGTTTTATTATAAACTCCCCTGTTTAGAATATCAAGTAAAATTATCGTATTATTTAATAATATTATAATTTTACATATTGTAAATAAATAAATTTATAAACCTTTTATATTTAAAGATAATGTCCCAATAAGTCCAAACATTATTGATAAAACGTGGCAGATAGCAAATGAACCAGAATAATTATTCCTTTCTGTATAAATACAACCAACAACACTTAAAACACATAATGCTAACAATACATAAGCTACCAACATTATTACATCCTAATTAATAAATTACTATCTGTTCATTTTCTGGTAATTTAGACATAACAAGCATAGGTTTAATAATTTTAATAAACGTATCTAAATCAATTTCAGCATTAACATATACTTTATCAAATTTATGACCTCTTAGATTTTCTGCTATACACAAAGCCTGATAAGTATCTCCGTTTTTTAATTCTACATATAATTCATGACTACTATTCCTAATTTCCTTAATATCTCCATGCTTCATATCATGCACCATATTCAAAAGATGCATCCTTGCAATACTAAAATCTTTCGCCAAAACTAATATATAGCTACCTCTTTTTAGCTTACGACTTTCCATCTATTGATCTACCTCCGTTTAATAATTTAATTACGGTACAAGCAAGTTTTCAGCAATATCGTCAGATAGACCTTCTTCCTCAAGCTTATCCCATTTACTTGCAATTTCAGAAATTACATCTCCAAAAGATCTATAATTTCCATTTTCATTGGTAAGCACAATTCCCGCATTTTTCAATGCCGTTACTAATTTCTGGTTCATTTATTCACCTCTTTTAATTTCAGCTTTCATTCATTACTCTTCTTAAATTCAATTTGAATATCATCGTATCCTTGTTTTGCCAAATTCATCCCAAATTTAATTGCTTTAAGATAATCATCAGCGTCAAACAAATCACGTCCAATCATTGCATATTCTGGACAGTTAGAAAGATTACATACGCTAAAGCATTTTCTATCATTTATCTTTACTAATTGGTAAACTGTATCATTATAATTATCTGACACACTATAAACAATTGCTTTAATTTTCATCTAATCACTTCCTTTTACTAAATTACTAAAAAACCAAGCTACAGATAATCATTTTTAACAATGCTATTTAAGACCTCTTTAACACTATAATCCTATCTGTTAGTTCAAAATAAGATATATTTTTCACCGCCTTTCTTCTTGTTTACTTTAATTATAGACTTTTAATTTTACTGTTTCAAGTAAATTAATATTTTATAATATGCTTTTTGAAAAAAATTTAATCTGTCAATGTAATTCCATGCCACTTCTTTTTATCACAATATTTCCACTCAATGTTGCCGCAAGAATCTCTAACTTCTACGTTTTCAATATTTTTAAGTTTTAATATCCAGTCTCTATATTTCTGTTTTTCTTCATCTGTAGCGCCACATATCTTTTGCCACATATTTAACGTGTTGTCAATTTGCTCAACAGACCAATCATAATCAGACAAATTCGCAATTCTTATAATTTCTGCATTATTTGCATCCGCTTCTTTTTTCGCTTCCGCATATGTAAAAAACACTTTATCAGATCGAATGCTTGTATGAGTTTCGCAATTCATATAATAAGGATATTTTTTTACTATTTTATATCCTTGTTTTGTTATATCCGTATCAATGTCACCATGAAAAATTGTATCACTTTTTACTAAAAATCCATCTGTGTATGCTTGTTTAATACTTTCTGGACTTGTAATATCAACTTTATATCCTTTATATTTATCTGGCACCACGTAAGTTAGCTGATAAAGTTCTGTATTATATGTCCATCCTTTTGGTAATTTATGATATTTATCATCTTCAAATTTGTTAATAGGAATATCGTTAATACACCTACGTTCAAATACCTCAAGTAAATCAATACATACTGCATCTGAAAACTGTTCATCTACCATACCCCATTTGACATAATATTTTCCCGTATGGTCAAAAGAACACCAATAAACAATATCCCCTGTATTAAAACGTTTTTCAAAGCCTTGTCGCATTTAATACCTTCTTTATAAACAATAAATTATTAAATTTAGCCATTACCTGCAAACTTTCCATAATATTTCTTTCTCATCTTTTCAGCGAAAGTACCCGCTTCATCAACATCATCAAAAGTACCCAAAACTTTATTCTTGCCATCTACCATAAGTTGCACTACAAACTTACCATTAATAACTGCGACATTTCTATAACCTGATTTATTGTTTGAATTCTTACCTTTTCGATGTCTATCATTTTCTTTACAATTTATAACTCTAAGATTACATTTGCGATTATCTAAAGTATTATGATTTATATGATCTATAAACATTCCTTTTGGACAATCTACAATAAGGAAATGCATGTTTTGAGTATTGTTATGATAAACACCATTAATTTTTCCTACACAAAATGTTCTTTGTGCATATAAATCTTCCTTACCTCTAATACACCATTTTGCAGTAATGTTTTTAATCTTATTATTAAAATCATCTAAATCAACTATCGTATAATAATTGCCATATTTAGAATTTATAAGAATTCTTACAATATCTCCATCTATTTCATATTTATTTTTAATACCACTCAACTATGTATAATCACCTCATTTTAATAAAACATAATCGAATCAAATACTTCTTTTATACTATTCGATTATATAGAATTTTGTTTGCTTATATTATTGAT
>ENA-UOOM01002577-UOOM01002577.1-fermentation-metagenome-genome-assembly--contig:-NODE-2577-length-14640-cov-15.051697_pt1 | contig 14640 bp, 17 predicted proteins | sample MGYA00245781_ERZ724031 | MGnify/ENA primary metagenome ERZ724031 (study PRJEB28704, sample SAMN03018317) | fermentation metagenome | biome: anthropogenic terrestrial biome; feature: soil... | reverse complement strand
AGGATGTTATTGTTGTTGATGACATGATTGCTTCCGGAGATTCAATGATTGATGTAGCAAAAAAACTGAAAGAAAGAAAAGTAAAAAATGTTTATGTATTTGCTTCCTTCGGATTGTTTACGGAAGGACTTGAAAAATTTGACAAGGCATACAAAGACGGTATTATATCAAGGGTCTTTACGACAAACATGATTTACCGAAGAGCCGAATTATATGAAAAGCCTTGGTACACTGAAGTGGATATGTCAAAATATATTGCGAATATTATAGATACATTAAATTTTGACAATTCATTAAGCGAACTGTTAGATCCCGTTCAGAAAATCAAGAAATTATTAAAAAAATGATTATTAAATAATGTCTGTTTTGCAGGCATTATTTTTATGTGCACAGAATGCAAAAGCTATGCATATTTAGGTTTTAAAATATAAATTGAAATAAGTTTAGTTGTATGTTATAATTTTTATCATTAATATTTTAAAGTTAAGCATAATAAGAAGAAAGAACTTTTTGGAGGATGAAGATGGGTCTCAGAATGGATATTGGAATTGACCTGGGTACTGCAAGTGTATTAGTTTACATTAAGGGCAAGGGAATAGTAATAAATGAACCTTCTGTTGTAGCAATTGACATTAATACAAATAAAATTCTTGAAGTCGGAGAAGAAGCGAGAAAGATGCTTGGCCGAACTCCGGGCAATATAGTGGCTATAAGACCGCTTAGAGATGGAGTTATATCTGATTTCGACATTACGGAGAAAATGTTGAAATATTTTATAAAAAAGGCAGTTGGCAACTCAATAATAAAGCCGAGGGTAATAATTTGTGTTCCAAGCGGTGTAACAGAGGTTGAAAAGAGGGCTGTTCTTGAAGCAAGCAATAACGCAGGTGCCAAAAAGACATATTTGATAGAAGAACCTGTTGCGGCAGCAATAGGTGCCGGGCTTGACATAACAAAACCGTCGGGGCACATGATTATTGACATGGGCGGAGGAACGACAGATATTGCCGTTATATCCCTGGGGGGAATAGTAGTGAGCAGATCCATAAAGGTTGCAGGGGATAAGTGCGACGATGCAATCGTAAGATATGTACGAAAGAAATACAATGTTATGATAGGCTTAAGAAGTGCGGAAGAGCTTAAAATAAAAATAGGAACCGCATTCCCTGTGGAAGAAGAAAAATACATGGAAGTAAGGGGCAGAAATTTAGTTACGGGATTACCTGTTAATTTAACCATTTCATCTTCGGATTTGCTGGAAGCCATGGAAGAAACAATTACTGCAATTGCTGATGCGGTACATTCTGTTCTTGAAAAAACACCGCCGGAGCTGGCAGCTGATATAAGTGAAAAGGGAATTGTTATGACAGGCGGCGGATGCCTTATCAATGGAATGGATAAACTTATTGAAAAGAGAACAGGATTGAATGTAACTATATCAGAGGATGCCGTATCTTGCGTTGCCAAGGGTACAGGGCAGTCATTAGAGCACATGGATGTTTTGAAGGATGCTTTAATTTCCGAAAATATAAAAACAAACTACAGCGTGAGTTAAGGAAAGGGGACATATGGTTACGTCTCTTAAGCATAGAAGAATGTCCCCGAATCAGAAAAAGAAAATAGAGGTTAAATATGAAAGTTAGGAAGGCAGTAATACCCGCAGCAGGCTTGGGTACTAGGTTTTTGCCGGCAACGAAGGCAATTCCTAAGGAAATGTTGCCTATTGTGGATAAGCCCACAATACAATATATAGTAGAGGAAGTAATTGCTTCCGGAATTGAAGATATTTTAATAATTACAGGCAGAAACAAAGGCTCTATTGAGGAGCATTTCGACAGAGCCGTAGAGCTTGAAGAAAATTTAGAGAAAAACAATAAAGAAGAACTTTTAGAAGAAATAAAAAATATTTCTAAAATGATAAATATTCACACGGTAAGGCAAAAAGATCCTTTGGGATTGGGACATGCAATTTATTGTGCAAAATCATTCGTGGGCAATGAACCGTTTGCAGTGCTTTTAGGTGATGATGTAGTGGATTCGGAAAAGCCATGCCTTAAGCAAATGCTTGATATTTTTGAAGAATATAACTCAAGTATTCTTGGAGTGCAGCCGGTAGGATGGGAAAATGTTAACAAATACGGTATAGTGTCAGGAAATAAAGTAAGTGATAAAATATATACCGTAAGCGACTTGGTTGAAAAGCCGGATAAGGATAGTGCACCCACAAATATTGCCATATTGGGAAGATATATAATAACCCCTAAGATATTTGAAATACTGGAGAACACAAAGACCGGCGTCGGCGGAGAAATTCAGCTTACAGACGGGTTAAAGGAGCTTTGCAATATAGAAAAAGTATATGCATATATATTTGAAGGCAGAAGATATGATGTGGGGAGTAAAATAGGATTTCTTGAAGCAACTGTTGACTATGCTCTCAAAAGAGATGACTTAAAAGACAGCTTCAAAAAATACTTAAAATCTATAAACTTAGAATAAGGGGTGGGGATATGCATAATGAAAAATATGAAATATGGCTTAACAGTCCATATGTAGATGACGATTTGAAGGAAGAACTAAAGGGAATTGAGAAATTAGACAGTGAAATTGAGGACAGATTTTATAAGGAGTTGGAATTTGGTACAGGAGGAATGCGGGGGAAGATTGGTGCAGGCACTAATCGCATCAATTTGGTCACTGTAGCAAAAGCGACTCAGGGGATTGCCGATTATTTACTCGAGAAACATACAAATGAAGAAATTTCAGCGGCAATAGCATACGACTCGAGAAATATGTCGAAGGAGTTTGCTCAAAAAGCTGCCTGTGTATTTGCGGCAAACAATATTAATGTCTATCTTTTCGATAGTCTCAGACCGACTCCCGAATTATCCTATGCAGTGAGATATTTTAACTGCAAAACAGGAATAGTAATAACCGCAAGCCATAATCCTCCCGAGTATAACGGTTACAAGGTATATGACGAATTTGGAGGACAGGTGGTACAGGGTGCCAACAAAATTATAGAAAAGATTAATAAAGTCAGATTAGAGCAAATAAAATTATCCCAGTTTGAAAGAAACAAAAAAATCCGAATTATCGGAAATGATGTGGATACACCTTACATAAATGAAATAAAGAAGTTAAGCTTGAGAAATGACATTGATAAGAATATTAAAATTATATATACACCTCTTCACGGCGCAGGAAATAAGCCGGTGAGAAGAGTGCTAAGCGAAATGGGATATGACAATGTATTTGTTGTTAAGGAGCAGGAAGAACCGGATCCTGAATTTTCAACCGTAAAATCTCCTAATCCTGAAGAAATAAGCTCTTTTGAAGCAGCAATTAAAAAGGCTGAAGAACTTGAAGGTGAAATTATTATTGGAACGGACCCTGATTGCGACAGGGTGGGATTAGTAGTGAAACATAAGGGAGAATTCATTCCTTTAAACGGAAATCAAACCGGGGCGCTGCTTTTAAATTATTTGTTGACTTCCTTAGATGAGCAAGGGAAGATTCCCGTGAATCCGGCAATTGTTAAAACTGTTGTAACCAGTGAAGTTGCCGATTGCATTGCATCTAAATACAATGTAACAACATTTGATACATTGACAGGATTTAAATATATTGCAGAATTAATGCAGAAATTTGAAGAAACAAAAGAATATAATTTCTTGTTTGGATATGAAGAAAGCTATGGCTATTTAGCAGGAACCTTTGTAAGAGATAAGGATGCGGTAATTGCTTCCATGCTCATTTGTGAAATGGGTGCATATTATAAAAAACTAGGCAAGACATTAATTGATATTTTGAATGAAATATATGAAGAACACGGTTATTATATAGAAGAAACCGTTTCGTTAAGCTTTTCCGGAGTTGCGGGACAAAGCAAAATGAAAGCAATAATGGAATATTTCAGAGAAAATAAACTAAGTTCCTTAGCCGGTAAATCTATACCAACAATAAATGATTACAAGATGTGTACTTCATCCAACCTCATTAATGGAACTACGGTAAAATTAAATTATCCGAAATCAGATGTTCTTAAGTTTTCTTTTGAAGACGGTTCCTGGCTTGTATTGAGACCTTCAGGAACAGAACCTAAATTAAAAGTATACTTTTCAATAAAAGGAGAAAACAGGGATAAATCTGACGAAGCATTGAAAAAAACCAAAAACGAGATATTAAGTATAATTGACCGCATTCAAATTAACATTAGTTAAGACCAAAATATAAATTAGGGAGGCTGTAAATATGAAAATATTTAAAACCACTGCCCGAAAAGTTATTTTAATAATTTTTGCATTTGTATTTACATTAAATACATTTGCTTTTGCCGGAGTTAATCCGTCAAGAGAAGAATTAGAGTTTATGATTGAGAAGGTTGCTGAAAAGAGAGCAATACCGGCAATACTCTTAAAAGCAATAGCAAGGGTAGAATCATGCTATGAACATTACAATAAGGATGGCAATCCGAAAATTTCCGGAACAAGCATAGGTCTTATGCAGGTTAACAACAATCATGGAGGATACAACAGCGAAAAGCTTAAATATGATATAGTGTACAACATTGAAGCAGGCGCAGATGTACTTCTTAATAAATGGAGCATGAGTTCATACAATAAAGTTTCAAGTGTGGGGAATATGGACCCAAACGTTTTGGAAAATTGGTACTTTGCTCTTTGGGCATACAACGGATGGGCTCAAAGCAACAACCCAAATATGCTTTCATCTTATGCAAAGAAATACACATATCAACAGATGATTTACAATGTTATTGAAAAAGAATATGACAAAACAATAAATAATATCGATTTTTCATACCTTCCCGCAACAGGAAAACCGAGCAGATCCTTGGTTGTTCCTACACCTGCATACACTACCGGCGGTGACATAATACTTTATGAAAAGGGAGATTATGTAAGAACAGACGGTGTAAGAGAAAAATATCATTTGAGAGATGCTCCTGCAGGCAAGTATATATATGATGTCCCCGTAAATCAGTTAAGTACCGTAATTGAGGGACCTTTACTGCAAAACGGATACTATTGGTACAAAGTATATATAGATGACAATACCGTAGGTTGGATTGAAAGAAACTTCCTGTTTCGAACAGGAGATATTGAGCACGGAAGATATGTATTCGAAGATATATCCCACCATTGGGCCAGAAAAATGATTATGGATTTATATGGCAAAGATATAATCAGCGAAGCAGAATATTTTAATCCTGATAATTATGTTACCAAAGAAGAATACTGCATATTTTTAAGCAAATCACTGTACTATGCCGGTATAGATGATGCCATGATGGACAAACAGGAAGAAACTTTTGAAATCAAGGAAAAATCCGACATTCATCCTTGGGCTGTTGAATATGTAAAAAATGTTTATGAATTAGGATTAGTTGACGAGGAGGATTTACTCAATCCTTTGGAAAATGTAACAAGAAAAGAAGCTGCTTTAATGATTGAGGATTTATTTGAAATCAGTGAAGAATTTTCAACATTAAATATTGAAAATATTTTTTCCGATATAAGTAATTTAAATGAGGAAGAAATTAATGCAATTAAAATAGCCTATACCAACGGTATTATGTTTGGAAAGAACTCGGGAGCATTCAGTCCCGACTCATATTTAACCAGGGCGGAGGCTGCGGTAATAATGGCTAAAATTTCCGAAAAAATATAACAATAAATAAAAGTGCGAGGGGATAGTTTCTGACAATTAGTTGTTAAGAAAAACTATTCCCTCTTTTATTTATAAATTTTTCTGAAAATTGTTGCGGACATTTGTATATTATAAAAAATAAAGGTATAATTTTCAATAATATGGGAATATTTACATTATCTAAAGTAATTGTTAATTTTGCAGATAGTAGAACAGAGAGGTATGTGAATATTGAAAACCATAACCCATAAAATAATTATTTCGATTATAATACTTTTATTTATATTTGACACATCGGCATATGCGGGAACCAACCCTGCAAGAGAAGAAATTGAAGCAATGATTGATGAAATTGCCATAAAGAGAGGTATACCCTCAATACTATTAAAGGGTATTGCAAGAGTTGAATCCGTATATAAACATTTCAACAGCGATGGCAGCCCTAAAATTTGCGGAACAAGCATCGGACTTATGCAGATAAATAATGTACAGGGAGGCTACGACAACTACAGGCTTAAACACGACATTGTATACAATATTGAGGCAGGAGCTGATGTGTTGCTTAACAAATGGAGCATGAGTTCATACAATCAAGTTTCAAGTGTTGGAAATATGGACCCTAATATTTTAGAGAACTGGTATTTTGCCTTATGGGCATACAATGGCTGGGCTCAAAGCAACAACCCGGTTTCACCATACGCCAAAAAATATACATATCAACAGCTGATATACGATGTAATCGATAAGGAATACGGAAAAAAAATAAATAACATTGATTTTTCGTATTTGCCTAAAGAAGGCAAACCGAGCAGGTCCTTGGTAGTTCCGACACCTAATAATCATTCAAGCGGAAGTATAATATTTTATGAAAAGGGCGATTACGTAAGAACGGACGGTATTAGACAAGACTATTATTTAAGGGATTCTCCTGCAGGAAATTATATATACAGGTTGAATATCAATCAGCTTGGAATAATTACCGAGGGTCCTGAATTAAAGAACGGATACTATTGGTATAAGGTGTATATAGATGAAACAAAAGAAGGCTGGATAGAAAGGAATTGGCTTCTTCGTACAGGTGATACGGAATATGGCAGATATATTTATGATGACATATCATTCCATTGGGCAAGAAAAATAATTATGGATCTTTACGGAAAGGGAATTGTCAGCAGGGATATATTGTATAATCCGGACAATCCCGTAATGTGGGAAGAATATTGTATTTTTTTAAGCAGGACATTAAATTATATAGAAACCAGCAACCGGCAGGGAAAAATACAATTTAAAAAAGCGGCACCTTTTATTGATTTTGCAAATGTGCATTCCTGGGCATTGAATTATGTAAAGGATATATATGAGCGAGGTATAATGGAAGAAAAAGATATAAATCCATTGGAAAATATCACTAGAAAAAAAGCCGCTTTAATAATTGAAGATTTATTGGTAAGCAGCGATAAATATATGGATATAGACATAAAGACAATTTTTTCCGACTTGGAAAATTTGACGGAAGAAGAAGTTTCAGCAGTTAAAACAGCTTATATAAACGGAATAGTATCCGGCAAGCACACTAAGGCCTTCTGTCCCGATGATTATTTGACAAGAGCGGAAGCAGGGGTAATAATGGCTAATATAGTCAGCAAATATGTTCGTTAAATTAAAAAAGAAGGTTCTAAGCTGAATAAATTAAGTAGAACCTTCTTTTCTTTCAATATTGTGAAGCCTTATATCGTAAATTCTTGTGAATTCCTTTGTATCTTTATTATAAGTAACAGGTGAACGGTTTCTGTTAAGAAGCTTTACGATTCTATATACATCAATCCAAATTTCAGCCAATGCTTCCTTTTGAGATTCATCAAAAACCAATTGCATCCCAAAATGAAGGTGCGGAGTATTTATGTTGTTGACATTTTCTTTTCTTGAATATCCCGTCATACCTAAATATCCGATTACATCTCCCGCCAATACTATATCCCCTTCCTTAAGAGATTTAACATAGGGATGGTCCTTTCTAAGATGGGCATAATAATAATATCTTTTATTATCTAAGCTTCGTATTCCTATTCGCCACCCTCCGTATTGATTCCAGCCTAATGCTTCGATTCGTCCCGATTCAACGGCTATGACAGGAGTACCTACCGAGCCTACTAAGTCATTGCCAAGATGGACTCTTCTGAAACCGTAGCTGCGGGAATTTCCAAAGTCATCATAATGCCCGTAATGGTATCCTCCCGCTATAGGTGAAAATGCTTTTAATCCGTATTTTTTCACCCATATTTTTTCACCCGGATTGTTTTCATCATCCACCTGTATTTCAAAGGGTCCTACAAATCCTTCCAATACAGCTTTATATGCTTCATAATAATAACCATAATGGGTAAGCTCCTTTGTCATATCTTCAATGCTTTCGCCGCTTTTTAGCCTGTTTATCAGATTATCCATATCCTTAGGCTTATATCTGGAAAAATTACCGCCATATCTGGTACCGAGATAAGCTAACAGCTGAATCCAATCTAATTTAACTTCTTCATCAATGCTGTTGATATCGGCTTTTAAAGCTTTATCCATTGCCTCATATGAAACTCTGTAATCTACCCATTTAATGAAGTCTTTTTTTTCATTTGCGGAAACAGAAAGAGCCCTATTTGTGAATATATAAAGAATTGATGCCAAAATAAATATAATTAAAAAAAGTACAAGTAATTTCCATTTAATTTTAATAATCATTACTTACCTCTTAAATATAATTTTGGGGACATTCCTCCTATCCCGCAGAGCCTATCTCTGATAAAAGAGGTGTGTCCTCCCTTCCACTATAAATTTTATGCAAATTGCCTGTTGTTAGAACACTTATTCCATATTGACATTTTCCTGTTCAGTTTAAAAAATGTGCTTTTCAATTATTAAATATATTTGTAAAAGCAACATTTTTATGATAGTATAAATTGATTGATTGCATGTTCATGTGCAAAGGGAGGACCAATGAAGCTAAAATTTTGTTCATTATACAGTGGAAGCAGCGGAAATTGCCAATATATTAAGACGGAAACTGCAACTATTATTGTTGATGCAGGGCTAAGCGGCAAAAGAATTCAGCAGGAAATTTCAAATATCGGAGAAGATCCTAAAAAAATAGATGCTATATTTATTACACATGAACATATAGACCACATCCAAGGTGCGGGAATAATGTCAAGACGCTTAAATATTCCCATTTACGCTAATGAAAAAACATGGGAGGCAATGAGTCCTTGTATCGGGGACATTAAATCGCACAATATTAAAATATTGGATGACAGCACACAGGTCGGAGATTTAGTAATTAAATCCTTTGACATATCACACGATTCTGCCCATCCCATAGGCTACAACATATTTTATAAAAATAAAAAAATCAGCTTGGTTACAGATACGGGCTGCGCAAATGAAACAATTGCAAACAGTATTATGGATTCAGACCTGTTATTGGTAGAATCAAATCATGATGAAGATATGGTGCTTATAGGTCCCTATCCATGGCCTTTAAAAAGAAGGGTTTTAGGTGAATTTGGACATATGTCCAATGAGACCGCAGGATATTTGTTATCAAATGTTATAAAAAAGGGAACTGAAATAGTCCTTTTAGGACATTTAAGCGCTGAAAACAACTTTCCCCAGCTTGCTTATAAAACGGTCGAATCTATTTTATTGGAAAACTCAATAGATGTAAATCCCGGGATCTGCCTTGATTTGACCTATCGGGACAGATCAAGCAAAGTATATGAAATATAGGTGTATTATGGAAGGAAAATGCGAAAAAATTATTTATGCATGCATGGAGCATGTAGAGCAGGCACTTGATGATTATGTGAATTTCCAGGAGGTTCCTCCTCAATTACTTAAAACAAGTGAGGAGCATAAATGTACCTACTGCCTAAAAAACGCAGAATACATAATAATGAAATAATCAAAAATAATGCTTGAATTAGACTATTTCAGGTGCTATAATATATAAGCTATCCTTGCTCTTGGGAAACAAGAGCCAAAGTCCAAAGGGAGGTGACTCAAATGAGAAAATACGAAGGTGCTTTCATCTTATTATCTAACTTAGAAGAAGATGTAAGAAATGCAGAAATTGAAAAGATAAAAAGCATAATAACCGAAAGACAGGGAACAGTTGAAAAGGTTAATGAGTGGGGTCATAGAAGACTTGCTTATGAAATCGACAAAAAAAGAGAAGGTTTTTATGTATTTATTGAATTTACTGCAGGCTCAGATGCTGTTGACGAAGTTGACAGAATTTGTAAAATAAGCGACAATTTTATCAGACATATGATTACAGTAGAAGAAGAATAAATAAAGAAGAGGATGAGATATGAATAGTGTTGTATTAATTGGAAGACTGACCAGAGATCCAGAGCTAAGATTCATACCGTCGACAGGTATGGCTGTTACGAAATTTACTTTAGCAGTAGATAGAGAAATGTCCAGGGAGAAGAAACAAGAAGCAACGTCTCAAGGAAAACAAACAGCGGATTTTATAGGTATAACTGTTTTTGGAAAGACTGCGGAAATAAGCGCTAATTATCTTTCAAGAGGAAGCCAGTGTGCAGTTCACGGCAGAATTTCAACAGGAAGTTATACTACACAAACAGGCGAAAAAAGATATACAACAGATGTAATAGCAGATAGAGTAGAATTTATCGGCTCGAAAGATCAATCTTCATCACCCCAGGGGAAACCGGTACAGCCAGATAGCAGCTTTTTCAACGATTTTCCTGATGAAGACAATGACATATTTCAACCTGTAGATGATGAAGATATACCATTTTAATTCGAAACAATATCGAAAGGAGGAAAACAATGAGTTCTAGACAAGGCGGAAACGACAGAGGCGATAAGAACGAAAAGTACAGCCAAAAAAGAAGACCTCGTAAAAAGGTATGCCAATTCTGTCAGGAAAAGGCAACACATATAGATTATAAAGACCTTGGAAGGTTAAAGAAATACACAACCGAAAGAGGCAAGATATTACCAAGAAGAATTACAGGTGCTTGCGCTAAGCATCAAAGAATGGTAACGAGGGCAATTAAAAGAGCAAGATCAATTGCATTATTGCCATACGTAGCAGAATAAAAAAACGGCTTATGCCGTTTTTTTAATGCACTGCTCACCCCGTGACAATTCTAATTTTTATCTTATTGGAGACATTCCTCTAAAAGCTATCCTGCAGAGAATCACCCAATTTTATAGGTGTGTCCCCATACCTTACTTGCATCCGCCGCATCCGCCTCCACATCCGCCGCATCCTGAAGAAGATGTTACAACGGGTTTCATTCCCACACCTCTGCCGTTATTTTCTTCGCTAGATACAATTATGAATCCGCCGTACTCTTCAATTAAAGACTTTTCCGAAATAAAAGTTGTTTCATTAATTATTTCAACATCATCATTCTCGGTTGCTTCATCAATATATACACAAAAAATCGGTCCGCTGCATCCGACGCGATCAAGTGCAATTCTCACCTTGTAGGATTCGACATTTGCACTGTCCAACAACTCTTTAAATTCAATATAAGCCGTATCATCTATAAATATCATTGTATTATCCTTTCAGTGAAATAATTTCTCCCACAATGATATCACATAAAAATATAATTGTATATAAAAATGTCGGTGCATATTGCTGTTGCTGAGGAATTTTAAGCGTTTTTCAGCTATTTCATGCTTACTATCTCAATGCCCGTATAATAATGCTTCAATATTTCCTTGTAATTATATCCTTCATTAGCCATACCTTCAGCGCCCCATTGGCTCATACCGACACCGTGTCCGTATCCGGTAGTTAATATTTGTATTTCACTGCCTGACTGAATGAAGCTAAAATTTGTTGAATTTAAATTAAATAAGGATCTGATTTCACGTCCTGAAATTTCAGTATCATCAATAATTATTGTCTTGACTTTTCCACCTTCACTAACCTCGCCAAGCATAACTTTTTCATCTAAATTGTTTTCTGCTATATTCATATCACCGTATACGGACTCAATTTTATCGATGAATTCGCTTGTCGTTACCTTAACCGAGCCGTTTAATCGGGGAGACTCTCCCTCATAGGGACTTTCAACACTTCTTAAATAAGGAACTGCCGCAGAAAACACATCCTCTGAATTTTCTGTTCTGCCGCCGCTGGTTGAATGATACAGCGGCTCAATTATTTTGCCGTCATAGGTTAAAATTTGGCCCTTGGTTGATTCCACCGCCTCTTCTATTTTACTCCAATATTTATCATACCATCCTGCATCATGGGATTGTATTAATTCATCCTTTGAGCTCCATGCCTGACAATGAATACCGGTACAAACAGGTGCATCCTTATGTTCCGGCTGTCCGTCAGGATACTTTTTCAGACGATATAACAAATATGTTCGTGCGGTAACTCCCTGTGCTTTAAGAGCTTCAATATTAAACTCCGCCGGCATTTCCGAAGCAACCACGCCCTTCAAATATTCTTCAAAATCAATTACCATCACTTCGTTTGTTTTGTTGTTGTACACCTTGATTAATTCAGGTTCCTGCACCTCGATTGTGTCAAATTTTTCCTCATGTTTGTAAGCAATATCTTTTGTGCTGCCAGCTTCTTGAATTACTGCCGCATTTGTCAAATTCATTTTTTTCTCAAAGAAATTTAAAGATAAATTTGGAATAGTTAAAAGCATTGCAAACACAACCAAAGCATAAATTATACGGTTTAACATAAAAATCAACCCCTTTATCATAAGTTTCTTTAATATTCTATGAAAAGCAGAAATATTTAGAACAAAATTGTATTAAATAAAAAAAATGGGACACACTATTTTCAGATAATAAAGAAGTATTAAACGGGAGGTTTATATGAAAAACAATAGATTTGCGAGAGCAAAATCAAAAATGAAAGATTTCTTTATTAGACTTAAGCATAAGGATACAAGCTTCTTAATAATTGCTTTGTGTATAATGCTTTTGGCAACAGCAGTAGTATGGAGATATACTTCGAATCCTGAAAACGGTCAAAGTGATTTAGCAGAAAATAATGCACCAAACGGCGATGTTCAGGTTCATGAAGACCCTTATGAAGATTATGTACAAGATATCATTGATGAATTTCAGAATGCAGAAAAAGATAATGAAGATGATGATGGGGTTAAAACGCAGCAAATGGATCTAAAGTCCATGAAAGTTCCATTAGCCGGAGAGTTAATCAGAGAATTTACTATTGATGATTTAGTTTATTATGAGGCAATTGGAGAATGGAGAGTACATAAAGGAATTGATATCAAACCAAAAGATACCTTATTGATTGAATCCGCTTTAAAAGGGAAAGTAGAAGCTGTTAATAATTCAGAAATTACAGCAACAGAAATTATAATTGATCATGGAAACAATGTAAAAACATTGTACAGTAATTTAGTGTCGGCAAATGTCAAAGCCGGAGATACCGTTGAAAAAGGTCAGGTTATTGGAAATTTGGGAAAAACAGTCAGCATTGAGGCAACAGATGGTGCACATCTTCATTTTGAAGTAATTGTTGACGGTCAACAAATAAATCCTTTGGACTATATTACCATTGAATAACAAAATAAGGTTCTAATAGGACAAATAATCGCATAAAAATGTAAATAAGACGGTATAATGCCAAAGGGGGTTAAAAATGAAAGATTACATAGAACGCAGGGCCATGGAGATTGCGGAATATATTATAAGTACTGAATCCACCGTAAGACAGACGGCTAAGAAATTCGGCGTCAGCAAAAGCACAGTCCATAAGGATGTAACAGAACGTCTTCCCAAACTGAACCCTCCAGCTGCAAGCGAAGTCAAAAAAGTTTTGCTTAAAAATAAGTCTGAAAGACATATCAGGGGAGGTAAAGCTACTCGCTTAAAATATAAAGAAGCACAGAGCCATGAAAAAGTAAGCAATATGTAATTAACCACTTGATGAGAGACACCGACTGTAATAGGTTGGTGTCTTTTTAAATTTCTATTTTCAAATTGTTTTATGGTTAAATATAGAATCAAAAATAGTATAAAAAAGGCTTTGGGACATTTTTGGGACAAAAAAATATTAGTTTACTTAAATTCTGTCCCATTAATTTGTCCTAATGTTATCATTAATAAATTCTTGAAGCAGGTTTACGGATTCCTTTTCAACCTTTTCTATTGTATGTAAATAAGTATTAGAAACAGTATCAATTGTATCTCCAAGTCTTTTAGCAACTTTAGTCATCTTTTTGAATCTTCTATACCTTTCCTTTCTTATAATGGGAAACATACTGTTTGTTAACGTCAATGTAGTTATTGGCTAAGTCGATGTCTGCGATAGTTAAACCTAAAATTTCCCCTTGTCTTAGTCCACAATATAAAGCAATAGAAAATATTATTTTATACATTTCTGGTTCATTTTCAATTACTTCCATTAGTTTTGATATTTCTTCAGTTGAAAGCAACTCAGAATAATTCTTATTTTCAACTTTAGGCAACGTTATATTGCTGCATGGGCTTTCCTTTATAAATTTCCAATTAACTGCTTTATTAAAGGTTGATGACAATACAGCATAAATTTGTCTGACAGTCGAAGCTTTCAGGGTTTTACTTTTATTATTGATGAATTTTTGGATATCAATACTGTCAATCTTATTTAGAGATATCCCTCCAAAATATTGAAGTATATGAATGTTATAAGAGGTAATGTAGTATAGATTTTCGTGTAGATTGTACCATTTTTAGCAACCCTAAATCGAAATTTATTATTTTTGTAATCTATACTCATACTTATCCTCCCTGATTTACTAATATATTCATTATTTACATTATATATAAACTAAATATAATAAACAAGATGCCCTAAATAAGGATAATACTAAGAAATGATGTTATATAATATTTTTTTATCCTCTTGAGTTTCCGCAAAACAATCCACAGGACAGTAAAAACATAGTTTAACTTATC
>ENA-UOOM01002573-UOOM01002573.1-fermentation-metagenome-genome-assembly--contig:-NODE-2573-length-14653-cov-8.574325_pt1 | contig 14653 bp, 8 predicted proteins | sample MGYA00245781_ERZ724031 | MGnify/ENA primary metagenome ERZ724031 (study PRJEB28704, sample SAMN03018317) | fermentation metagenome | biome: anthropogenic terrestrial biome; feature: soil; material... | reverse complement strand
ATCGTTCTACTTTTGGCGATATGCTCATCACCATTAAAGATACCTTTCCATCTGCGCTTTTTTTTGGATTTACGGGCACTCCTATCCAAATTGAAAACCAAAAACACAAGAACACTACCACAACAGTATTTGGAAATGAGTTGCACAGGTATAGCATTGCTGATGGTATACGTGATAAAAATGTGTTGGGGTTCGATCCTTATAAGGTTTTAACCTATAGGGACAGGGATTTGAGGAAAGCGGTTGCTCTAGAGATATCGAAAGCAAGGGATGAAAAGGAGGCGCTTTCTGATCCCGCTAAGAGTAAAATATTCAACCGATATATGCGTCCAACTACAGTGAAGATGGCTGGGTACATCGATCAGGGGGGGAGATACGTGAAGGGGATAGAAGATTTACTCCCTAATACCCAGTATCTACGTGACGAACATAAAATGAAAGTTGTGGAGGATATCAGGGATAACTGGTTAACACTGAGTCAAAACGGGAAGTTCCACGCACTTTTTGCAACCCATAGTATTCCTGAAGCAATAGAGTATTACAGATTGATGAAAGGGCTTATGCCTGCACTGAAAATAACTGCTTTGTTTGATCCAAATATTGATAATAAGGCTGGCGTAATCTACAAAGAGGATGGGTTGATTGAGATCATGAAGGACTATAACCTCAGATATGATCAGGATTTTACGTTAGCGAGTCATGGAAAATTTAAAAAGGATATCTCTGCGAGATTGGCCCATAAGAGTCCTTATTTGAGAATAGAAAACAATCCTGAAAAGCAACTGGATTTACTGATTGTGGTAGATCAGATGCTTACCGGTTTTGACTCTAAATGGGTGAATACGCTATACCTGGATAAAGTGCTCAAGTATGAGAATATCATTCAGGCTTTTTCTCGTACAAATCGTTTGTTCGGTCCTGATAAACCCTTTGGAACAATAAGGTATTATAGGAAGCCGCATACCATGGAGCGGTATATCGAGAAGGCGGTCAAGTTGTATTCCGGTGATAGACCACTTGGTTTATTCGTACAGAAGCTGGAAAGCAATTTAAATAAGATGATCTCGATTTATGAAGAGATTGATGAGTTGTTTATAAATACAGATATTCCGGACTTTGAAAAACTGCCCGATAATCTCTCCGAGCGTGGCAAATTCGCTAAGTTGTTTAAAGAGTTTAATGAGTATTTAGAAGCAGCAAAAATTCAAGGTTTTAAATGGAATAGGTCCCAGTACATATTTGGAAAAGGAAAAAATCAAACAGCCGTTTTTATACCTTTTGGTGAGGATCAATATTTGGTGTTAGCTCTTCGTTATAAAGAGTTGTCAACCGGCGGCGGTGGTGGTAGTACTACCGGTGGTGATATTCCATTTGAAATTGTAGGCCATTTAACCGAGATTGATACAGGTGTGATCGATACAAACTACATGAACTCGCGGTTTACAAAATATTTAAAAACCCTGAAACAGGAAGGTGCCGACAGTGAGCAATTTCTAAATGCGCTGGAAGAACTGCATAAATCATTTGCCTATCTTACATATGAAGAACAAAAATATGCCAATATTTTTCTCAACGATGTGTATAGAGGTGATGTAATCGTGAATCCGAAAAACACATTGAGAGATTACATCACACAATATCAGACCAATGCGAAAAATACTGAAATTCACAAATTTGCGTTACTGTTCGGACTAGATGAAGATAAGCTCCGCTACATGATGAATTCTAAGATTACTGAGGCCAACATCAATGAGTATGGCCGTTTTGATGATCTTAAAGAGACGATTGATAAAGAAAAAGTAAAGCAATATTTTGAAAATATTGAAGGAAAAAAAATCCCTCAATTTAGAGTAAATATCAAGGCTCAAAACTTACTTAGAGAATTTATCATCAGCGGTGGGTTTGAGATAGATTAAATAGAATTAGTCTTGATTTATTCTGACAATGGGCGTTTTTATTATAATACATATTTATCACGATACCAAAAAATATTTACTGCATTTGACAATGAAAAACAGAATCATAACTCCAAACCGGCGGTGCAATAAAAAGGAGAAATAGAAAAACGTATAGAAAAAACGTAAATGCCACAGAGTGAGATTATTGCTATGATGATTTGTTTTCAATGTGGAATGTTTCAAAATTTCAAGAATTATTACCTGTTTTATATTTGTCAGCACATGAAGAGCTATTTTCCAAATGCCGTATCATACAACCGTTTTATCGAGTTGCAACCCAGGGCTATTGTGCCTTTCATGCTTTTGCTTAAATTGGTTGGATTTGGTGAATGCACAGGCATTACATTACATATGTGGATAGTACTCCCATCAAAGTATACCATAACAAGCGTATACATTCAAACAAAGTATTCAAAGGTCTGGCCCAAAGAGGGAAAAGTACAATGGGTTGGTTTTTTGGGTTCAAACTCCATTTAGTCTGTAACGAAAAGGGTGAATTACTGAATTCCTCTCTCACAAAAGGCAATGTTAACGATAGAAACCCTCATGTAATTATTTAATTCTTTCATATTTAACCATAATAAATCCACAGGGTGACATTGTAAAAGTAGAGTTTAAATGTTTCTTGGAAAGATTTATTGTTTGCAGAGAAATATTATCTCTTTCATTTTCAAAATTTGCTTTACTTATATCACTGTTATCAATTTTCCACATTGTAACAGGTATATAACCATTCGGCACATTTATATTAACTTTTTGTTTTTTATCATGAGAACGGTTTATCAAAGCGATTTGCATATCTCCGTCCTCTGTCATCACTGCTGATCCGTCTATATAGGTCAATGTAATATCTCCTGTATTGAGCTCTTTACTTATAGCTCCATCAAGGGATATCGTATTAACCGGTATAGTAGTCTCTGGGCCCTTTATTGTAAAATCCAATTTTTTCCCAGTCATATATTTTCGGTATAAATCGAAAATATAATAAATTGGAGTTACATATGCATCGTCGTTCCCTACAGTTCTAACCATTCCGTGACCATTTATAGGAAATATATAATTTGCCATTCCTACATAGGGACTCTGACGTATAAATACATTTAACATCCCGGCGATAGTTACAATATCAAATAATCTTCTGGGATCATTTCTTGTAAAAGTATATTTTTCTCCATTAAAAACAGAATGACGACAATTCCATTCATCAATACTGAATCGTACTGGCTTGTCGGTACGTCCGAATTTAGTATTGATTACATTTAATAGTTCTGCATTCTTTTGAAGATGGACTTCTATTTTAGCTGGTGAATATAATGTTTGCTCTGGATTTTGAAGTTTTTCGTCTTTAACCTTTGCCCCCATATAAAAGTGGATCGTAAGGAAATCAATTAGTCCCCCATTCTTTTGTAAAATAGTATCGTTCCATTCGTACGTATAACCAACTCCCAATAACTCTAGATCCGGATACTGAAAACGAATAGCACTAGACCATCGGAGAAGCCTCTCTGCGTATTGTACAGCAGTCTCTTTTTTATTAATTCCATATGAACCATAATTTTCATTTCCTATACCCCAATATTTAACTCCATAAGGTTCTTCATGTCCGTTATGTGCTCTTTTCTTTCCCATAATTGTTTCTGTAGAACCATTTACATATTCTATCCAACTTAAGGCATCACCCAATGATGCTCCAAATACGGGATGATTTGCCATATTGAAGTTTATATAGGGTTCTGTTCCAATTTTTTTACACCATTGTAAAAATTCATCCGTACCAAATTGATGGGTTTCAGTTCCGTTCCATGCAGATTCATGCATAACAGGTCTCTCTTCTTTCGGTCCAATACCTTTCCTCCAATCGTACTCATGTACGAATGTACCACCCGGCCATCTCATTACTGGCATATCAAGTGGCTTAAGTAATTCATTTACTTTACTGTTCTCTTCACCATCCTCATTTATAAGTCCTCCATAAATAATTTTGTCATTACAGTCTTCCAGCATTTGTCCATAGATCATAGGATCTATGGATACCAGATTATCTGGAATTTCTATTGATACTGTCGTTGGCTGTTTATCTATTTTTTGTCCGTATATAACCGACAATGGAAAACATAATGATAAATAGAGGAACAAGAATTTTATTTTTCTACGATTCATATTACAAATTATTTTAATTATTAATATTTCTGATGACTCCCAGTTTGCCTACTAGTAATTGCACACAAAAAAAGCAAAAGAGATAGGCTCCACCGATATAAATAAATATGGGTAAGTAAGAATGTGCAGTTATTGTATTACCTATCATTTGCTGCGAGATAACACCTGTAATGCCGCCCAAGGTGCCGCCTATACCGGTCAAGGTTGCCTGCACTTGTTTAGGGTAAATTTCCGACGGTATGGTGATGTTCGCCCAAAGGCCGTGCGACAACATAATTCCGGAAATAAGTAATACTGCGATTATGGGATTAGCCCCCGAAAACAAAACGAAACACAACAGTGGTATGAGCAAAGAAGCCATGGCCATAACGGTTTTTCTAGATTTGTTCAAAGACCACCCCCGCTGTTCTATCAATAACTTTGGGATATATCCTCCAAGTATTGTTCCCAATCCCATTGCTGTATAGGGTAACCAAGCAGCGAATCCCAACTCTTTTAAGGATAAACCTTGTACATCCTGTAGATATTTCGGTATCCAAAAAAGCAAAAAATAAGTTACCGGGTCAATTAATATTCTGGCAGAAAAGCATCCCCATGTTTCTTTCCTTTTAAGCAAATCCTTTAACTTAATTTTTTTCTCTCCCTCATTGTCTGTACTAGGGATGTCATCCTGAAGGATATACTCCTTTTCCTCTTTTGTGATTTTAGGATGATCTTGGGGGCTGTAATAATTTCTAAGCCAAAAGAATAACCAAACAAAACCTAGGAGACCTGTTACTAAGAAAGCAATCCTCCACCCAAAAGCTAAAGCAATGAAAGAAACCAAAGGAACAGCTACGGCAGCACCAATTGCAGTACCGGCATTAAATATGCCTATTGCCAAAGCCCTTTCTTTTAGAGGGAACCATTCTGTAGAAGCTTTAACGCCTGCCGGAAAATTTGCTGATTCAGTAATTCCCAAGAAGAAGCGTACTATGGAGAATTGGGCCAAAGTACTTACTACAGCATGCATCGCAGCAACAAAAGACCAGCTTCCCACAGCTATGCCAAACCCCTTTCTTGTACCTATCCTGTCTACAATCTTACCACTAAGGGCATACATTAAAGTATAGCTAAATACAAATAAAGAAGTAAGATTGGCATAATCAATATCCGACCAACTAAACTCTGCTTGAATTGTTGATGCTAAAATGGCAAAAGCATTTCTGTCCAAAGCATTCAGACCGGACGCCAAACACAACAGAAGTGAAATTTTCCACCTAACAGCCTGATTACTCAAAAACTTATTTTTATCTTTTATTGATAAATGGGTTATAATGTTCTGCTTTCTCTCCATCACTGTTTTTAGTATCTAATATTAAATCAGGATCAACAATCTTATCGATATTTTCATTTAGCAGATATTGTCCTTGTTTTACCAGTTCTCTCCTTAATTGCTTAATGTCAATTTCTCGTGTACTGCATTTCTGACGAGATGCCATGGCAACAGCAACTCCGGCTGCTTGTCCCATCGCCGTGCAGGTGGCCATTACACGAATGGAGCCATGCGCGATATGGGTTGCAGAGATAGGCCGTCCTGCAACCAATAGATTCGATAGATCTTTGGGGATCAGGCAACGGTAAGGAATCTCATATACTGATTTTCCGGAGCCCGTGAAGATTTGCTTCTTTCCATGAGGAGGATGGATATCTATGGCAAAAGTACCACAGGCAATGCCGTCTTCAAACGAGGCGCTATTCAAAACTTCCTGTTCGGTTAATACATAATCACCGACTATTCTTCTGGTTTCACGGATCCCGACTTGTATACCACTATCATGAATGTATGAGTTTTCGAAGCCTCCAATATACTTTCGAATAAATGTATGTACTTCTATAACTTGTTTTCGCAAAGCAATTTCGGCTCGGGTTATATCCGCAGTTTTTGTCCCATCAATGTTCTGTATACGGGTCGTATTAACACTGAATACCCCTGGAATGGGTAATTCGTACATAAGGATGCGAGGGGCTACCTCCGAATCTAGCATTCCGGTTTCTTTTTCCTGTTGAACTAAACTGTTCATCCCCAAGAAAGCTATAGCCTTTTGTTTATCAATTTGTTCATCACATGGTGAATCTTTCAGCAAGTCTCGGTTCTTTTTCATCCAGTTGCGTAGTTGTGCCACGTCCACTCCGCCAACTCTGAAATAGAGTGTTGCTGGCTGCATCGACCCATCTTCGTCTTTACCCTTTGCAAAAGGTACACCCGAAAAGGCTGCAACATCGGCATCACCTGTACAGTCAACAATATATTGGGGGCAAATAGCTTGTCGCCCAGATTTATTCTCAATGATAACCGATTCTACAACACCGTTGACTACATTCGCATCAACAATCCATGTATGAAAAAGCATTTCTACACCTGCCTCTTCCAACATCTCGATAAGAATTATTTTTGCTCTTTCTGCATCGAAAGGAGTCATGGACGCATTGTCGAAAGTCAAGTCAGCCACATGCCCTAAGGAAGCTCCCATCTGTTTCATTCGGTCTACAAATTCCTCGGCTATTCCTCGGATTACTTGGTTGCCTTTTTCGTCATGGAATGTAAAAAACGGATTTACCATTGCCGTGGTCAGATTACCGCCCGGGAAACCATATCTTTCGATAAGCATTGTCTTTACCCCCGACCGTGCGGCAGCAATTGCTGCACCGATCCCTGCAGGACCACCTCCTGCAACTAATACTTCCGGAGTTGTTATTACCGGAATTTTTCGTTGTTTTTCTATTATATATTCCATTATAACAATGCTTTTTAAGGCTGTAATAGAAGAATTGCTATTCTTCTATTACAGCTTAGCTGTTTTAAAATAAATCATGAATAGTGATCAATATCCTGGATTTTGCGTCAGATTAGGATTTGCCTGACGTTCCGATGTAGGGATAGGTGATAGATAATCGCGATTAGGATCAAAATAACGGACTCCCAGTTTAGTTCCAAATTTATCCTTTTCTGCGAAATTTGTATAGTCCGGATTTCCATATTCATCGATAAGTGGAGCAGCTGACGGATAACCGGTTGGGAATCGTCCATAACATGTTCCATTCATTAGTCTATCCGCTATTTTCCACCGACGAATATCAAATAACCGGAGTCCTTCACCGGCCAGTTCATATTTGCGCTCTTTTCTGATTACAGAACGAAGCTCTTGTTGATTTTTGCCTTTGGTTATTTCAGGCATATTGGCTCTCCTTCGGACTTTATTGATCGACTCATACATGGTATCATCCAATTGGTTTGCTTCAATTTTCGCTTCTGCATACATTAATAGAATGTCTGCATAACGAAATGCGATAGCATTAATGGAAGAAACTCCGTCAGTCCGTAATTCAAGCGGATCGCAATACTTTCTCCAACAAAAACCTGAAAAACTTGCGTAAGCATGTGTTGCATCAAGATTAGCAATTCGTACTGCTGGAGATTGATTATAATTCCAACATAGAATGCTGTCTTTGTCAGTCTCAAATTGATAACCGAAGTATATACTACCGGGTAAAGCAACAGTATGATTGAGCCGTGGATCCCTATTTTCCCAAGGTTTCTTCGGATTATATAATGGGGATTTATCAATAGATAGTCCGTCAATACATTCATAGGAATCCACTAAAGCCTGTACCGGCATTTTGTTCGAAAATCCACCTCCCAATCTTGATTTCATACGACTTGGCATTCCCTGACTTTTATCGTCCTGATTAAATTGAATTGCCCATATAATTTCTTTGGATGTTTTTCCTTTTAACATGGTAATATCACCATAATTAGGTTCTAGAATATATTCAACACCTTCAAGTTCCATTATTTTCTCACAAGCGTTAATTGCATCTTGCCAACGTTCATTATACAAAGCTGTACGTGCTTTTACAGCCCATGCAAACCCCTTTGTTATCGCCATAGTATTAGGCTGATTTTCCTGTTGCAAATACTGAGCGGCTTCATCACATTGGGAAATGATAAAATCTACAACTTTTTCTATCGGATCTCTGCTAACATATGCTTCATCCAATGTTAGCGTATGGTCAATCAATGGTACATCTCCAAACATAGAAGTAAGAGTGAGATAACAGTATGCTCTTAATACTTTGGCTTCTGCCTTATACCTCTCTATTTTATCTGCCGATACGTTATTACTGGCCCTATCGATATTTTCAAGTATAAAATTACATCGACTAATACTCTTGTACATATTTACCCAAATATCTTTTAATTGCCAAGCCGTAGAAGTTTGATACATTTGCTCAGGTTTGACGTCTCTTTCTGCTGAGATATCGGATCCTGTATCAAAGTAAATCATAAAAGGAATCTGATCATTAAATATATGGAAAGGTGTATGTATTCCTACAATAGCCATCTGAATCTCAATTTCTGTTCTTAGAAATGTTTCCGTTGAAGGATAATTTAATGGATATTTTTCCAAGGCGCTCTCGCATGAGACAAACAACAAGGAACATAATATGAATATGCTTAATGTTTTTCTATTTGTTTTCATAATATTATCTGTCTGTAATAATTAAAACCTGATATCTACACCGGCACTTATGGTCTTTACCTGAGGATAATATGCTCCACCTGAAGCGGGAGAAACTTCCGGATCCCATCCTTTCCAAAAATTAGTAAAAGTGAATAAATTTTCTCCGGAAATATAAAATCGTAAATGCTCCATTAATGCACGTCTGGAAATTGATGTAGGTACTTTATAACCTAATTGGATATTCTTTGCTCTTAAATAGGCTGCACTTTTCATATAGAAATCCGAATCAAGGTAATTGTTTGCAGAATCATAAAAATATAAACGCGGGAAAGCTGCGTGTACATTCTCATTCTCTTCAGTCCAACGATCTTTATGCATCGTAAAAGCTGTTCCACCCGACCAGAATGGATACATTGCTATCTGCGACAAATATCCGTCAATTTTACCTACTCCTTGAAGCAATATATTCAAATCAAATCCTTTATAACGTCCACTAAAATTGAATCCATAAGTGTAACGAGGAATTGTAGAACCTAAAACCTCCCTGTCATCAGCATTTACAATATCATCATCATTCAAATTAGCATATCTTAAATCACCTGGAGCTAAAGTACGTCCTTGGCGTTCCCATTTATACGAACCATCACCATTAAAATCGTCTTTAGATAAGATCCCCAAGCTTTTTCTCATATATAAAGAGTTGATAGCATATCTTTCTCGGTTGGTTACTAGGCCTGTTCCGTTAATACCTTTCAAATCAGTGATTTTGTTCTTAACGTCAGAAAAATTGAATGATATATCAAAATCGAAATCTCCAATTTTGTCCATATAAACAATATTCAAATCGTATCCTTTATTTTCAACAACTCCAGCATTTTGAAATGTAGGCTCCAATCCCATTGTACCCGGAATATCCAAACGCATTAAAATATCGTTTGTTTTTTTATAAAACCAATCGAAAGTAAAATTCAGCTTGTACCAAAAACTCAAATCCAACCCTATATTTGACATTGTGGTTGTTTCCCATGTAATATTGGGATTATTCATAGTTAAAATAGCTGCCCCATCTATCAGGTTATCACCTGAAATATATTTTGCACTCATATCAATATTAGAAGAAAAGGGATAATCATTTCCTATATTTTGATTTCCCAAAGTACCCCATGAGCCTCTTATTTTAACATTGGATACATTTTCCTTAAAATTATCCCAGAATGATTCTTCCGATAACCTCCAACCAGCTGAGAAAGATGGGAAAGCCCCCCATTTTTTACCTTTTGCAAATTTCGATGAGCCATCATATCGTATATTTGCTTCAAGCAAATATTTACTCATATAATCATAATTAACTCGTCCAAACCAGGAAAGAAGAACATTTTCCCCAGCCCATCCATCATTTCTCATATTCTCAACAGACCCGGATTGTAATACAGAATATTCGGGAAATGGAAAATCATCTCTAAAGGCGTTAAATCCTGAGTAAAAATTAGATTCATATTGAAATCCGCCCAAAGCAGAGATTGTATGATTACTTATTGACTTATGATAATTAGCCGTTGTTCTTGATTGAAGATATCTATTATAAGTTGACTCTTCTGTCAAATTAGATTTACTTGGAAGTTGGGAAAAAATACTTCCATTTGGATTATATGTTGTTACCTGTTTGACAAAACTTCTAGACAAAGGGTATGAAATTGAAGGTGAAAAAGCTGTTTGCATCCAGAAATCCTTATAAGGTTCCCACTTGAACGACATATTTCCTGTAATTGGAGTGGATTTGTCATTCGTAAAGCCTCCTTCATATATACTGGCTACAGGATTCTCACCATTTTGCCCTTCGGCATAATTTTCATTTGAATATTGCATAGCCTGAACAGCAGGCAGCTTATTCATTAAAAAGAAAATATATCCTATCCCAGATGAATTTCCTGAATTACTATTATACCTGGAAACAGAATTTCGATTAGAATTATAAAGAAATAAATCCAATGACGAGGAAAAATTCTTTGTAAAAACAAAATCAGTATTCAATCGAATGGAGATTCTTTCAAAATTAACTTTTTCAATTATTCCTTTCTGATTCAAATATCCTAAAGATGCTAACACTTTCAATTTCTCTGTTCCTCCTGTTAGTGTCAAGTTGTGGTTCTGCTGCAATCCACTTCCCCTTAAAATCTCTTTTTGCCAATCCGTATCCGGATAATTATCTCTGTCATTCGGACCTTTCTCTTTCCAATTTTTAATTTGCTCATCTGTATAGACTACACCCGCACCGGCATTAATCTTTGATTCATTTAGAAGAAGTATATGATCAATTGCATTTACCTTATCGGGAAGATTCGTTGGAGATTGTTGTGCAACATACCCGCTATATGCAATATTGAATTTACTTTCAGATGCACGTTTAGTGGTGATTAAAATAACACCATTAGCCGCTTTAGATCCATATATAGAAGAGGATGCAGCATCTTTTAAGACCGAAATTGATTCAATTGTCGAAACATCAATATTATTTATCCCCATTTCAAGCCCATCAACCAAAATTAAAGGGCTAGAATTATTTAACGTTCCGATCCCTCTGATATTTATATTTCCAGCATCCAATCCGGGTTGTCCAGATCGTTGAACAACGGTAACTCCCGGAGCAACACCTTGTAAGGCTAGAGAAGTTTGGCCAACCTGACGTTTAGTCAATGTTTCACTACTCACCGAAGCGACAGAGCCTGTAAGATTTACACGTTTTTGTGTACCATATCCTATCACAACAACTTCTTCCAGAGTTTTTAGATCTTCAATCAAAGTAATTGCAACAGAATTCTGGTTTCCAACCGTTATTTCTTGCGTAACGTAACCAAGATAGGAAACCTGTAAAACAGCATTATTTCCAACAGAGATAATAAAAAGTCCATCTATATCTGTTATAACCCCATTGGACGTCCCCTTTTCGATGATGTTTGCCCCAATAATTGGTTCCCCACGTTCATCTTTCACCTTACCAGTTATCTGTCGTTTAGCTTGTTGTTGAGATTGAGATGTTGATTTATTGTCGACATTCAAAATAATCGCCTTATTATTCACATGATAGGTTATACCGGTATTGTTTAGGACAAGATTCAGGACTTCGTAAATAGTCTTGTTTTCTACGTTTATTGAAACTTTCAGATGTTTATTAATCTGATCATTACTATAAAAAAAGTAGAAATCAGTTTGATTTTCTATTTTACTGAAAAGTTTGTCCAATTCAATCTCATTTTCATGGAGTGTCAGATGTGTTTTCTGAGCATATGAGTCGAGAGCATATATTTGAAAAACGCCAATGACAAACAATAAGAAAGTCACTTTCATAATAAACAATAAAAAATTAGGAATAGGTATTCCAAGTTTGTTATTTTTCATACATTTGTTTGTTTTTAATTTGTAGCCTTTAACCGGATCCTGCGAGATGTAAGGTTATTGGCGGGATTAATAAATTGAAAACTTAACGAGTCGGATGATACGCCCATATCTTCCGGCTCTTTTTAAATCATTACAAATAAGGCTAATTTTACTAATTTTTCATAGGCATTACTTTTTTGTTGAATTATACATAAGACACTATTTTTCATCGATATAGATATTTTTTCCAGAGATGCGGTATTCGATCGGATAACTTTTCCCGATTGAATTCAAAACATCCTCTATAATCTCTCCCGGTATGACCCTACCGGTAAATCTTTTATTTTTCAAAGATGGAGCGATATGGATATCCAGATCAAAATGCTTAGCCAATAAGGGTACGATTCTCCCCAAAGTTTCATCCGTAAACCTATAAGTTCCGTCTTTCCAGGCGATATAATAACCGGTATCGATATTTTCAATTTCCACATTGCCGTTCAAAGCGTTTATACGGGCTTGTTCCCCGGGAACAAGAGAGGTCGACAAGTATTGTCCTTCCCTATCTTTATAGTTTAGATTAATACCTCCTGAAATCAGGGTTATGCACGATTGTTCTTCCAGACCGGATTCTACAAAAAATTCCGTACCGGTAACTTCTATTTCCACATTTCCTATTTGTACAATAAATGGTTTCTCCGAATCTTTACGAATGTCAAAATAAGCTTTTCCCTCCAGAGATACCGACCGCTTCCTTTCTGTAAACCTTTCGGGATAGGTTATCCGGGTATTCTCATTCATCCACACTTCCGATTGATCGGGTAAAACAACGGATTGTACACCTGTCTTATTGTAAACCACATTTTGCACAAGGATGTATTGCTGTGGTTCTTTCAAGGAGTCGGACAGAGTCATCCAAACGGCTGAGGCAATCAGCACGCCCATAAATACAGCAGCGGAGTAACGAAACCAACCAATCTTTCGTTTTTTAAGCGGGGCAATAAGCGGCTGATATCTCCGTGAAAGTGCGTCAATTTCTCCGGCAAGTATCTGCCAACCACTGTAAACAGCTTCTTCGGATAAACTTTTACCTGAGTTCCATATCTCTTCGAGTTGGCAGTAATATGCTATATGTCCGTCCTCCTCCTTCAACCACTTATTGAGCATGACCATTTCTTCCGGAGTAGCAATTTTCTGGATGGATCGGACAATTATTTCTTCAGTTATCGGCAACATCTTTTTGGTAGTATGATTGTCTTCTATATAGATAAGACAAGATGCCGTGCATATTTACTTAAACGAAAAATAAAAAAAATAAATCTTTTTTACCATTGCCTGTAAATCGAACTCGTAATGTCTTTAATCCCAGATACAATTGGTGTTCCACAGTACGGATAGAAATATTCAAAACTTCTGCAATCTCTGCATTTTTCTTTTCTTCAAAATAGGCCATTTTAAAAATGATCCGGCATTTTTCAGGTAATTTCTCAATCTCGTCATAGATATACTGCATATCTTCCTTATCTATGATCTGTTTTTCAAAAGAGTCGTAATAACCAAGGCCTAAAATGCGATTATCTAATTCGATTGACTCTATATAGTTTTCTTTAACCTGTTCCCTTATGAGGATATTCAGGCATTTGTTCCTGACGGCCATAAATAAATAAGCAGGAGAAGGTAATTTATCATTCATTTTAAAATGATCCCATATATCGAGGAAAACATCCTGTATGATATCTTCGGTCATTTCCAAAGAAACAAAACGCCGCGCAAACAATATCAGTGGTGACACGTTTGCCACGTAATAAGATTTGAAAGATGCGAGACTATTTTCTTTGTTCTTGTTTTTCATCTATGGACTTATTTTCAGTTGTATAAATTTAACTGAGCCAGTTTTTTTCAATGAATGCATATTCTTTCTCAGGAAAAATCTCTGTGACAAAGGAAGTAAAATTTATTCCGACGAACGCAAAGTTATATTAATTAAACCACTATACAAATTTAGTAATTAGTCACAAAAAATTTGATGTTGTTTTTATATATTTGAAAATATGAAAAAAGGAGATGCTAATGCAAATCATCAACTGAGGGGTTGTCTGTTGAAAAAAGGGATTTCATTGCAAAGGTGTGCGACGAGATTCTGGAGGGGAAGCAAGACGACTAGTTTCCGCTGATAATTTGGCAGTCAGGATCAGGAAAACTGAGTATCACAAAGACCAATGAATTGATATCCAATCTAGCACGGCTGCAGGCTGGAGAAGTGATTGAGGAGGGAGAGAAGAGGCTGCATCTAAATGATGATGTGAATAAATCACAATCGTCGAATGATACTTTTCCTACCGCCATGCATATTGCCTGTTATAAAAAAGTAGAGGAGCTCACTTTGCCGAGATTGAGGCAGCTGCATCGTATACCGTCTGTCATGGGCGTATTTATCCATGCCCTCAAGCTTTGTATCTAGTTTCTGTGCGTCAGGCCAGATGTTTGCCGCCGACTTCCTTCAGATTCCGTCTCACGGCGGACACCCTAGCCTTGGGCTATACACTTCCCGCTATCGGGTGTATTACGGACTTTCACCGATTAGAGAATGTTCTCGCTGGGCGAACATAAAAAACACTTACCAACATTCATTGATAAGTGTTTCGTTTCTAACGTGAT
>ENA-UOOM01002569-UOOM01002569.1-fermentation-metagenome-genome-assembly--contig:-NODE-2569-length-14660-cov-4.564601_pt1 | contig 14660 bp, 14 predicted proteins | sample MGYA00245781_ERZ724031 | MGnify/ENA primary metagenome ERZ724031 (study PRJEB28704, sample SAMN03018317) | fermentation metagenome | biome: anthropogenic terrestrial biome; feature: soil; material... | reverse complement strand
GGCGTCAGCGCATTGGCCTGCCATTCCATCCAATCTGTCGGAGTCCAAACCTTGGTATCCTTCACGCCGCCAACAACCAGACATTTGATCTGCGTGGCGTTTTCGTTGTATAGCCGCTCCAGTTCAAAGGCTTTCCTATGCTTATCCCAATGCACACATTCATGAACAATGGTATTGTTCACCGATCCGAGATTTCGCAGAAAGTACGCGTCGGGATCAACGAAGATCGTCCCCTTCGTCACTGGGATTGTCTTGCTGGAGCCGCTTTTTTTATCGTAGTATTCGGCCTCGCAATCCGCAAAAAATATTTGCCCAAAGGTGGAAAAATCCGAAGTAATATGTCTTAGCTGAAAAGAAATCCCCATGCGCTGGGTAAGCACAAGGGGATCAATCGGTATCGGGGCATAAAGAGCCTCGGGGTAATACTGTTCAAGAAAACCGCGGGCAACGTTCTCCAACTGCTCTTTCTTAATGATCGGGACAAGGCTGTCTGACAGAGGGGCCTGCTGGTGATTGCGAACATTGTATTCCTCAATGTGGAAAATTGTAAAATCGTCGAGGTTGCGCGAAAGGTCGCCGGAGCAGGAGAGTTTGAACCATTCGTTTTTTTCATCAAAACGGTCTGTATGCCTATCCACCTCGGAAATCTCGAATTCCGCTTCCAGCAAAATATCAAACGCGATTTTCATGCCGGGCAGGTTATCCACATAAACATGCTTGACATTAATGTTGGAAAGCTCCGCGTTGTCGACGGTACGCACGAATCGTGAGGAAACATCCAGCTTTTCGCAGTTATCCCGCAAAAAATCCGAAACTGCTGAAAACAGTTCGTTATAAAAGCGATTCGCTATATATTCCTTAAACGAACGGTGCTTTGCCATAGCTATCCCTCCGTACCGTCAACGCATCGTGTAGTGTCCCTCTTTCCTCGAATTGCTGGGCTGTGATCGACTCAAGAAAATTATACCATTCACAATGTATGAAATCAATAGATTTCAACTCGTAATCGAGCGAACGTGATGGTTAAACTTGTGAACATATGATTATATGTGGTATAATTATTTGAAATGAGCATGTCATTCGAAAGAGGTGAACCTATGGTTATCAGCTATAAAAAATTGTGGAAGCTGTTGATTGACAGGGATATGAAGAAAAAAGATTTACAGAAGTTAGCCGGAATCAGTTCGGCGTCCATTACCAAGCTCGGCAAAAATGAAAATGTGAACACAGATATCCTTCAAAAAATATGCTCGGCGATGGAATGCGATATTAGCGATATTATGGAGATGGTTTTGGATAAACAAGAAGTGACTATAAAAGAAAACCCCGTATCACAAAACACAGACTGATACTTTTACTCTGTTACTTTGTGTTATGTTCATCTTAAAAACCATCTTTTCTGAGGCTGATGCTTCCGATATCATCAGTCGGTGCGTCGTTCAAACACCGCCTCGTTTTCATTTCCGGGGAGTAGTATGATTTTATCCGTTTCAGTCCGGCAATTTATCTTGGCGAAGGTATCGCTGCCGTCGTGCAGATAAAAGGCTTCGGCCTTATCATAGGAGATTTCCTCATTGCCCAGGATAAAAACATAGCCATAGGTCTGATCGTTTTCCCGCCCTTCCAGAAGCCAGAGGTAATCATCGGATAAGCTGACCAAAACCTCCTTGTCCGGGTAAAAGCTGAGATACCCGGCGGGGCAAGCGAACGAGCCTGTTAATTCGCTTGCTTCTCCGCCGCTCTTTCCGTCCGAAGCGCCGCAGCCGCTAAGAACCGCCGCGATCAGAAACAAGGCGAATCCTCTTGTGAGATATTTTTTAATCATGTCTGCCTCTTTTTTTGTTCATTAAAAAGATCAGAATGCCCCCGGCAATCATCAAAACCACCTGTCCCACACCGAGCCCCGCATCCCGCTCCATGGCGTTGATATAAGGGAAAGCGGAAAAATACCGCACCCGCACGATCGATGTTCCATCGGCTTTCAGATAAACGGAATCTCCAATGTGCTTTGTAAATCCGTTGACATCTTTCCCATCGGGCAGGGTAAAGGTGTAGCTGATATTGTATGTATACCGCCCCGGCTTGCCGTCCGTGCGTTCTCCGCCCTCCCGCCGAATATCGGTAATGACAGCGGAGGCGCTTTTGCCGGTAAAGCCGAGAATGGCCTGGGACATGCCCATGAAAATGAGGCCAATGCCCAACACCGTGATCAGGATACGGGGAATCAGTCCCTTTTTCATAATCGGTTCCTCCTATGGCTGCACTTCCCGGTAAACGCCGTCCTCACCGCGCAGCGATGTGGTAAAACTTGTGACATAAAATGTCTTTGTTTTTTTGTCATAGGCAATGAGAAAATTTCTCTGGATACTTTTATCCGGCACCCATATCACCGCGCCCGCCTTCCCGGAATAGCGGTGGGGAATCTCCATTTCCTCGTACACCAGCTCCAGCGGTTCTTCCTGCGCATTGTTGGAGGCCGTAATTGCCTGGGTAATCTGTTCGTTGCTGGGCACAGGCGGGAACAGCGCACAGGCTGACAGCAAAAGCGCCGCCGACAATGTGATTGCGATCAACCGTATCGTTTTCATCGCTCTGCGCTTCCTTTTTCCAAGTGCGCTGTCCGAAGCATAACTTCACGCTCGATCTGCGAATAGTTCTCATCCGCGCAGAACAGCGCGATATGCTCCGAAAGGCCGCCCCGCAAGAGGACGGTGCGGCTTTTCGGTTTATACTTCACCTTTGTGACGCGGTTCCACCTAAGAAAAACCTCCTGCCGCGATTGCGCCAGCATCCCCGCGCCCGCGGCAGCCGGTTTGCCGGATAAAAGCCCCAGCGCGACCGTCATGGCATTGACGATCCGGTTTTTTTTCGCCTGTTTTGCCTGTGTGCGGCAGAGCACGCCTTTATCGTCCAGCACAAACTCGGCCTCATACCTGCCCCGATAGACTACTACGATAAAGAGCCAGGATAATAGAAGCAGCGCGGCGATAAGCCCCAGCCCGTAGAGCGTATAAACACTTCTCCCCGAGGTCAGCCCGATCACCAGCGCGACAATGCCGAAGGGGATGCCGATGGCAAGCCCAAGCTGCTTCAAAATCACTGTGTTTCTGAATATGGGCACGCTGATCTGCCACTGTATTTTTTCCATCGTCATCCCCCTTTTGCATAACCTGTTTTAATAATAGCCGCCGAACAGCTCTCCCATGATACCGATGAGAGCAGCCCCAAACACGATGGAGAGTACAATCCCTATCGCGCTGACGATGAGCATTGCCCGCGCATAATTCTTCTTGTTCAGATTGACCGAGCTGCCGAAGCCCCACATAAACAGCAGGATGACGCCCAAAATGGGTACGCACATCAAAAGGAGCATCCCTATGTACTGCCCGACGCGCAGCGGCTCGCTGCCCGGCTGCCCGGAATAGGCCGGGGGCTGCTGCGCATAGGTCTGCCCCGGCGCATAGGCCGTCTGTGCCTGGGGCTGCGCATAGACCGGGGGCGGCGGGGCGGGGCGCGCCGGAGCAGGCTCCGCCGCCGCTGCATAGGCAGGCTGCACGGCTTCGGTCTTTGCTCCGCAGCCGTTGCAGAACTTAGCGCCGTCCGGAAGGTTTTTGCCGCAATTTTCACAAAACATATTCCATGCCTCCTATATCATTCTGTTTTTGCGCCGCACTCGGTGCAAAATCTGGAATCCTCATGCAAGGGAGCGGAGCAGGCGGGGCACAGCCCGGCAGACGGCGCGGGCGCAGCCTGAGCCGCAGCGGGGGGCGTCTGCATCGGAGCCGATGGCTGTACCGGAGGCGCATATTGCGTCTGGACCGGGGCCGATGGTTGTGCCGGGGGCGCATATTGCGTCTGGACCGGCGCGGCCTGCACAGGGGGAACCGTCTGCGCGGGCGCCGCCGCAGCCCCGACCTTCGGCTCCATCGCCGCCGCAAAATCCCCGCCCGCCATTCTTGCGATAAAAGGCAGCCCCGCGTCCTTGCCGCGAAGCACCCGCAGGGCGGCGAGAACGGAGAACACAATCAGAGCGAGATAGAGGACATCGCCCACAAACGAGCCCACTTTACCCATGGCGCTTACCGCGTCGTACAGCTTCACCCATCCGAAAAACCGGGCGAGGCCGCCGAATATCCAGCCCGTCACCAGCTCGGTCAGATAATATGCGATGGTCAGCAAAAGCGCCTGCATCGTCTGTTTGTTCAGCCACTCATCCTTTTCCGCCAGCAGCGCGAAGCCGCACACAAGCAGTACCGATGTCGGCTGCCTGAGTGCCGCAAAGCCAAAGGCGATCACCGCGATGGCGGCAAGGCTCAGACCGAATTTCCCTTTTGTCATGGTACACACACCCTTTCAAAATGTTTTATTGATCGGCTTCACCCGGATAAAGCCGCCTATCGGCGTTTGTTTCGCAGCCGGGATTTTTCCCGAATCCCAACCACAAGCACCAGGACGCCCACTCCCACCATGACGGGTCCGGCAAAGCCTGCCGACCCGCCGTCCTCCGTGTTCACATGAGGCCAGAAGGGCAGATAGCGCACCTCAATGGTGCTTCGCATATGGCTTCCTCCCTCGAATACACGTGTCACCGAGCCGGTATAACGCTCGCCGCCTGCGGAAAACTCATAGTCCAGCTTGTAGCGGCGGGGGTCCCTGGTGGATTCATCGGTGTTTATAATATACACCCGCTCAATCCCCGTCACCTGGGCGGTGGCCGCCCTGCCGACAACCGAAAGGGCCATATAACCGACGCCCATCAGAAGCAGGATGATTGCCACCGGGATAAGCATGTTATCCATGAACCGGTCCTTCAGCGTCTTTCGCGGGGCGGGGCGGGCGGATGCAGGCACGGTGGGCGCAGGCGGGGGGACAAAATCCCCCCAACGCTGCACCGCCCCGCAGGAGGCGCAGAAGCGCGCATGCTCATTTATCGGGTTCCCGCAGTTTGGGCAAAACATACTCAGCGCCTCCTTTCTCGCATCATTCGATATCGACAATACCAGGGATTCCCTCGACATCATATACTGGCGCGGTATTGCCTACCTGCTTCCACTCGTAGACGTAATTTGTACCCATGGAGGTGCCATAGAAAAAACGGGTACGCAGCGCAATGCGGCCGCCTTCCTCGCGGCCCGTTCCCAGACTTGCCGTCAGCGTTTCGTTGTAGGAGGATGGATTACCGTTGACGTCAAGGGTGAAGTAATCTTTGCCGTCCGCATTGGCAAAATAGATTGCTCCACGCGTCACGCCGCCAGGCTCTATGTCCCACTGGTCAAAATTCGCAGACACCGCTCCGGCGAAGGCCAGCTTCACCACATTGTTTTGCGTAGTGGTGAAGGAAAGATTGATGGAGACAGGCTTGTCGGGATAAATAACGTTCGGGATGCCGGTAAATGTCGCCTGCAGCGCAAGAGTGCCGGCTAAGCCTTGCCCATAATAATCTGGTCCTTCATAGGTCGTGCTTGCGCTGTAACTGCCGGGGGCATAGCTATGGCTGACCGCATAAGCCTCATGGGCATCCGCACGTTCCCATTGGTCGGCGTTTTCAAAGTCCAGCGTTTCCACCAGCACCCAAGCGTAGGCCTTTTCGGCTTTGGGCGGATCAGGCGGTACGGCAGTGGCCGCGGGATCTTTTTCCTTGAGCGTCAGCGTGACATCGTGGGACGCAAGCTCCTTTCCGTTCAAATCATACAAGGTCACCGTGGTGGTATATTTTTTGAATTCCGAATAAGCCGCCAAAACGGCCGATTCCTCGCGGCCCCTTGTATCCTCGCTAAAGCCGTTGCCGAAGTTCCATGAAAAGCGGTATTCACCCACGGGCCATGCTTTGGCTGTGAAATGATGTTCATAAGACAGCTCTTCCTTCGTCAGTTCAACCACCGTATCCCTTGGTCCGCTGATATAAACCGTTACCTCGGCCTCCAACTCGCCGGACTGATATTCGTGTACCAGCTTCCTGTCCCTGAATATTTTAATGTTCACGGAGACCTTATCCGGTGGCAGCTCCTTCATGGGGGCGCTCACCTCGAAGGATCTTCCGTTCTCCACCTTATCAAACTCGGTCTTGTAATCGTCGCTGTTGTTTATGGTGACAACCGCGGTAAAGGGCGGGTCGCCCGCTTTTTGCTCGGGCAGTACCGGCGTGAATTCGAGTTTGTCACTGCCCTTCAGCGTGGCGTCGCCCACCTTTTTTTCAATATCCTTTTGGTTATCCCATTTTAGGGAGGTGGAGGAGATGGTCACCAGAAGCTCGGTGCTTTTTGCGGGGACGCTTTTAAATACGCTGACCAGTCCAATGGAATCGCCCGCGGAATATGGTACGAGCACATCCCTGACAAACGTATCGCTGAGATTTACGGCGCCCTCATAAGGCGGTTCCCCCGGGATGCGGTCGGCTGCCGCAAGGCTATCTAAGCGGTATACGTCCCCAAGCATGTTGACCGGCGAGGCTTTTAACCAGAAGGAGCGGGTGAGCACCGTTTCATCCTCGGGAACGGAAGCAGACGTGAGGTTATACCGGAATATGCCTACGCCATTTTCCATAACCGTCATTTTTATAGCTTTGTTAAGGTCTTTGGACAAGTTGAGGACATCCCGCAATCCCCCGGCGATAAGTTTCGCCTCGGGCATGTATGAGCGCGTAAAAGCGTCGCGCCAAAAGTCCTCATACAGGCTTTGCGTGGAGCTGCTCAGCTTGTTCCGGACATACCCGTCAAGGGCGGTGTTGATATCCGTTGATAAACTGTAATTTCCCGTGACAGTGTTCCAAAGCTCCTTGAAGCTTTCCCTTCGGGTTTGGGCGTTTTCGTCCGTCTGCCGGGAGGTGACGATATAGTCCAGAAAAGAGGATATGCCGTAATCATGGAAGCCGTTTATCGCGTAATAGGGCCTGGTGGCGTCAATGCTTTGGTGTATCGGGTTTCCCACGCCCTCGTCCGTGCCGATAAACCGCCCGGCATACTCCGCCGTGGCCTCCAGAAACCACTTGTTATCGGAAAATATCCTGTAAACCTCCGGGCTTCCTCCCGTTAAGCTGCCGTCGATATCCTTTAACCTGTTGCCCATATAGAGCTGCTTGAGCCCAAGCTGATGGTACTGCACGGCGTGGAACAGCTCATGGGCGCAGGTGGAAGCTACATCTCCGTGGCTGAATTCCGAAGGCATGATGATATTGCCGGTTGTGGCGCTCTTGGCGACAGCGCCGGTTTTGTTATACCGGGGGTCTATGTAAACCTTGATCGGGTCGGGGACGATCTTTGGGGCGCTTCCAAGCCACGAAAAAACGACACGCTTTGTGGACGGCACGTTTTTCTCACCAAAAAGGGCTTTGTATTCGTCATAGGCGGTGGAAAAAGCCGCCGCCATCTCTCTTGCCATATTGGGGATGGAAGGATCGCTTTTTGCGTCTGCAACTCTATAATAAATAATAAAGTTATTATTCGCATCGCTCACGCCGACAAAAGTCTCCACTGTCGCGTCCTTTATGGCGACCCAGGTTTCCTCTCCGAGCTTGACGACGGCATCCTTGGTGGCCTTTCCGCCTTTGTATATATAATCAACGCCCTTTTTGCCCGCGTCCACCGCCGCGTCCACTGCCTCGCCCGCCTTTCTCTTGGCGCCTTGATGCATATCGCTTACAAACCTGCGAAAGCCGCTGAAATGGGACGTCTCCAGGTACAGCTTTCCGTCCTCTTCGACATATACCGCTTCGGCTTTTACCCAAAGCCCCTCGAATTCGTCAAAAATCTGGTAGGAGGACTGCATCGCCTCTTCCTCGTCCAGCACGTCCAGGCCGAAGAATACGTGGGCGTCAAAGAACACATGCCCTCCGTCCGGCCCGGCAATCTCGTATTCATCCGTCACCGTGTAATACGGGCTTTCGTCAACGGACGGCGCGTCGTATTTGTAGACGGTAATCTTTGTTTCCACCGCTATACTGCCGGCGGGAACGATGAGCGTAAAGCCGTCCTTCTCAATCCGGTTATCCTCGGTTGGGGACAGCGTCACGCTTGCAAGCTCGGTTTTTTTATGATCCAAAAACTCGGTTTTGACGCCTTTTTTGTTAAATACGGTCGGATTTTCTAGCAGGACTTTCTTTTTGCCCGCCGTGATGTCTGCAGGCACGATAGCCGTGACCTCATTCTCGCCCCAACTGATGATGGGCGTATCCTTGCCGTCTATCGTAACCCGACAGTTTTCCGGATCGTAATAGCCGAAGCCCTCTCCCCCGATGGTGATGGCCCTGCCGGCATAAGGCTGGCCTGTGACACTATCGATCCCCGCGGAGGTTTGAGATGCATCAAATAACCGGGGGACGATAATCGCAAGTGCAACGAGGATGGTTAAAAAAGCGATGCCCGGAATGAGCAGTTTTTTCAGCCTGCCTGTGCTTTTTCCATTCGGCCGTTTTGTGGTTTGAACAACGGGCTGCGCTCCGCCGTAGGGCGGCCCGGTTCCCGTCGCCCCGGTCTGCTGATTGGCCCCTTGCATTTTTGCCCCGCAGGAGGCGCAGAACTTTGCGTTCGGATTAAGCTGCGTGCCGCAGTTTTTGCAAAATTTATTCATGGATTAACCCTCCGTTCCAAAAATTATTTGCCTTATTTGAGCAGCGGGCATTTGCAATGGCGGCAATGATCCTCCCTTATATCGCAAAGTGTGCCGCAGGCGTTGCAGGGGATAAATTTATCACCCGTTTTGTCGTACTTCTCAAGGGATCTGAGCCCCGCGTGATGCCGCACCCGGTCGCCGATGTCGAAATAGCTATAGAGATCGTTGCTCCGGGTTCTGATCACATGCTTTTTCCCGTGGTCGCTGCGGACAATCACCGAATATTCCAGATATTCCTCTACCGTGTATTGATCATGACGGGTTTTCTTTTTGATCGTTTTATCCTCAACCGTTCCGTCCCATGTATTGCTGCGCTTCCTGCCGCGTATCTGAAACAGCGCGATGGCCAAAAACATGCCGCCGATCCCGAACCCAATAAAAAGTGCCCCAGGATTGCTCATGCCTTCCGCGCCCATCTCGCCCGCGATATAAAAGCCGATCACGGCGGCGATGGCCAGAATGGTGGAAACAATGGCCGACCAACGGTTGGTGTTTTTGACATATCTAGCAAAGGCTGGATCGCTGATTCGAGGCGAGAAACCGCGCAGAACGGAGGGGATCGGCTCGCTTTGGAGCGATTGTCTGACCTCGTTTCCACAAGCGGGGCAGAATCTGTCGCTTTCCGATACCCCGGTACCACAACTTGGGCAATGCATATTCTCTCCTCCTATGAGTCCATAGCCCTACGAATCATTGTTGGGCCGACCAGTCGTAATAGTAGGTTGCGGAGCCATCTTGCCCCGTAAGAGTGAAAATCATTGTGCCAACCATAACTCCTTCCGCCGTAAGCCTTCCTTTAAAGCTTGCGTTTGATGTTATCACGATTCCATAAATGCTTGCAGATTGAGAAGCAGAAAAACTTACCTGACTCCCATCGTTTGAAACAGAGATGCCCACAGAGCCACCCTCTAAATAGGCGGTTCCCTCATTGTCGTCATTAAAAACCATGGAAAAAGAAAGGGACTGCTCCACTTCAATGTCTTCCACCTCATCTCCGCCAACAAGAACGGCGGTGCCGCTCCACGAGCCGGTCAGGTCAAATGGCTCCAGCTCTGGGGGCGTCGGATCAAGGGAGAGGGTGGCGCAGCCGCCGTTGTCCCGCCTTGTCGCGCGGATAAACACCGGTTCTTTGTCAAGTGTAAGCTCCCATGAGGCTTCGCCACCCGCCGCAACATTTTGCGTGCTGCTTCCCTTGATAGCATACTGTCCACCGGAGATTGCAAGCGTAATATCGGTTCTACCCTCTATGGCGGAGGGAATTCCTGCCGTAATAACATAGTTGTGCGGCCCGCCCGCGGCGCGAAGCGATACGAAGGTGTTGTTAAATAATTCGTTAAACGTATACGGCTTCTCCCCTGCAGCTATGCGCAAATCGTTTATCGCTTTGAGCACCGCGGCATCCACGCGCAGCACGCCCGCGCCCATTCCTTCCGGTATGGGGATAGACTGGTCTGTGGGCCCATCCTTCCCCGGTTCTGCATAGCTTGTCACCCCCGGAGCGGCAGTCTCTTTCAAAAGCTCTTTAATTTCCGCCGCCGTCAGCTTGGGGTTGATAGACTGGATCAGGGCGATCGCAGCCGTCACCTGCGGCGCGGCAAAGCTAGTGCCACTCCCCTTGATGGGCTTCCCATCAGCATCAACGCCCAATACCATTTCAACGCCGGGGGCCGACAATGTCACTTCGGCATCCTCCGTTGCAAAATTTGAAGAATCCGCGCGACTTCCGTCGTTTTCGATTGCCCCTACGGTGATGACATTGGGTAGCTTCAGGCCGGCGGGAAAATAGTTTTTCCCATTCAACGCCCCTTTGCTCTTATCTGCCTCGCCTTCGTTACCAGCGGCGGCAACAAATACGACGCCAGGCTTGGTTTCCTGTATCTTTTTAAAGAACTTCTCGTAGGCCTTGCTGATCCATTCATGGCTGTCTTTGGGCTCTTCCGGGCCATAGGAGCAGTTGATCACCGTTGCGCCGCTGTCGACCTGTGCCTTGAGATAGGCGAGGGCTTTGATCGTATAGGTGTACTCCACCCCATCTTCGGTGAAGGATCCCTGCGTGATGTCGTCCGTATCGGGCGCTGCTGACTTGAGGGCTTTCTTTCCGTCGAAGAGGTTCTTGACATCGATGTTGAGTTTTTCCTCCAGCACCCCAGCGATCCCCACCATCCCGCTGTTTTCGGGATCCGCTCCGATGACATGGGTTACCATCGTCCCATGGCTCAGGCCGCCATACACAATTTTTTCTTCTTCGTCCTTTGCCGGATCCTCGGTCGTATCGCCCGTCACCTTCACCTTGCCCTTAAACTCATCGGAGCCCGTATAAATCGCGCTGTCCAGCACCCCCACGTTTACCTTATTCAGCTCAACCCCGCTGCCCTTGATGATGCGCCAGGTATTCTCCATACCTATGGTGTTGTAATGCGACGCGTTGGACGGGTCTTCAAACACGGGGTCTTTCAGTGGTGAGCAGGGTGTACCCTCTACATCTTTGCCGTATACTTCTACATTGGGGAATGCCGCCTCAACCCCTTCCATCGCCAGGGCAGTGTCGATGGCGGTCGTCAGTTCCGCTTCGGTAGTAAAGTCCATCTCAAGCTGGTAGAGGTTGATGATTTCCATCTCACCTACAACTGTGCCGCCGATCTGTTTAATTGCCTTTTTTGCGGCGGCTTTATCCACGCTGTCCTCAAAAACGAGAACAAGCTGGTTGACTGGTATATATCCGTAAACCTCTGAATGGATGACGGATTCCGGCGCTGGGTTTTTATATGCTGCCGCCGACGTAGCGCTCGGGCTTGTCTTAGACGAACACGCAGAGAGACCCATCGGTAATATAAGGCTCAAAACAATAAGCCATGCGATAGGTAATTTTCTTTTCATATTCATGTTAATCTCCTTTCAACATACAGGCGTTTGTTTTTATCGAGAGAGCCATTTTCCCATTTTTTAAGACGAAAGGATTGGCGTGATCCCTGTTTCATAGCGGAATTTCTCTGAGATCTTATCCAGCTCTTCTGGATCGATTGCCGGGCGTAGCAGACGGATGTTCTGCGTCCGCTTTTCCGTGCCGTAGGTGAAAGAAATGAAATCGCCTCCGATATCCACGGCCCTGATCCGGATACCGTCCTGGTTGAACTTGATGACTTTTTCGTCCAGCAGAATACCGAAATAGGAAACGATCACCTCGGTGATTTCAGTATTCGACTGCTGCTCCGCTTCATCGCTCAGGTCGCTGATGACGGAAGTACGGATGTGCAGAATCGAATTTTCCGCGATGAGCCGCGCGATTTTCAGCTTATTTAACCCCTGCAGCCAGAACTCCGCCGCAACCGCGCTGAAAATTATGACGCCTGCGAGAAATATCTGCGCCCGGATTTCAGACATCCCTCCGCCGAAAGAAAGAAGCATAACGCCCGTCAGGATGCCAAAGCCGGTCAGAGCTGCCAAAACGAAGTTTTTTCTTTTGATCGCTTTCAAATATACTCCCCCTTTCCGGCAGGATTTTGTTCATCAAGAACAGCATAGCAAAAGCGGAGCGAAAAAAACCCACCCGATCGGGTAGTCCGCATGAAAAAAGCCCCTACCTTTTTTCGGGTAGGGGCCTAAAACAACAGGTTTTTCAAGGGTATTATGCTGGAGGGGGCGTGTCCTCTTTTTTGAGCACGATGTGAATCAGCTCTGCGCGGCTTTGAACACCAAATTTGGAATAGATGTTTTTCACATAATACTTGACCGTGTTTTCGCTGATCGTCAGTTCACCGGCGATGGCTTTGTAGGTCTTTGCTTGGAACAGCAGGGCGGCGACCTGACTTTCCCGTTCCGACAGATTTCCGTACCTTGCGGCTCGCTCAATTTGTCCTGTCTGTTCCTGCTTGGGCAGTTCGGAAAACTCCGAGAGATAGGCATGGCCTTTGAGCAGCGAGGAAAGATGCTTGTGCAGAGGCGGCAGGAGAACCAGCGTCACGCAAACCACAGCCAGCGCCAGCAGCGTGGGATCCGGGCTGTGTATATTGGAGGATATGGCGGCATTGCCAATCAGCCCACCGAGCAGCACACCCAATACATTGGCAGACAGTCCTATGCCAAGAATTTTTGCGGGGTTTTTATGCAGCTCCAGCATCTCGCCGAGAATGCTCCACCAAAACAGGTCGTACACTCCGCAGGCTCCGAGCATCAGCGTATTGACAACAAAGTAACTCGCTGCGGAGCGGTCAAGGCTTACGAAAGCAATAAAGGAAAAGCCGATCATGGCGATGCCCACATAGAGGATATAAGAACGGTTTATTTTGCGGGGCAGGTTCCTCATAATGAACAGGGCGGCAATATACGGGATGGCCCAATACCAGCTTGTCAGCCATTCAAGATGGGAAAAGGCGGGGTTTACCACCTGATACATAAGCCCCGAGTTGATGGTGATAATGACGATGAATAGGCACAAAAAAATCAGAAGTCTTGCAATACCTACGAGATTCTCCTTCTGTCCGGAGGGAGCGGAGGAAACTGCGTTATCATCTGCCGGAAGCTTTAGTGCAAACATAAAGGCGCCGAGTAACATAAGCATGGCCAATGCTAGTCCTATCTGCGGTAATAGATAGATGGCCGCCATATTAAGCAATATCATAAGGACATTGGATAAAATCAGCATATCCGCGACCATTTTGATCCGATCGTTTTTCGGCGTGCCGCTTTTCAGATAAAACGCCCAGGCAGCCACGCAGCCTCCGGCCAGAAAAGAGCCTAAGATGATTCCGCCCGTCCAGAATACGGATGGAGGGAAGAAGAAAACCAAGGAGATGGCGATGAAAAAGAGATACGAACACAAAAACAGCCGCTTTGCCGCTTTCTTTGTTTTGATAAACAGACCGCACAAAAGCAACCCGGCGAAAATAGCCGCGACACCGCAGAAAACCATAACGGCAGGGTTAGATTTATAGCTACCTGCAAGGGAATAGAAGATTTGGCCTTCAAAGAGGAAGGCCAGCATCCAAGCGGAAAACAGGGAATGGGCAAGGACGGACAACCGGCGTTCATTGACTACCGCCCATATGCGTTGATTTATTCTGTTTTCCGTCACGCCTTCACCCCCTTCGCACAACGGTTGGCTTTTCTGCCTGTTTGCGCCGTCCATCCGCAGGTTTTGCCGCATCCTTAGGGACAACCCACATATTCCCGATCTTCTGCGCGCCTTCAATGCGTCCGGCCGCACAGTGATAATTGACCATTCGGCCTGTGATGCCCCATTTCTCCGCAGCTTCTTTTACGCTGATGTAATCCATGGCAATCCCTCTTGCTCTTTTTCCTTATTATACTTCCTGTTTGAGAAAATTTCAAGTTTAAGAAGCATGTCTTCCCCAAAAAGAGGCTTTGCTTTTTCCGCGAAAAGGCAAAAAACAGCCGGGCGCGGCGGCCATAAATGGCGGCTACGCCCGGCGTTTGTATTTCCAGCTTTGCAGCCCATTATCATCAGGGAATCTTAAAGATTTCTTTGGCTCTCTGATAATCCTTTTTTAAGCGGATGGAGTAGCCGAACGTTTTTCCGTCTGTTCTGGTCAGGGAAATGGCCTGGGTAAAGGGCAGGGTTTTCGCGTCTTTTATTTCGTTCCAGCCCATGAGCCGTTTGGCCCGGCCTTGCTTCAACACTTCATGCAGGGGTAGGGTAGAAATCATTTCCCGCAGCGTATTGATGATGTCCTGGTAGGCCGACATCCACTGCCACTTGCCGATATCCGCGCCCGCAACCACTTTATCCACTCCAGGCAAAGGCACGGTCAGAGCCCAAATTGCTTTGTTGGTGATGAGCAGGGCGTTTTCCGGGATCAGCACCTTTCCCGTCCCCAAAACAGCAACGCTGCGGGTTTTTCCGTACTGCATCACGGCGGGGATGGTATCTACCAGAACCTCGCCCGGTTCCAGCCCCACATTCCCGGCAGCAGGCTCGGCAGGAGCGTTCAAATCCACGGCGGCGGTTCTTTTCAGGACGATCACATCGAAAGCAACAATGCCTGCCGCAATCACGATCAGGGCCGCCCCTATATACCACGGAAACCCTATGTACA
>ENA-UOOM01002568-UOOM01002568.1-fermentation-metagenome-genome-assembly--contig:-NODE-2568-length-14661-cov-7.801931_pt1 | contig 14661 bp, 10 predicted proteins | sample MGYA00245781_ERZ724031 | MGnify/ENA primary metagenome ERZ724031 (study PRJEB28704, sample SAMN03018317) | fermentation metagenome | biome: anthropogenic terrestrial biome; feature: soil; material... | reverse complement strand
AATGGATGACGAAGAAGTACCAGCTCCCAATGGCGATGATGATGATGATGGCAGACCGCGGCTATGACACGAATGAAATCATTGCTCACGCTGTTGCCGCTGGGATGGAAGTTGTCATCCCTCCCAAGAAGAACCGAAAGAAGAAGAGGACTTACGATGAGTATCTCTATCGGATTCGTCATTTGGTCGAAAATGCTTTCCTGATTCTCAAGCGATGGCGCGGGGTTGCAACCAGGTACGCGAAAACCAGCGACGGGTTCATTGCTGCAATTCAAGTTCGATGTATCGCCATTTGGGCAGGAGTCCTTGCGTAACTCGTGTAGACACTATCTAGAAATACTAGGTTTCCAGCATTACTGAGGGCAATAGAAAAAGCCGTGATTCGCACTGATTCACGGCTCTTCGCTGGCTAATCTGGTGAACTATGATACAGGGGACGATGCACCCTGCTGGGTGCAAAAACGGGTGCATTTGCACCCTGCAGAAGGACAAATATCAGCTTCAGGCGCATGGCAGATGTCCTAAACTTCCTCTCTATTTCTTTAGTGATATCTGTTTTTCCAAATCGTGAACGTACCCTGCACACCCGCATAAGACCCAATAATACTAAGCAACACCTCATTCCACTGTAAATGTCGCCCTGGTATCCACAGCTTCATTACTTCTGGAATGATGGCTCCGTTCGTTCCGGCGTTTTGGGTATATCCGTCGTTTGAGGGTTTTTCATGAACAGAAGGACAATGACAAATACGCTCAACAGCGCTGCGACAGGAAGCCAAAGCGCAACGGAGGGATACAGTTCCTCCATGAACCCCATCAGATACCCGAATAGAATGCTGCCCAGCGAGGAAAAAACGCCTACAATACTGCTGACCAGGGCGGAGTTGGAAGGGAACCACGCGCAAGAGATGGCGAAGGTGAGCGGGTAAATCACACCTGTTGCAATGCCAAGCAAAGACACGGAAACAACCCAGCCGGCAGGCGCGTCGATTGCCAGACCGCCGCTGAGCGCGCACACGCCCACAAGGGAGGCGGTCAAGATGATGCTTCGCGAAGAGAACTTTTGCGGCAGCGCTGAACCGATCAGGCGGCTTATCACCATGCCAATCCAGTAAATGGTCATGCAGGCGGAGGTCAGGCTTTCCGGGTACAGGGCTGCATTCGCCTGCTGCAGATGCGTCTGGAACCATGTGCTGAAGGCATTTTGATGTCCGCCCATATACAAAAAACTCACGATGCCCAGCACCCATACGCTGGACGAGCGCAACAGGCCCATGGCGCCTCCCGCTTCTTTTGGCGCGGCGGACGCGTTTGCGTCGGCAAACGACGCCGGCGCTCCCAGGCGTCGCAGCGTCAGGAAGTACGCGGCGCTGAGAATCAAAACGACGACGGCGAGCATCATGTACGCAAAGCGCCAGGAAAGGTCCGCAGCGCCAAGAGCCGTGGGATATAGCGGGCCAACCAGAGAACCGATGCCGAAACACACATGCAGCAGGTTGATGTATCTGGAACGGCGCTCTCCATAAATATCCGACACATAGGCAGTGAGCATGAGATTGAGCGAACTTGTGCATACGCCCAGCAGCAGCAACGCGGCCAGCAGCATCGCAAAAGAAGAGGCAGGGGAAACGGCCAGAAGCATAACGCCCATGGCGGCGGAAATTAGGCCGACATAGACGGACTTTCGGGTGCGATCCCCAACCAGGCCGGTGAGCGCCATGGCAATGAGGTTTCCCACGCTTGTGCACATGGGCAGAAGGCCGGCCATGGACAGGGACAGGTGAAAATCCTCAATCATTTTGGGCAGCACCGTGGAAAACATGGTGCTGCTCAATGCGAAAGAGGCCATAAAGGCAAACAGATACGCTGTCGTCAGCTTTAATCGCCTGCGGTCATTCATGAGCGCTCAGATGCCTTTCCAGAAATTGCCGTACGTCCACAACTGTACCCGTCAACGCGCTTTCCATCGCCGCATATGTCAACGCACAGCAGTACAGGTTTTCGTCAAGGTTTGTGGTTGGCGGCTCACCGCCATCCAGCCAACGCACAAAATCATGGATGACCAGCGCGTGATCCCAATAAGAGGCCTGACGAAGCGGAATGGCGGCGGTTTCCGGGTAGGGATAGCCCAGATCGCTGCGCACGGTTACCTTGCGGTGGTCCGCAACAATTGTGCCCAGGGCGCACTCGGCGCGCAGGTATTCGTCGCTCCATCCATCCAGGGCGCTGGCGTTGGCATGGCTGGCTTCCAACATCGCGCGCACGCCGTTTTCCATCTCCAGGATGACCAGCGCGGAGGCGGCATTGGCATAACCGGCAAGCGCGGAGGCCCATCCGTTTACGTATACGGTTTTCGCATTGCTTCCGCTCACGCCGCGCATTGTGTCCAGATTGTGAATCAGGCCGTTGTTGATCAGCGATGCAACAAGGTTTTCTGCGGTGAGCGGTTCCTGCCTGGAAGTATCGCCGCGGCGCAGCGCAAGGCGGGAAACGATGTATTGCAATTTTCCGTACTTTCCGGATTCAACCATGGACTGTACGGTTTGCTTCTCCACCTCCAAACGGTGGCTCATGGTTACGGCCAACTTGCGTCCCGAGGACTTTACCTTGTTGTAAATGCGGACGCAGGCGGCCATGTCGCCCCCGAGGGGTTTTTCGCAAACGACATCCAAACCGTGCGCAATGGCGATGTCAATGACACTTTCATGCATTTGCGGCGGAACGACGATGTTTACAAAATCAGCTTCCACTTCGTGCAGGGCCTTTTGCAAATCAAGATAGCAACGCTCCTCGGGCAGATCCAGGAACCTGCGAGCGTTTTGCAGCGCCTGTGCGTTGATGTCCACGGCGGCGACGGGGCGGGCAAACGAAGCCACCCGCGGCAACACTGTGCTGCACCAGTATTCGCCAAAACCGCCGGTACCCACTTGAATAAACCGCTTCATGTTCTGTCGCTCCCTTCATCCAGAGATTTATTGTAGGTAGACCAAATTTCGCGCAGCATTTCAAAATCGCAGTCCTCGAGCAGTTCGCGCGTGGTTTCAATGCCCGTGACATAGTACAGGCATGGATTGCCGATTTTGGGCTGAAAACGGGCGTACTCCCGCCACGCGGCCAGGGAAGGCATTGGATGCTGGTCGGTGTGAATCGCGCAATCCGGCATTACCCGTTTGGCAATCTGGGCGCGGTGGTTCATCTGCGGTACAACGCTTGCGCGGTCGGTATAGATGTCCTGCAAACGCAGCATGTCCACCACGTCGTTGAAATACGGGTTGAACGTATGCGCGATGATGAGCGCGTCGGGTTTTGCATTTTTGGCTGCGGAATAGTAAATTTCCATCAGGGCATGCAGCAGCTCCGCGCCATACAGTTGCTTTTCTCGCGGAATTGTAGGCATCAGGCCGCGATGAACGGGAAGGAAATGCGTGTAATCGAACTCAAATCCATCCGCATCCAAGCCGTCGGGTGAAAGCAGGTATGTAATTTTGGAGCGAAGCAGCGCTTCATACGCAGGGTTTTGCGGATCCGCAAAAAAGCGGAAAGTCGGCTCTGTGAGCGTAGAAGGGGGAATGACGACGGGCTCGCGCTTCTTGACCATGTCCAGCTTGCAGGACTTATAAAATACGTTCGTATCCATGCGCAGCGTGTAGGCGTTGCGCTCGTCGTAGATCATCTGCGCGGTTACGGGAACCTCCAAACCGGTGCCGGAGTGGCAATAATGCCAGGGAGACGTCCACAAAATCACCTTGCGGCCCTTGGCGTGTTGCCTCGCAATAAAGCCCTTCATGTCCGGCCAGAGCGTTTCGTCCACGTCAAACTGGTGATCCGCCTGAAACCAGCGGTTGTCAACGATGAGTATGGTGGGCTCCACGCCCTTGCGCTCCAACGTGGCCAACATGGTTTCATAGGCGGATTGCGTGCAGAACAGATGCACGTTGTCGTTATCCCAATTCTGCGATTTCTGTCCAAAAAATTCCGGCCAACGATTGGAGTGGAAGACCTGTTCTCCCCAGCCTCCAAAGATGGGTTTTCGCCACCAGGAAGGAATGTTGGACCTGTCTGCGCTTGGGCAGGCTCCGGTTTTGCGGAGATATTCGCAATAGCCATGCAGGGCCTCGTATTCATCCTGCGCATATTGCGAAAACAGGATTTGCGGAGAGGACCAGACGCCTTCGCAGTGGGTATAGCCATCGTAATCCAGGCTGAGGCCGAAGCCCTCTCCGCCCAGGTAGGCGTATTCCAGGAAGCTGTTCTCCCCTGGCTGCGCAACCAGGCCCATGGAAATATAGGCGCTGTGCTTTGCATCGGACAGCAGATACAGATAGGGCGGCGGCGTGGCCAGCCAGTCGCCTCCGTCGTAGTGGCGGTCGCTGTTGATGCGAATTTTGGAATCCTGGTAATACTTGAACCAGCGCTTGTCCGACGAATTGACGGCAAAGGTATATACGTCGCTGAACGCCGGTACAGAGGAGTGCGCAAATTCCTTGTAGCTTCGATGGTAGGACAGCTGGCGGTTTGGGCCGCAGAAGTAAGGATAAAAGTAGACGTCCCTGGCGGGATCGTCCTGCAAAAAGCCTTCAAAAAAGCGAATCAGGTCAATTCTCCCGTTGCCATAGACGGTATAGCCGTACAACACGCGCTCCTCTTCGCAGCGGAAGGTGTAGACAGCGCGCGTCCATAGCGTGGTTTCGTATTCAGCGGTCAACTCGACGGCGGCGCCGTTCTCCTGTACGCGCAGGGAGGTTTGGCGCACGAATTCGTCGATACGCTCGTCGCGGTCGCAGCCTGAGGGCAGCAGCAGGCGCGCGCCGATGCCGCTGTCAAAGCAAAGCCGGACGTAATGTGGGTCGGCCCGGTCATGGGTCAGCGTATAGTTGGAACCTTGAATGATGGTTTTGTCGCCGCGTTGGACGTTCATAAGATCACCTCACCACGATTGTATCGGGTGAGGTGATGAAAGTACATGCAAAAAACAAACCCAAGGGCGTGGATAATTCTGCAGACAGCGCGTTTATATGCCGTGTTCCGTGCGCCATTCGGTGGGCGGCAGGCCGGTGATTTTTTTAAAAGCGCGGCTGAAATAGTGCGGATCGTTATATCCAACGTTTCTTCCGATGATTGCGACGGGCAGATCCGGATGCTCAAGCATCATATGCTTTGCCTTTTCAATGCGCAGATTGATCAAATACTGCAATATGGGAATCTGCTGGTGTTTTTTGAAAATCCGGTTGAGATAAATGACGTTGAATCCCAATATGTCCGCGATGGATTCCACGGTAATATCGTCCGCATAGTGCGCGTTCAGATAGTTTACAATATCATCCGCCGTTTTTTGCGAGTAGTCGCTGTGGGCGTTGTGATGAAACAAAAGGTCGTCCAGTGTGTTCCAGATTTGCTCCAGGGCGTCGTATAGCCGAGGCGCAGCGCAGATTGCGGCGGACGCATAGTACTCCGCCAGATAGATATTCTCGCTTTCCGTAGCGTTGCTCAGGCTGGCGCAGGCCTGTATCAGCGCAGACAGCTCGCTGTGAATCTGGTATTGCGGACAGCATTTTTCCTGCCATTGCTCCAGCGCTTGCGAAAGAAGCACGCGGGCCTGGCCGTGTTTGCCGATGCGCAAAAAGCCGCAAAAGGCGTTGATGATTTCCCGGCCAAGCACTGTGCAGACTGGGGGAAGGGGCTCGTCGGCCCGGATCAACGCGCTGTTTCCGGGAGAAAGCCGGCGGTTCAGAAGGCTATTGAGTTCCAGCTGGCGCGCATGCAATTCGCCAAGGCCGCAGGGCGTGGCATTGGTGCAGAGATTCACGGGGAATGCGCTGATACGTTTTTGCAGATGCGCAAATATAGCTTCTGCATCGGGGACGGTTTCATTGCTTTCAAGAACAATCAGGCGCTGGGCATAGGAATTTGCGCGGTAGAACCAAACTTTGTGTTCATCCAACCCGCAGCAAGCGGCAATTTGCGCAGCGCTTAGAGCGTTTAGCTGCCGTGACAGGGCCTGATCGTGTTCGATTCCGGAAATGGAAGTGGCCAGCGCGCCCAGATTGAGCAAAAACGGGTAGAATTTGGAACGGGCAAAACGCGGAGGCACTTCTTCGGCACTGAGGCTCACAAGGACGGCGCGCCGGATGATTTCAGAATCGGACGTAGCGTGGGAAAGGGCAAGCCTCGCGCCAATTTCGCCAAGGACGCCGCGCAACTCGTCGTCTGAAATGGGTTTGAGCAGATAATTCTGTACGCCGTTGCGCATGGCCTCCCGCGCATAATCAAAATCCCGAAAACCGCTGACGATGGCGACAACCGGAGGATTTGGCAGTTCCCGCAACGCTTTGGAAAGGGCAATGCCATCCATGCGGGGCATATATACGTCTGAAAAAACCACATCCGGCCGCATCTGTGTTGCCAGTTCCAGCGCTTCTGCGCCGTGACGCGCCTTGGCAATCACTTCAAACCGCTCGTCGAGGCTTTCGATTCGCCGGGCGAGATAGGCGAGAATATAAGGCTCGTCTTCTACGACGATGGTGCGAAACCGCTCGCTCATAACCCCTCCTCCTTTCGAGTTATTTAAGGAACCGCTGATTAACGAGCACTTTATGAGCAGGCAAAGCGTCTCTGCAATAGAGAAGTGCACTTTTACTCTATTCCTCTAGCTCCGCAGCCTCTTTTCGCTCCAGTATCCCTGCTTTCCACACCGTTTTCAACAGTTCTTCCTCATTTTGGGCAGACCTATCCCATCAAGGGCTGCAAACTCCGGCCAGCCCTGGCACAGGCATACAGGTTGGAACTGGCCAGCAGAACAAATGCGCGGTTCAGGTTCTTGGCAATGCCCCTGTAAACCGCTTTGCGGAATCCGCACTGCACTTTCATGAACCGGAACGGAAACTCCACCTTGCTGCGCACCGCCGATTTCTGCCGCTCTATCACCTTTTCCCACGCCTGCCCATCATTGGCATACTTCCTGTACGCCTTTCCAGGACGCCTGTTCACCCGGTATTCTATCCCCGACAACGCCGGATCACTGACAACATCCTCACGCTTATCCAGCCCCAGATACCCCGAATCTCCATAAACCACTCGGTCATCCTTGCGCAACAGCTTTGGGCCAACCGCCACATCGTGCACGTTCGCGCCCGTCCCTTCCACCGCCGTCACATACCCTGAGCCCGCGTCCACGCCGATGTGTATCTTCATCCCGAACTTCCATTCCATACCCTTCATCGTCTGCTTCATCTCTGGGTCGCGCTCTTTCTTCTCGTTCTTTGTCGAAGACGGCGCATTGATGATCGTCGCGTCCACGATGCTGCCCCCGCGCATGAGCTGTCCCGCGCTTTCAAGATCCCTCACGATGCTCTCAAACATCGCTTTGCCCAGCCCGCTGTTCTCCAGTATCCGGCGAAACTTCAACAGCGTCGTCGCATCCGGCGACTTCTCCTGTAGGAAGTTGATGCCCATGAACTTCCGCATCGCATAACTGTCATAAATCGCGTCTTCCACCCCTTCGTCCGACAGGTTGAACCATCCCTGCAGCAGGTACATCCGGAGCATCTTCTCGATTCCCTTCGGGGGACGCCCTCTTTTTCCCTCATAGTAGAACGGTTGAATCAATCCCACCCATTCTTCCCAGGGAATGATTTCATTCATGGTGTCCAGGAACTCTTCGCGCCTGGTGGTCCTGGCCCTGCCGCCATACTCTATATCGCTAAAGGTCTGCTGCTTCATGGCACACTCTCCTGCTATTCTGGTTACTTCCTGCATTTTACCACGAATTGACTACTAGCGGGATTAAATCAGCAGTTCCTTAACACATTTTCTGTGATTGGGCAAGTCCCGGAAAAATTTTGGCTTGACAAAAGTATTCTTTACGTTCTATACTGATGATGGATATAAACGCCTGTCTATTCGTGGGAGGTGCATAGATATGTTAAAATCCACCCATACGATGCGCGCGCGCATGTTTACGGGCATTACCGCCATTTTGTTGCTGGTAATCGCAGTTTTCAGAACCTTCAACACCATACAGCGCTTTAACGCGTTGAAAAGGGACATTTTTACCTCCATGGAACTGATTGCTTCCAACGTGGCGCAGCAACTGGACGAAGAGGTCTATCAACTGGCGCTATTGAGCCAAAGAATGACGTTTTCCGCGCAGCTCAGGGAATCCATTCTCGGCGCCATGCCGGGCAGCACCGGCGCCGACCTCTACCGCTTGCAGACGGACTTGAATGAGTTGGTTTATTCCATTTGCGGGCCGGAGCTGATATTTTTCCACATGAACATCATTACCGACGATGGATACCGGTACGCCTTTGGACAGGAATACGGGTATACGCATTTGGAAGAATCCCCGCAGACATACGACTGGTACAGGGAGGCCATCCGCCTGGACGGCAAAGTGCTGGTCGTGCCGCTGCACACGCGGGAGGTGAGCGGCAGGGAGGTGGAGGTTGTTTCCGTATGCCGCGGCTTTGGCCTGCTGGTGGGCTCGTCGGCCCGCGCGGTTGTGGAAGTGCTGCTGGATTACGACAGCCTGGAGGAAATCGTTGCCCGCGCCGTATCTTATTCCGAGGGCGATTCCAAGCGGGACAACGTTTATGTGTTGGACGGAAGTGGCAATATCGTCTTTTCTTCAAGTGCGGCGGTTGCGGACAGCGCCGGGCACTATTTCAGCCTTGTTGGCAGCGCTGAAAACGGCTCTGTTACGCGCAATCCATTTACAGGAAGGGAGGAATTTTTCTTTTGCAGCGGCGCCGAATATTCGGATTGGTACGTAGTGGTTGCCCCGGGCACCGAAATCCACAATCAGCAACTTACACAACTGATTGCTTCCATGATTGGGGAAACGCTTTTGATCCTTGCGGCGGCGGCGGTCATCAGCCTGTTGTTGAGCCACCGGTTTTCCGTGCCGCTTTTGCGCCTGTGCGCCTGCGTGGATTCATGCAATTTGGACCACCTGGACGAAGCGGTACAGCGCCATAAGCCTTCCGGCGTGGCCGAAATTGACCAGTTGGGCAACGCCTTCAACCAGATGACGGATCGCTTGAAGCATTCGCTAAGCCAGGTTGTGGAATTGAAAAATGCAGAAATACATGCAAAAATGCTTGCGCTGCAGGCCCAGATGAACCCGCATTTTCTCTACAATACGCTGGCTGTAATCAACATCATGGTGGCGGAAGGGGAAACCGATACCGTACAGACGGCTTGCCGCAACCTTTCCAACATACTGGAATACATCTCTTCCAAGGAACTTCACCCGGTGTCCCTGCGCCAGGAATTGCAGCATGCGCAAAATTATATGGACCTTATGCAAATGCGCTATCAGGGCGATATTGTTTTCAGCGTGGAAACGGAAGAGTCAGCCATGGACGTAATGGCGCCGAAGTTGGTCATTCAGCCGCTTATTGAAAACGCCATCAAACATGCCACGGAAAAAGCCCCTGTCTGGCACATCGGCATCCGCATTGGCCTCGAGGGGGATTTTTGGAAGGTTATGGTGTGGGACGATGGAAATGGCTTTGACCCCGAAAATCTGCGCGCACTGCGGGAAAAGATGCGCGTTTTGAAATCCGGCGGAAGGATTCCGCAGCTTACCCTGCACGGCATGGGGATTATGAACACCTTTTTGCGGCTAATGCTGACCTATGGAGAGGACATGATCTTCTGGATCGACAGTCGTCCCGGAGAGGGCGCATGCGTCACAATCGGCGGCAGAATTAAACAAGATAAAGCAATGCAGTTGGAAATATCCAAATAATCTGGTTTGTTTTTTGCATTTAAACGGAATCTTTTGCAGTGTTATAATGTCCTCAGCGATGAGGCCTGCGCGCTGTGGGGCCCATCAAGAGAATTGCAAGGAGGAAGGAAAACATGAAGAAACTGTTCGCCCTATTGCTCTGTTTGAGCATGCTTCTCGTTGGCGCGGCGGCGCTGGCGGAGGAAACGCAGCTGCGGGCCGGCTCTACGCTGGTGGTCTGCGCCTCTCAGGACTGGATTAAAGATTACAACCGGAAACTTGCCGAGGATTTCACTGCGGAAACCGGCGTCAACATTGATTTCCAGTTGATTCCCGATGATCAATACGGCAACGTGGTCAAGGCGAAGCTGGCCTCCGGCGACGGCGTGGATATTTTCTTCTCCAACCCCGGCCTGGGCCTGTCGGAATATTCTCCGGAAAAGTACGCTTATGACCTTTCCGGTCAGCCCTGGGTCAGCGAGTATGCGGACTGGGCGCTGGAAAGCATAACCTACGACGGCAATGTGGTGTTTTTCGCCGCTTCCAGTCTGGACGGCTGGGGCATCCTCTACAACGCGGAACTGCTTGAACAAATCGGCATGGAACCCGCCACGTCGTTTGAAGAATTGCTTGCAATTTGCGACGCCTTGCAGGAAATCGACGTAACGCCTATTTTTGAGCCCGGTGCGGATACATGGCACGCCTGCGTATGGCTGCTGGAAACGGGCGACTGGCTGAACCGTAAGTACGGCGATATGTATGAAAAGCTGTGCGATCCTTCCGGCAAATTCGAAGACTATCCCGAAGTGATTACCTTTTCTGAGCAGATGATGGAACTTGTAGAGCGCGGTTACTTCGGCGAAGAAGAGGATTGGCTCAGTCAGAAGTGGAACGACCGTGCTGAGGCGATGGCCTCCGGCGAGTTCGGCATGATGGTATGCCATATGAGCGCTGCCGACCAAATTGAGGAACTGTATCCCGAGGCGGGCGTGGAAAACTGGCCGCTCACAATCATCCCCCTGGCGGGAAACAACACCTTCAGCAACAGCGGCGGCTCGATGGGCATGGTCCTCAACAAGGAATCCGATATGATTCCCGAGGCGTTGGCCTACTTTGAGTTCCTCGCCCGTCAGGAGAACTTGCAGTATGTCTACGACGAGAGCAAAATGCCCATCATCACCTTCAAAAATGTCGAGCAGGATGTGACCTATCAGTATGAGACGCTGATGGCAAGCTGCGACAATGTTTCCGGCCCCGATTACACCACGCGCATTCCCTTCTATTCCGCAGACCCGATTGGCCGCGCTTATATAGAAATGTGGATTGGCGACAAAACCCCGCTGGAAGCAGTTCAGCAAATTGACAAGGATCGTGCAATCATGTTCGGCGTGGTTGAATAAACCATGGATGGCCGGCGGGTGCAACATCCCGTCGGCTTATTTTATGCCATTGAACACCTCTGAAAGGGTGAAAACATCGTGTACAAGAAACAGATATATCGTTCATGGTTTACCATGCCGGCGTTTATCATCTACTTTCTGTTGTTCATCATCCCGGTGATATTCGGCATTGGCTATTCGCTCACGAACTGGAACGCCATGAGCTCTGAAATCAAGTTCGTGGGGCTGCGCAACTATCTGGAAATTTTCAACCCGGACAACGCCTATCTGCTGGCAATCAAGAACACCTTGGTGTTCACGGTCTACGCGTCTGTTGGAAAAATCGTCGTTGGCCTGGCGCTGGCGCTGTTTTTCAACCGCAAGTTCAGAACGCAGAATCTCATGCGCGGCGTGTATTTCATGCCGTACGCAATTTCCTCGCTGATTATCGGCATGATTTTTACCTCCATTCTGGCGCCGGACGGCATTTTAAACGAAGGCCTGCGCGCCATTGGGCTGGACGCCATTACAAAAAGCTGGCTTACAAACCGCAGCACGGTGCTTGGCGCGGTCATTGCGGTAGAAATCTGGAAATCCATCGGCCTGAATATGGTGATTTTCCTGGCGGGGCTTCAGATGATAGACAAGGAATACTATGAGGCCGCGCAATTGGACGGCGCAAATGCGATGGCGCAATTTCGATATATAACTTGGCCCTTCCTGCGCCCGTCGATAACCACAAACGTGATATTGAACATTATTCACGGCCTGAAGGTGTTCGACATCGTGATGGCGCTTACCAATGGAGGCCCCGGAAATACTACGCAGGTAATCAGCACATTTGTGTTTAAAACCTACGGAATGGGCGCATACGGCCTCAGCAATGCGCTTTCCACCTTCATCTCCATACTGACCATGCTGATTGCCCTTGCTGCCCTGAAGCTGATCGCACCGAAGGAGGCTTGAGTTTCGATGTTGACCATGGCGCAAAAGCGCAAGAGAAACGCCATCCTGTCCGCGGTTATAGGATGGATACTCAGTTTAATCATACTGGTGCCATTCGCGGTTATTGTTGTCAATTCCTTCAAAACGACCCGCGATTCGGCCATGATGAACCTGGAATGGCCGCGGGACGGTTGGGTGCTTTCCAACTATGCGGAAGTGTTGGATGGCGGGCAGATCGTGCGTTCCTTCTTCAACAGTCTGCTCATTGCCTCCGGATGCGTACTGGTTTGCATGGTGGTGACGGCAATGGCCATGTTTGTCATCAGGCGCAGAAAGTCAAAACTGCATCGAGTTATCTTCTACATGTTTTTTGCAGGGCTGATCGCCCCTGTGAATTACATCACCGCGCTGCAAATATTGAAGGCCTTGCACCTCAACGGCACCTATTTTGGAACGATTTTGACGTATGCGGCGCTGGGCATCCCCTTCGCGGCGTTTATGTATTACAATTTCATCGGCACAATTCCTACGGAAATCGACGAATCGGCCATTATTGATGGCACAAATATATCGCAGTTGTTCTTCCAGGTGATCTTTCCGCTGCTCAAGCCGGTCACCGTCACCGTTGCGACCTTGACGTTCATCAGCGCCTGGAATGATTTTGTTTCCCCGCTCTATTTGCTCAACAGTTCTTCCAAGTGGACGATGGTGCTGATGGTGTACAACTACTGGGGCGTCATGCAGCAGGAATGGGGCAAGATTTGCGCGGTCATTGTGCTTACGCTCATCCCGATTCTGATTGTGTATATCGCAATGCAAAAGCATATCATTGCCGGCATGACCTCTGGAGCCGTCAAGGGCTGATTTTCGAAACGATTTTGTAATCTCTACTGCAGGAGGCGTGAATATGGACAAGATCCGTGTAACCATTTGGAGCGAGGGCATTGACCCGGAACTGGAACCCCGCGCGATTGCGCTGTATCCCAACGACATCAATACATATCTCGCCGGGGCGTTGGGCGCGCATTGCGATTTTGAAATTCGCACCGCAAACCTGTCCGACCCCGAGTGCGGCCTTTCCCAGCAGATAATTGATGAGACGGACGTGCTGGTATGGTGGAGCCATCTCTATGATGACCAGGTTTCGGAACAGGCGGCCGAGCGGGTAATGAACGCGGTTTTGAACGGCATGGGCCTGGTGCTGCTGCACGCTGGCTTCCACGGAAAACCCGCGCGCAAGCTGTTGGGCTGCCCTTCGCCCATTGGGAAATACCGGGAGCTGGGCGAGATGGAGCGCATGTGGGTCGTCGACAGGAGCCATCCCATTCTGGCTGGGCTGCAAAAAGAGTACATTGAAATTCCCTGCAGTGAGATGTATGGCGAGCCTGGGTGCATTCCCAACCCCGATGAATTGGTGTTTATCAGCTGGTTTGAAGGCGGGGAAGTGTTGCGCAGCGTTTGCGGTTGGCACAAAGGCGCTGGCAAGGTGTTCTATCTTGCGCCTGGGCATGAGGAGTTCCCGGTATACTATATTGACGAAATTCAACTGCTGCTGGCGAATATCATTCGCTATGTAAAGCCTGTCAACACGCCGCGCCTGCGTTACCGCGGCGAAGTAGACGCCATTGAAACGCTGAAACACCCGGTGAAATCATCGCCCCGTGGGTGAACGAAGCTGGAGGACAGACAAAGCACAACCCAAGCGCACCGGAAGCTGTGGATACATCCGCCAAAGCGTGGAGCCCGCCGGCAAGGCCGGTCACGCAAGCGCCGCCGAACAAAATCGGCGGCGCTTTTCATGTCATGGCAGAAATGGTTTTGCAAGCATGCCACCGCGGAAAGCGGCAGGCCAACGCCGTCGGGGTGCAGGATTTGGCCAATCCGGCGCACATATGGAGTCAACGCCGCAATACTCCAGCGGGAAATGGGCCTTGACGCCGGCCAGGCACTGCAAAAATCAACGGGCGTTTCCTCAGGCAAGGCGCGATTGTTCACAAAGCGGATACAATTCCAGGGAAAACGGTTTGGTTTTCATTAAGGTTCCTGTGTTAAACTCGGGCCAGGTCGAAAACATGGTACGCTGCAGGGAGGTTGCAGGATGCAGTATACGTTTGAACGCTATGAAAAGAAATTTCTGCTTTGTGAGGAACAATACGAGCGGTTTATGGCCATCGCCGGGACGCGCATCGTGGCGGACGCGTATGGAAAAACTACGGTGCTGAGCGTCTATCTGGATACGCCGGATCACCGTCTGATCCGCGCTTCTCTGGATAAACCGGTCTATAAGGAAAAACTGCGCGTGCGCAGCTATGGCGTGCCAAAGGCGGGCGATACGGTGTTTGTGGAACTGAAGAAAAAGTATCACGGCGTCGTATACAAGCGGCGGGTATGCCTGCCGCTGTCGGAGGCGCGGGATTGGTTGCTTGACGGGCGCCGCGCGCCGGACGGGCAGGTTTGCCGCGAGATTGACTACGCCCTGCACTACTACCCCGGCATCGCCCCGGCCATGCTTGTCAGCGCCGAGCACATTGCCTACGCCGGCGCGGAGGATCCGTTTTTGCGCCTCACATTTGACGGGCGTGACCTGCCCCCCGATCCTTGTGCCAG
>ENA-UOOM01002564-UOOM01002564.1-fermentation-metagenome-genome-assembly--contig:-NODE-2564-length-14685-cov-9.782023_pt1 | contig 14685 bp, 12 predicted proteins | sample MGYA00245781_ERZ724031 | MGnify/ENA primary metagenome ERZ724031 (study PRJEB28704, sample SAMN03018317) | fermentation metagenome | biome: anthropogenic terrestrial biome; feature: soil; material... | reverse complement strand
CAAAGGGAGCAAATATTTTGGTGAATGAGCCTGCAAGATGCCCTAACCCCATTTCTCAGAGTGTTTTTTCTGAGAAATGGTTGGTAGGTCATTCGCACCGAATTCCCAAAATATGCGACCAAAGGGAGCAAATATTTTGGTGAATGAGCCTGCAAGATGCCCTAACCCCATTTCGAACAAACACGGAGCATACTGATGTTTAATAATATCCTTAAATATACAATACAAGATAATGCTAAAACTGTAAAGAGCATATTGACCGAAAAATTAAAATTCTCCAAAAGGCTCTCTAAAAAGTTAGAGCTTAACCGTAAAATCTTTTTAAACGAAAAGGCAGTTAAATTAAATAAAAGTGTCTTTGCCGGCGATGAGTTATACATTGAATTTGATGAGGAAGAAGACGAGTATGATGCAGTGGATATTCCGATAGATATAATTTATGAGGATGATGATTTGCTTGTTGTAAACAAACAGCCATACATTGTTGTTCACCCCACAAGGTCACATCAAAATAATACCGTTGCAAACGGAGTAGCATTTTATTTCAGACAAAATAATATTAATCGTAAGGTTAGATTTGTCAACAGGCTTGATATGAACACATCAGGTATTGTAATAATAGCTAAAAACCCATATGCCCACAACCAGCTGGCAAATCAAATGAAATCAGGCACTGTTGAAAAGTTTTATTATGCTGTAGTGGAAGGTTTAACGGAAACTGATGAAGGAATAATTAATGAGCCTATTCTAAGACTAAATCCGGAGGATATAATCCGGGTGGTCCATCCGTCGGGCAAAGAGTGCATTACTGAGTACAAAGCTGAAAAAAAATATAATAATATGACATTGGTTAAATTAAAACTTATAACCGGGAGAACTCACCAAATAAGAGTTCATATGAAGCATATAGGTCATCCCATTGTCGGCGACACATTGTATGGAAATAAAAGCAGTTTAACAGACAGACAGGCACTTCATTGCTATGAAATGAAGTTTAAACATCCGATTACGAATGAAGATATATCATTAACATGTCCCATACCTGAAGATATGAAAAAGCTTATGGATGGGAATTAAAAGCAGAGGTGCGCGCACCTCTGAAGCAATGATTAAGTTTGAAGAAGGGGGAAGTGAAATTGAAGAGGAAAGTTTTAATGATAGCTACCGGGGGCACGATTGCCTCAATAAAAACAAAGCAAGGTCTGATACCTGAAATAAGTTCGGATGAATTGTTAAGTTATGTACCGGAGATTAAAGAATATTGTGATGTTGATGCAATGCAGCTGTTAAATATTGACAGCACAAACATTCAGCCGGAACATTGGATTATGATGACTGAAACAATTGAAAAAAATTACGATAAATATGACGGTTTTGTAATATCTCACGGAACTGACACAATGGCATATACATCCGCAGCCCTATCCTATTTAATTCAAAATTCACACAAGCCCATTGTTATAACGGGAGCACAGAAGCCTATAAATGCCGATATAACCGATGCAAAGAAAAATCTTTTGGACAGCTTCAGATTTGTATCGGAAAAGGATGTTTGCGGTATATATGTAGTATTTGACGGCAAAGCAATAATAGGGACAAGGGCAAGAAAAGTAAAATCAAAGAGCTACAGTGCTTTTGACAGTATTAATTTTCCTGTTGCAGCAATAATAGATGACAGCAGAATAACAAAATATATCAGAAATAATAATTTAGATAAGGAAGTTATATTTTATAAGGATATTTATCCCAGTATATTTTTATTGAAATTAGCTCCGGGAATGGAGCCGGATGTGCTTGATTATATAGGTGAAAAATATGAAGGTGTAGTAATTGAAAGCTATGGTGTGGGAGGACTGCCCTTTCTTGACAAGCGAAATTTTTTAAATAAGCTTGAGGGTATTATAGAAAAAGGTAAAATAGTTGTTGTTGCTACCCAGGTAATGTTTGAAGGAAGCGATATGGGCCTGTATGAGGTTGGATTTAAGGCACTGCAAAAATTTAATGTTCTTCAGGCATATGACATGACCATTGAAGCTGTAATAACCAAATTAATGTGGATTATGGCTCAGACTAAAAATTTTGACGAAGTTAAAAATATGTTCTATACAAGAATTAACGAGGATTCCCTATACTAATAACGAGGTAACAATGAAGAAAGTTGACATGCATATGCATACCTGTGCTTCAGACGGCACATGGGATGTGACAGAATTAAAAAAAGAATTGCTGGAAAATAAAATTAATATATTTTCCATAACAGATCATGACAGTATTGACAATATTAAGAACATGCAAGATATACTAAGACAAAGCGACAATTTAATTTTTATGCCCGGAACGGAATTGTCCACCGAATATAATGGGAAAGAATATCATTTGACATTATATAATTTTGATATAAATAATAAAGATTTGCTGCAATTAATGAATTGGACCAACCAAAACAAATTAAACTCAAATAAAGAGTATATCGGCAATTATGCCGCAAACAAATATGAGAACGTAAGCGCCGAAGATTTCGAAAACTATGAGTATGACAGAAAAAGAGGAGGCTGGAAGTCAGCCAACTATATGATTGATAAAGGAATACACAAAAATATTCCGGAGCATTTGACGGATGTTTACAACTCGGGGTTAAAAGCAAAATTAAAAAGTCCCGGGGAAGTAATTAATATTGCAAAGAAAAGCGGAGGAAAGATATTTTTAGCTCATCCTTCCTATCATTATAAAAATTCCGTTATGCCCGAGGGAGAATTAAGATACTGGAAGGAGCTTGGGATTGACGGCATTGAGTGCTTTTCCCCTTATAATAATGGTTCTGTTTCATATTATATTGACTTCTGCAAAAAAAACAGTTTAATGATATCGGGAGGCTCGGACTGCCACGGCAAATTCATTCCTGCAAGGAAATTAGGTGTGCCTGATGTTTCGTTGGAGGATTTGAATATTAATGGGTTGATTTAAGGAATGGAGACACACCAAATAAGGGTTCACATTTTTACTATAGGATTAGTCCTTGCGGTAAAAGGAATGTCACCAATTTGGAGAAGGTCTTTGTAGGAGGAAATAAATGCAAAACAAAAAACATGTTGCTGCAATAATTGTTGCGGCAGGAAAAGGAACAAGGATGGGCTCTGAAATGCCGAAGCAATATATGACTATTGCGGGGAAAACCATTTTGGATACCACCTTGTATAAATTTGAAAAAAGCAATGATGTGGATGCGATTATTTTAGTTATTAACAAGGATGATATAGAATTCGTAAAAGATGAAATAGCACCGTTTTATACTAAAATAACACATGTGGTGCCCGGCGGGAAGACAAGGACAGACTCTGTTTATCAGGGATTAAAGAAGGTGAGAAAAAGCTGCGATGTGGTTTTGATACATGACGGGGTAAGGCCGTTTATTTCCTACAATTTAATAAGCACCTGCATAGAAAACGCTCTTATCCATAAAGCTTGTATTCCTGTAATAGATGTTCTTGATACCATAAAGGAAGTTTCAGAAGAGGGAATGGTCGCAAAAACATTTGACAGAAAAAAATTAAGAGCGGCTCAAACTCCTCAGGCTTTTGATTTTGGCATTATTAGGGAATGCTATGAAAATGCCATGACTGAAGATGCGTTGTTTACGGATGATGCATCCATTGTTGAATATTACGGTTATAAAGTAAAAACAATCGAAGGATTGTATAAAAACATAAAAATAACTACGCCTCTTGATTTAAGGATGGCGGAAATTCTTGCGAGCATTTATTAAAAGGAGGAATTATGAAAGTCGGAATCGGATACGATGTACACGCTTTAACCGGAGACAGAAAATTAATAATCGGAGGCGTTGATATTCCTTATGAGAAGGGTCTTTATGGCCATTCTGATGCAGATGTTTTAATTCATGCGATTATGGACAGCCTTTTGGGAGCCATGGGCAGGGGTGACATAGGAAAGTTATTTCCTGATTCTGACAGCAAGTATAAGGATGCAGACAGCCGTGTTTTATTAAGAAAAGTGTATGAATTAATGAATGAAAATAATTTTACGGTAGGTAATATTGATGCTGTAATAATTGCTCAAAAACCAAGGATGTCCCCATTTATTGACGAAATGAAGAAAAATATAGCTAATGATTTAAAAACCGACATTTCAAATATAAATATAAAGGCAACCACCACCGAGAATTTAGGTTTTGCGGGAAGAGGGGAGGGTATAGCCGCGCAATGCATATGCCTGTTGGAAACTAAGGAAAATATATGAACCTAAGCTATATATTGAGTATATATAAGTATATATCCCTGTGTTAAAATAAGATAACAGTAATGAAAATGCAATCCTGAGCGATGGATAAGGCATTAGGGGGATATATGGAAACCTATCAGATTATATCTATTATCGGTGTTTTGATTTTTATATATTTTATACTTTTCAGAAATAAAAAGTTTGCACAAAAAGAAATCAATAACCTAAATGAAATTGAATATATTGGAACATCGACAATGAAATTTGACGATGTGGCAGGAAATTACGAAGCTAAGCAAAGCCTTCTTGAATTGGTGGACTTCATACAAAATCCCGAAAAGTACAGCAGGTTTAATGCAAGGATGCCAAAAGGCATACTTCTTTACGGCGCTCCCGGAACGGGAAAGACATTAATGGCAAAGGCTTTGGCAGGAGAAGCGGGAGTTCCGTTCTATGCGGTATCAGGCTCGGATTTTGTTCAGGTTTATGCAGGGCTCGGCGCCGGCAGAATCAGAAATTTATTTAAGAAAGCAAAAAAATCAGGTAAAAGCGTTATTTTTATTGATGAGATAGATGCTATCGGCAAGAAAAGAGCGGCAGGCAACATTAAAGGAAGCGATGAAAGCGACAGAACTTTAAATGCTCTCTTAACCGAAATGTCGGGATTTGCCGATGATTCCGGCACGGTTGTGGTAGCGGCCACAAACAGAATCGATACCTTGGACAATGCATTGTTAAGACCCGGGAGGTTTGACAGACAAATAGAGATAATGCTTCCGGACAAGAATGCAAGAAAAGATATTATAAAGCTTTATTTGGATAAAATAAATGCGGAAGATGTCAATATAGATGAAATTGCTGATTTGACGGTTTATTTCAGCGGTGCGATGATCGAAAATTTGATTAATGAAGCGGCACTGCTGGCAATAAGAGAAAATTCGGATAAAATAACCGAGGAGCATATCAAAAGAGCATATTTGGAAGTTTTGGCGGGAGTTGAAAAAAAGGATTGTGACAATGGAATGCAAAAAACAATTACTTCATATCATGAAGCGGGACATGCGTTTGTCTCAAGATGTTTGCTTCCTGACAATAAAATTATCCGTGTTTCCGTAATTCCCACAAGCAAGGGAGCGGGAGGATACACATTAAGCACTCCCGACTCTGAGGAAATTTTGACCAAAAGAAAAATCAAAAATCATTTATCTGTTCTGATGGCAGGAAGGGCAGCGGAAGAAGTATTCTTCGGAAGTGACAATATAACTGCCGGAGCGCAAAACGATATTGAAAAAGCTACTTCATTGGCTGTTGATTATATTTCGAGGTATGGAATGAACGATTCAACATTTATCAATTATCAGTTGCTGTCGGACATGCTTCGAATACCGTTGACATCGGTTGAAGAATCGGTAAAGATACTGACTTCCGGAATATATGGAGAAGTGGTTAAATTAATTGAGGACAACAAGGAAAAAGTTGAAAATACAGCCAAGCTTTTAATGGAAAAAGAAGTTATTTATCAAGATGATTTGGATAATTTACTATAAAAATAATATTGAATATTATATAAACCAGAGGTTAAAATACTATTATTAAAAAGTGATTATTAAAAATAAGTTGAAAATATGACGGATTTTTGGTATAATCTAATTAAATAAACTGCCTGCGGTGTACGGAAATCTTTTAATTCAACCGACATATTGTAAAAGGGAATTCAAGTTTGACTGCCTATGACAAGCCCGCTGTGACGGGACGCCAGAAACAGTTGACAGAAATCCCACCTGCTTAGGTGCGGGTATGAATTATAGGATTTGCGGCACTCGCGGGTATGACCTAACCCCATTTTTCAGAGTCTTTTTTCTGAAAAATGGATGGTAGGTCAACCGCAACGAAATCCCAAAATATGCGACGTGAGGAGCAAATATTTTGGTGATTGAGACTGCGCTATGTAAATCTCGCTAAAGCCTTGGCGGGATTGTTTTTTTATACACCATTCAGAGTCTTTTTTCTGAAAAATGGATGGTAGGTCAACCGCAACGAGTTTTAGAATTATTCGTGCCCGAAACCGTGAGCGGTATTTTTATCATTTTTCGGCTACCGTGAAGTGTAAATAGTTTCACTTTTTTAGGAAAACGGGAAAATAACATTTGCCTTTATTGGGAAATACATATATAATATAATTAACTTAGGAATACATTGCCAACGATAAAACAGGAGGAAAAAATGATAACAATAAAAGATGTTGCCAGGCTTGCGGAAGTATCGATTTCAACCGTGTCAAGAGTAATAAACGACTCTAAGCCTGTAAGCCCGGAGGTAAGGAAACGAGTATTAAAGGTTATTGAAGAAACAGGATATAAACCGAATGATGTTGCAAGAAGCCTTGTAACAAGAAGATCCTACTTGATAGGAGTTATAGTAAACAACTTAGCCCAAAGCTATGTTGCAGACGTTGTAAGAGGGATTGAAGAAATAGGAAAAATGTACGGATATGACATTCTTCTTTGCAGCAGCTATTCAAGCAAGGAAACCCAGGAAAAATACCTGCAGCTGCTGGACAGAAAACAAGCCGAAGGTTTATTTCTTGTAGGAACAAAGTTTGATGAAGAAATAATTCAATTAGCAAAAAGCTTTAATAAACCAACCGTATTTTTTGCCCGAGATATTCATGAGAAAATGAATCATATAACTATTGACTGCAATTCTGCAATTTATGAAATTACAAAATATTTAATAGAAGAAGGTCATAGGAAAATCGCATACTTTTCCGACTTTGAAAACAAGACATCAGTTGAACATGAAAAGATTGAAGGATACTTAAAAGCAATTGAAGATAATGAGTTGGAATTTTCAAAAATTTATACTGTCGGAGGAAACAAGCACAGCCATGCCTATGAATTTGGGAAATCCATAATAGGCGAAGTCAGAGAATTTACCGCTTGTGTTTGCAGCTCTGATGAAACAGCAATCGGAATATTGGATAGCTTTATCGATAATGGAATAAAAGTTCCCGATGATATTTCCGTTGTAGGATTTGGAAATATTCGCGAAGGTAAATTCGTGAGACCCGAGCTTACTACCATAGGAGAGCCTTACTATGATGTGGGAGCAGTAGGTATGAGAATGCTTATTAAGATGATAAAAGGCGATAAAACTAAACAAGGACGAATGGAGCTTCCATTTACCATAGAAAAAAGAAAAAGCGTGAAAAAACTGATTTAGCATATGCAAAGTTTGTTGAAATTAAACGATTAATTTTGCAATAAACGCGACAATTATTGATAAAAAAATCAGCATAATCCCCCTATAATAAAAAGACTATCTTTATTGCAGGGGGATTACAAATGAAAAAAAGATTTATTTTCACCATGTTATTATTGCTGCTTTTCAGTTATAGTTCAATCAACGGCTATGAATATCATAAAGAAATAAGTACAGTTGAATATTTGTTAAACGAGAGGATAAAGATAATAAATGAATTTCTGTACGGCAGCCAGGACATGGACCGTTTAGAGAAGAAATTAAATAAAATTGAATCCGATAATTTGCTCGAAAACGATTTAGATATCCTATGCAAGGTAATTGATTGTCCTACGGATTATGAATTGGCAATGAATGTAAAGGTACATAAAATTAACAGTATAGAGATGATTGATGACGGATATTATCTTAATGCCGATTTGAATTGGTTTATGGGCGGTTATGACGGTGAATTCAACTTAATAAAAAATTACGATATTAAATGTATTGAGCAGGATGAACAAGTTTATCTGGCAAAATTAATGATATTAAACAATGACATAGGAGAATAAGATGGTTAACGATAATCTATTTTACAAAAAGCATTATATTTGGGAAAAAGTAAATGAAGGAGTAAAAGAAGAGGTTTTTAAGGTAGCTGATGATTATAAAAAGTTTATTGATGCTTCAAAAACCGAAAGACTTTCCGTTAAAGAAATAGTAAGGCAGGCAAAGAAAGCAGGCTTTAAAAACTTTAAGGATATGGATGAAATAAAACAAGGCGACAAGTTATACTATGTAAATAAGGAAAAAGCTGCCGTCTTGGTTGTGGTGGGTAATGAGACAATAGAAAAAGGAATGAATATAGTGGGAAGTCACGTAGATTCCCCCCGTATAGATTTAAAACAAAATCCATTGTATGAAGAGCATGGAATTACTCTTTTGAAAACTCATTATTACGGTGGTATCAGAAAGTATCAGTGGGTGGCGATTCCTTTGGCTCTTTACGGAACAGTTGTTAAAGAAAATGGAGAAGCTATTGATATTGCCATCGGTGATGATGAAAATGACCCTGTTTTTTATATAACCGACTTGCTTCCTCACTTGGCGAAGGACCAGAACGACAAAAAACTATCAGAGGCTATCGAAGGCGAAGGACTTAATGTTATAATAGGAAGCCTTCCTGCAGAAGGTAAGGAAGATGATAAAAAATTTAAATTAAATGTTCTTAAAATACTCAATGAAAAATACGGTATGATTGAAGAAGATTTCCTGACGGCGGAATTGGAAATAGTGCCTGCGGGAAAAGCAAGGGATGTGGGTATTGACAGAGGAATGATAATGGCATACGGTCATGACGACAGAGTGTGTGCATATACATCCTTAAGGGCTATATTGGAATTAGACTCTCCTCAAAGAACAGCGGTTGCATTGTTTGCCGACAAGGAGGAAGTCGGAAGCAACGGAAATACCGGTATGCATTCCATGTTTTTCAACAATATGGTTGCTGAACTCATTGCAATTAAAAATAACGGAAACTACAGTGAGCTGTTATTAAAAAGGGCTCTGGAGAACAGCAGCATGCTCTCGTCGGATGTGGCGGCAGGAGTTGACCCTACATACCCCCATGTTACGGAAATTCAAAATGCCGCAATTATGGGCAAGGGTGTGGCGCTTGTTAAATACACAGGCAGCAGAGGCAAGTCGGGAGCCAACGATGCCAATGCGGAATATATAGGTAAACTTCGAAAATTATTTAATGAAAATAATGTTGTTTGGCAGACATCTGAATTAGGTAAGGTAGACCAGGGCGGAGGAGGAACCATTGCATATATTTTGGCGAACTATAATATGGATGTGGTAGATTTAGGAGTTCCTGTATTAAGTATGCATGCCCCTTATGAATTAGTTTCAAAGACGGATGTTTATATGACTTACAAGGCTTATAATACATTTTATAATAAATATTGAAAAAATTAATATAAAAAAAATCCTCACAGCTTAGAGGATTTTTTTAATTACACACTGTGATTTATTTAACATTTTATTAAATATGATACCATTGGTTGACTTTTACTGATGTTGAATGTATAATAACATGGTTATTATAATTAATTATGGAGGTTAGCAAATTGCAGAACGAGTTTGTACTATCAAAAAAAAGTGAATTTGATGAATTGAAAAAGTATATTGATTCGGTAAAAAATTCACAAGGAGTGACTATGCAAATATTGCAAAAAGCCCAAGGTATATTTGGATATTTGCCCCTTGAAGTTCAACAGTTTATTTCAGATGAAACAAATATTCCATTAGCTGATATTTACGGTGTTGTAACATTCTACACACAATTCTCCACAGAAGAAAAAGGCAAACATAAAATCGGCTTATGTTTAGGAACTGCATGTTATGTAAAAGGTTCTCAGGAAATTATGGACAAACTTGCCGAAGAATTAAACGTGAAGGTAGGAAAAACCACGGAAGACAAGTTATTTACACTTGAGGCAACCAGATGTTTAGGCTGCTGCGGATTAGCTCCTGTTATGATGATTGACGATGATGTTTACGGTAAAATGGAACCGCAAAAAATAAAAGAAATATTAAAAAAATACAAATAGGAGGAGCAGCATGAAATCGTTGGAAGAATTAAAGAAAATCAGGGAAGAAGCAATAAAAAATGTGGAAATGAGAAATACCGACAAAGATGTAAGAGTTGTTGTAGGTATGGCGACATGCGGAATATCAGCAGGTGCAAGACCGGTTCTTTCTGCATTTGTTGAAGAAGTTGCCAAAAGAAATTTAAATAATGTACAAGTTGTTCAGACGGGCTGCATCGGTATGTGCACATATGAACCGATTGTCGAAGTATACGCTCCCGATAAGGAAAAGGTCACGTATATTCATGTTGACCCCGAGAAGGCTAAAAAGATTGTTGCGGAGCATTTAGTGAACGGTATTGTTATAAAAGAATATACAATTGGTACAGCTAAATAACATAATGAAAGTGGAGGTAAAGTCATGGCGATTTTCAGATCTCATGTTTTAGTATGTGGGGGAACCGGATGCACTTCTTCTAAATCTCAATTAGTAAGAGCAAGATTTGAAGAAAAGATAAAAGAAGTTAAATTGGACAAAGAAGTTCAGGTTGTAGGGACAGGCTGCTTTGGTTTATGTGAAGAAGGTCCCATTGTCATAGTATATCCCGAAGGCTCGTTTTATTCAAGAATGACGGTTGACAGGGTAGACGAAATAGTTGAAGAACACCTGTTAAAAGGAAGAATAGTAGAAAAATATTTATTTAAAGAAAAAGCAAAAGTTGAACATGCGGAAGAGCATAAATCATTGATGGATGTTCAGTTTTACAGCAAGCAAAAAAGAGTTGCACTTCGAAATTGCGGTTTAATAAATCCTGAAAATATAAATGAATACATTGCAAGAGACGGATATATGGCTCTTGGGAAAGTATTGACGGAAATGACCCCGGAAGATGTAATTAAATTAATGAAAGATGCTAACCTAAGGGGAAGAGGCGGAGCAGGCTTCCCTACCGGAGTGAAATGGAGTTTTGCGGCACCGAATAAAGCTGATCAAAAATATATAATATGCAATGCCGACGAGGGAGACCCGGGCGCATTCATGGACAGAAGCGTTCTTGAAGGAGACCCGCATGCAATATTGGAAGCAATGGCTATAGCAGGCTATGCAATCGGAGCCACAAAAGGATTTATATATGTCAGAGCTGAATATCCAATTGCCGTTCACAGATTACACATTGCAATCGATCAGGCAAGAGAACTTGGACTTTTAGGCAAAAACATTTTTAATTCAGGCTTTGATTTTGATATAGAAACGAGACTTGGAGCAGGTGCCTTCGTATGCGGCGAAGAAACAGCACTTATGCAGTCAATTGAAGGAAACAGAGGAATGTCAAGAGTTAAGCCTCCTTTCCCGGCTAACAAAGGTCTTTGGGGAAAACCCACAGTAATAAACAATGTTGAAACATTGGCCAACGTTCCGCAAATTATAATAAACGGACCTGAATGGTTCAAAAGCTTCGGCACTGAAAAATCACCGGGAACAAAAGTATTTGCATTGGGCGGAAAAATAACAAATACAGGTCTTGTTGAAGTACCGATGGGAACAACATTAAGAGAAGTTATATACGACATAGGCGGCGGATGTCCTAACGGCAAAGCATTTAAAGCTGTTCAAACAGGCGGACCTTCCGGAGGATGTTTGACGTCTGAGCATCTTGACACACCGATTGATTATGAAAATCTTGCAAAGGTCGGCTCAATGATGGGCTCCGGCGGTATGATAGTAATGGATGAAGACAACTGTATGGTTGATATAGCAAGATTCTTCTTAGACTTTATAGTTGATGAATCCTGTGGCAAGTGTACACCTTGCAGAGTGGGAACAAAAAGAATGCTTAGCATCCTTGAAAGAATTGTTTCAGGCAACGGTACAATGGAAGATTTGGATGAACTTGAAAGTTTGGCAAACAGCGTTAAGGATTCGTCATTGTGCGGTCTCGGACAAACAGCTCCGAACCCTGTATTGGCAACACTAAGATATTTTAAGGATGAATATATCGCACATGTGGTAGATAAGAAATGTCCCGCAAAGCACTGTAAAGCTTTATTAACTTATGAAATTGACAAGGATAAATGCACAGGCTGTACTCTATGTGCAAGAAAGTGTCCTGTAAGCTGTATTTCAGGAACTGTTAAAAATCCTCATGAAATAAATCAAGAATTATGTATTAAATGCGGAAATTGTTACAGCGTATGCAGATTCGGCGCTGTTCAAAAAAACTAAGAAGGAGGATTAGCCGTGGCCTTAGTAAAACTTAATATAAATGGAAAAGAAATTACAGCTGAAGCTGGGAAGACAGTTCTTGAAGCAGCTTTAGAAAATGGTATTGAAATTCCGCACTTGTGTTTTGACAAAAGATTGGAAGTATATGCAGGATGTGGATTATGTATAGTAGAAATAGAGGGACAGCCTAAAATAGCAAGGGCATGTTCTACTCCCGTATCAAACGGATTAGTTGTAAGATCAAATACTAAAAAAGTAACAGAAGCAAGAAATGCGGCACTTAATTTATTGGTTTCGCAGCATATAGGAGACTGTAAAGCTCCATGTACATTAAATTGTCCCGCTCAGACAGATGTACAAGGCTATGTTGGTTTAGTTGCCAATAAACAGTACAGAGAATCATTAAAATTAATAAAAGAAAAATTGCCGCTGCCGGCATGTATAGGAAGAGTTTGTCCTCATCCATGTGAAAAGGCATGCCGCAGACAACATGTTGAAGAGTCTGTGTCAATTGCATGCATTAAAACATTTGCGGCTGATTATGATTTAAATTCAGGCAATCCGTATATTCCGGAATTAAAACCGGCAACAGGCAAAAGAGTTGCAGTTGTGGGAGCAGGTCCTGCAGGACTTTCTGCAGCATATTATCTTTTGGTTGACGGACATGAGGTGGATATATTTGAGGCAATGCCGAAACCCGGCGGAATGCTCAGATACGGCATCCCTGAATACAGGCTTCCGAAAAATGTGGTTGATGCGGAAGTTGCAATCATTGAAGAAATGGGTGCAAACATCAATTACGGCATAAAAATCGGCGAAGATATGTCCCTTGAATATCTGCAGGAAAAATATGATGCGGTATTCTTAGGAATAGGAGCATGGAAAAGTTCACCAATGAGATGCGAAGGAGAAAACACACCCGGAGTATTAGGCGGAATAGATTTCTTAATAAAGGTAGCAGAAAACAAGCCTGTTAAAATAGGTAAGAGAGTAATTGTAGTAGGCGGCGGCAACACCGCAATGGACGTTGCAAGAACAAGCATACGATTAGGAGCGGAAGAGGTAAGAGTTGTTTACAGAAGAAGTGAAGAACAAATGCCTGCCGAAAGAATAGAAATAAAAGAAGCAAAAGAAGAAGGAGTAATATTCTCATTCTTGTCAGCGCCTTCATTAGTTGAAAGTGACGGAGAAAAAGTGACGGGACTTAAATGTGAAAAGATGGTTCTTGGCGAAAAGGATGCATCCGGAAGACAAAGCCCTGTACCGACCGGCGAATTTATAACATTTGAAGCGGATACAATTATTGCTGCAATCGGTCAGGAGGTTGACTGCGGCAAGATTAATGTAGGACAAGGCAGAAAGAAAAATATAGTAATCAATGAAGGAACCTTTGAAACCGACATAAAAGGTGTGTTTGCCGGAGGAGATGCAGCGACAGGTCCTAAGATAGCCATAGATGCCATTGCGCAGGGTGGACGCGCCGCAAGAGTTATAACAAGCTACCTTGCGGGAGCAATGATGCCTTACAAAAATATACCTTTAGTTTATACGGAAGTTACTGAAGAGGATTTCAAAGACAGAGAAAAAGCACCAAGAGTTCCTCACAGAACGGTTGAAGCGGAAATAAGAAAACATAACTTCCAGCCCATACTTCCGACCATGACAGAGGAAGAAGCCGTAAGAGAAGGACAAAGATGTCTTGAATGCGGCTGCAAAGATTACTTTGAATGCCAGCTAGTTGATTATATTAAGAAATATGAAGTTGATACGGTCAAATATCATGCGGACAATGAAAAGATGTTCAAGGAAACAGACCATCCGTTTATATCGCAGAATGTGGATAAGTGTGTTCTTTGCGGACTTTGCGTGCGCACATGCAATGAGGTTGTAGGCGCGTCAGCTCTTGGATTTGTAGAAAGAGGAAATGCAACATTTGTAGCACCTGCATTCCAGCAGGAATTAAAATCAACAAGCTGTATTTCCTGCGGTCAGTGTATTGATGTGTGTCCAACGGGTGCTTGGCTTGACAGAAGAGAAAATATTAAGGAAATCCCTCTAAACTTAGAGCAAACTAAATCAGTTTGCAGCTACTGCTCAGTGGGATGTGAAATAGTATATGAGCACAAGGATGATGTGATTTATCTTGCCTCAAGCCCTAAAAACAAGGAAATACCCGCATGCGGCAAGGGAAAATTCGGTATAGAGCATATTAACAATGCAAAGAGACTTCTTCAGCCAAAGGTTAAAATTAAAAGAAGCTATGAAGCTATAGCCCTTGACACTGCAATATTTGAAACCGCCAAACGCTTGAGAAGCATACAAAATATGTACGGGGATGACAAAATTGCATTTGTTGTTTCACCTAAATTAACCAACGAAGAATTTAAG
>ENA-UOOM01002560-UOOM01002560.1-fermentation-metagenome-genome-assembly--contig:-NODE-2560-length-14701-cov-9.170422_pt1 | contig 14701 bp, 17 predicted proteins | sample MGYA00245781_ERZ724031 | MGnify/ENA primary metagenome ERZ724031 (study PRJEB28704, sample SAMN03018317) | fermentation metagenome | biome: anthropogenic terrestrial biome; feature: soil; material... | reverse complement strand
AAAGAGAAATATTATAAAAGTAATTGGCTAGACATTCTTCGTGCAAAGTGTGTAGTATCGTATTAAGTAGTTTGTGAAAATGGTTATTTACAAGATGTTGACTCTGTGGTATAATAATTCATACAGAGTCTTCAGAAGAAGGAGGTGTGCATATGAGAAAGTCTGAGATAGATAGTATGAATATCGAGCAGAAAACAGCAGTTATTTGCAATGCCGGTATAAATTCTGATGAGGTGAAGCTAGGAGACTATGACAGGGTTCTTGCTACTGTTCCAGAAGAGCGCACATGCAAGTATGCAAACGACATTCGTGTAGGAACGATAATAGCTTATCGTCAGTCTGACTTCACGGTAAAGTCTGCAAAGGTTATTCGCAAATCTATCAAGAATCGTAAGCTTATGATTCAGATGAAGTTCGGTACGGAGAAACTGATTGACTTTGATGATGTCGTCTGGGTCAAGACTACAGAGCGCTGGCCAAAGTGGGTGTTTAATCTTCTCAAAGGAGTAACAGATGAAGCAGAAGCTAAGTGAGCAGGAAGCTCAAGCAAAGATTAAAAAGTTCTTTGGCATGAAGAAGCGTAAGGCTAAGATTGACTCTGAGTTCAATGCAGCTAAGAAGAGCTTCTATGACATGATTGATGGATTTGTAGACGACTATGGTGATGGTAATTCTTACTGGTTCGCCGATGATTCCGACTCTTTTTGGAAGCTTACTCGTTCAACTCCGGTAAAAGTTGATTTTGATGTTGATGCGCTTCAGAAGAAGTTGGACAAGAAGCTTTTTTCGCAGGTTGTCAGCACCACTGTTACAGTTGACGACCTTCATGGCATGATTGCTTATTTGAAGCAGTTCGGAGTTGATCCGAAGGTGTTCAAGTCTTTTATCACAGTCAGTAAAGATGTAGACAAGGCTGCACTTGACCAACTTGAAGCTCTTGGCAAAATTGACAAAGAGGACCTGGCAGGAACTTTTGAAGCAAAGGTTGGCAAGCCTTCTTTCCGTGTTACAATGCATGAGAAGAAGGAAGATAATGGCTAAAAGCAAGGTATACATTGGCATAATTCAGCATTTGTATGACAAGTCATTTGAAGCCGATAAAGGCAAAGCAGTATTCACAAAGTGGTTCGATGAAGCAGGAGAAGTTTTTGAAGCATTGAAGGCAGTGCTAGACTTTAGCGACAGCTTTAAGAAGAACAAAGCTAGTGAGCATCTGAAAACTAAAGTTGCAGACTTGTCTATGCATGCAGTTGACTGCTGCGCAGCAATAGGAATCAACTATGCTACTTCAGTCATTCGAGACTGTGAGCAGAGGCAGATAGAGCAGGGAAGAATCTCCCCTGGTGGTGTTGATGAATGCTAGCAAAGGTGAGTCACTGACACCAGGCCAGGAACTAGCTTCGGTGCTTCTATACTATGGAATGATTGATCATGTCGAGTCACGAGTAGAGAAGATAGTTTGTCCATTCCATGCTGACAGGAATCCAAGCATGAAAGTAGACTTTGACTCAGGTGATTTCTACTGCTTTGGTTGCGGTGCAAGAGGCAACGCGAAAGACTTTGCAAAGCGGTATGAGAAGCTTAATCGAAGCTTAGACGACTTGGAATGTGAAGTAAAGTACAGAAGGATAATAAAAGGCACTGACAAACATGAGGTGCCTAAGTTCATAGACAGGCCACCAGAAGCAACCAGGAGACTTCAGAGGTCACTTTATGATGAAGCCTATATGTACTATCATGGGCTCAGGACAGTTGACTGGAAGTCACCTCAGTACTCCGAGGAACTGGAGATGCTAGAATACATGGAGTCACGAGGGTTCAAAGCCGAGACATTGAATGATGCCAAAGCTAAGGTGACGTATCGTGATCCATACCAACTGATATTTCCAGTCATGGACAATGGCAAATTCAAGGGCTGGGTATCTCGTACTTCAGATCCAGAAGTAGCTTCTTATCGTAAGTATCTCTACAACACGGGTTTTAAGAAAGCACTTTGTTTAGTTGGCAACTATGGGTGCTTTGGAAACGAGCTTGACACGTATGTAGTAGTAGTAGAGGGGTATATGGACAGATTGAAGCTGCTTCAGTTTGGTGTAAAGAATGTAGTCGCTCTATTTGGTTGGAAGATGTCACAAAATCAGGAGCAAAAGCTCAGAGATTGTGGTATAATCAACATTGTTAGTGCATTAGATAATGACGAGTGCGGCAGAAAGGGGACCGCATGGTTACGTGAGAAGAAGTTCAATGTCACCAGGTTCTGCTACCTAAAAGGTATTAAGGATCCAGGAGACATGGATGCTAGGAACTTCAAGAAGATGTTGGCAAAGACGATGCAGGAGTATCGTCAGAATGTTAGGAGTTGACTATGGGACTTCTGGATGACATCAAGGATGACGTCAAGCGTAGTGGTAGCAATAAGTCTAAGCTGGTGTTCTTCCGTGAGGGCACCAAGAAGCGCATTCGTTTTCTTCAGGACCTTGAGGACGGATACGAAGTTAATATTCATGGTAATTGGGATGAGGGCCTCACAGCAGTCTGTGGCAAAGAGTATGGTCAGGACTGCAAGTATTGCAGCAAGAACGAGGAGCTTGCAGATGACGATGAGGAGCCAAAGTATGATACCAAGACTAATTATGTCTGGTCTGTGTACGATTATGACACCAACAAGGTTGAGCTCATGGTGTTCAAGGTCAACAGGTGCTCTCCAATCCCGCCGCTTGTTGCCATGTACGAGAACTATGGAACTCTAGTTGACCGTGACTACGTTATCACCCAAGTCGGCAAAGGCATTACGAAGAGTTTTACGGTCATTCCACAGGACAAGTCAAAGCTCAGAAATGCGAAGGCAAAGCCTTATTCAAAGCAAGCAATGCTCAAGATTCTTCTTGAAGCATATCCAGACACAAAGACATGGGAAGGCAAGGGCAAGTCTAAGAAACATGTTGATGAGCCCATTGAGGATGATTCAGATTATGATGGTGACCTTGGTGAGGATTATTCTTCGATGAAGCCTATTGAGCTCTTCAAGCTGTGCAATGAACGCAAGATTGAGGCTGAGAAGAAGAAGCCGAAGCGATATTATATCAATCTTCTCGAGGAGTGGGACAAGGCTCAGGAAGATTGGGGAGATGATGACTCAGATGATGATGCAGACAGCTGGGGCGACGAAAAAGATGAGTGGGAGGATGAGTAATGTACTACAATTCTTATAAGACGTTTAACAAGTTGTTCAATGAGCAACTTGGCAATCAGCAGAAGCTGATGGACAAAGGTGCATACAATGGATTCACTGACAAAGACGATGGTATCATTCTTCCAGTTGATGATCCTCACCTTTGCAGCTATCATGTACAGCAACTTGTTTCTGAGATTGGAGAGGTTCTTGAAGCTGACAAGCGATGGAAGAACTTCAGGAATGAGAAGAACGATTCGGAGAACAAACTTGAGGAAATTGCAGACTGTGTGATTGTGTGTATGAATTTGGCAATTTTTAGCGGGTTTGATGCTATCGATCTTGAGAATGCAATAACTAGGAAGCTTGGGATTGTTTCAGAACGAATTGATAATAGCTAGCATTGACAAGAAGGAGGCTGACTTCGGTTGGTCTCCTTCAAGTAGTATAGGGGACAAAGATGATTGTAGTGGCCGAGGGAATTGACAGAGTTGGTAAGACTACCTTCTGCAATAAGCTTCATGAGCTTACTGACTGGCCTATTTACAAGCACGACAACAAGCAGTTTCGGTATGAAGATATGAATCCGATGGATGAGACTGACAAGATGCTTCAGATGATTGACCTTCTTGATGCAATTGATGATCAGTTGGATAGCTCTGGCAAAGGTATCATTTTTGATCGGTTTCATTTATCAGATTATGCATATGGTTGCAAGTATCGTCAGGGATACGACTTTATTGATGATACTCAGAATGTTTTTATGATTGATGACAGGCTTAAGAAGGCAAAGCAGGAGGCATGTCTAGTTCTTTTATATGATGAGGACGGGCCTGAGAGAGCTTCAATCGAGCATGGTGATGACCTTAGCTGGATTGATGACGTGATGAAGCAGATGTATGATGAAAGTAGCCTTCGTAAGATCAAGGGAACGTATCATGACATTCCTAAAATGGCAATGGCAGTAGCCAAAGCAGCACGTAATCTCGAGTGCAATAAGGAATAGCAATGATAGGAGTATTTATATCAGGCATGATTCAGAAGAATCAGAGAGCATTGATTCGCTACTTCTTTAATTTCCTTGCAGAAGTAGTAGACGATGACATAGTTGCGATTGACTTCTACCAGAACAACTCACTGAAGAATCAGTTGTGGACTTTGGATTTTATTGACTTTCCTTTGAATAGCATGATTAGAGACTATGGTGACTGGAAGTGCATAGCTAATGAGATGGACGAGTTCATCTATGATAATGGCTTCACTACCATGGTGCTTTATAAAGCAGACATTGATCAGACAATGACTAGGTATGGCAAGGAACGTAACATTAAACTTTACACAAGTAGAGCATATGAAGACAAGCATAGGTACTTTAGCTATCAGTCTACAGCTTTCAAGGTGTCAAGGTCAATGTTTATTGACAGATGTGGGTGCTCATCGAAGATGAAGCACTTTTATCAGTACATAGTAGATCCATGGGAGCCTGATTATTCTAAGGCATTTGACTTGCCAGATTACAAGCGACTGTATTACACTGCGTGTAAGCGTGAGCATACTATTTTGATGCCATTCTATGAGTACATGCTTAGCAAGGATAGCAGAGCAAGTCTAGGCAAGCAAGTTGTTCCATTCACATTCTATAGCACGGCAGTGTCAAAGGACAGGAAGTGGCTGGCAGACATTCAGTCGGAGCTTGAGTCAATTGATGGCTTTGATGTGAACATAGCTACACGTGATAGGGAGCATAGGAGCAAGGTTGAGACTCAAGATGACTATTTCGACATGGTGTCTCAGTCTAAGTGCTCGTTGGTAGGAATCCCATATGATCATAAAGCTTTTGGATGGACTAGGTTTTGCGAGTGTTTGTACAACAATTGCTTGCCTTTGGTATGGGTTGGATGCAGTATGCAGGACATTGAGAATGCTTTTCCAGAGACTACAGTAATTATTCGAAGCAATTTGATAGTTGATTCTGTAGAAGACATAGTTAGCAAAGTAGACTACTTTTGTAGTCATGAGACTACACGCGAGACTTTGATTGAGATGTTAAAGGAAAGTATTTACAAGAAGCATGTTCTTGATATACAATGGCTTCGCAAGCGTTGGCAGAGGCTACCGGGAATGCGAGGTGAATAGATGAAAGTAGGTTACGCGTACTGGGGCTTTTTAGGAGACAATAAGCTTGATTCAAATCATAATCCAGTGAGTACTCCAGATGGCAATGCATTTTATTCATGGGCAATTATCTGGGATTTGCTAAATAATGGTCATGAAGTCGTGAAACTTATGCCAGACAGGGACAAGCCAGCTTTCATTGACAATGGCAGCAAGTTGTTTAAGTCTTTTGCAACAGAGAAGAGGGAGAAGGCATATCTATGCTCTAAGTCGATTGACTATCCAGACGACATGGTAGATGCTACTCCTGAGGATCTTTTTGCTATATGGAACTCAGCTGGCGTAGATTCTTGTGACGTGATTCTTCTTGAGTGGAGGATGAACATTCTTGGCAGGAACGACTTTACTTCGAAGGCGAATAAAGTTGCGGGATGGCAGCCAGACTTGTTCATCCAGATGTGCTTGGTTAGTTATTGCATGGAGACTAAGACAAAGCTTGTCGTGTTTGATCTTGACTACAAGCTGAGTTACTTCCAAGCATTGAAGATGTCTGAGAAGATTCCAGGGTTCAAAGTTCTGGAGCTTGGTGACAAATGGGAGAACGAGCATCCTAACATCCCGTCTGAGACTGTGTTCATACCGTTCGACTTTGATGAGATTTACACTTTCAAGCCAAAGGTGCGAGTCAGAGACAAGCTCGTGTATGTCGGCAATCGTTATGAGCGAGATTGGTGCATCGACAAGTACATTCCGAAGAATGAGTCTGGAGTGGCAGTGTATGGCAACTGGCTTGAGGGAGGCAGGGACTCTGCTTCTAGGTGGCCAGAGATTGATTTTAGGTCTCGGATAACGGCAGACAAGATGCATGATGTGTACTCGAATTCAGCTTGTACGATTCTTCTGGCAAAGGAGAGTTATTGTAAGTATCATTTCATGACAGCGCGTCTGCTTGAAGCTATCTTTTATGGCTCAGTACCACTGTTTATTGATGAGTATGGAGATAACTACATCGAGTATCTGACTGGTAGTTATACGTCTTCTCTGATAGTACATTCTGAAGTTGACGTGATTCGGAAGATGAATGACTTCTATGCAAGTGCTAGTGCTAGGGTCGTAGTGCTTAATTCCATTCGTGAGCTTCTTAGAAGCAAGTTCGATGTGACAAATTTCACGGCAGCTTTGCTTAGTACTCAAAAGCCAGATTGGAAGGGAGAGGTAACTCCTTTCGAAGCATGGGTAGGCGTTTCGTTTGGCAAGCAACGTGGTCTTGCTGGTAGCAACTTGAAGAATAGGAAGTGAGGAGCTCAGATGAGCGTGACGCAGTTTGGCCTCATGGTTGAGGGAAAGACGGCAGATGATGTATTCACTAAGTGGGTGAGCATCCTTCAACAGTATGGCACGTATGATGAGGTAGATGAGTCTCGAGATGGTGCTATAGTCGGAGAGTGTCTTAATGCAGTGACTGAGATTGAGGATCCGACTAGGTGCTTTATGAAGAATAAGATTCGCAAGATGCCGACTAGGTATGCACTTGGCGAGATGCTTTGGTATCTGCATGCTGGACGGGACATCAAGTCAATTCAACTTTACACGCATAACTGGGACCGGATGTCAGACGATGGAATGAATGTCAACTCCAACTATGGCTATTGCATTCGTGACAAGTACGGGTTTGATCAGTTAGAATCTGTGCTTGAGCTTCTTGAAGATGACCCGAGTACCAGGCAGGCAGTGATTCATATCAAGGAGCCCCAGGAGTACAAGGGACTAGGCAACAGGTCTAATGACATCAATTGCACTGTGTGCCTACAGTTCTTCATAAGGGATGAGAAGCTGTACATGACAACGTACATGCGGTCTAATGACTTGTGGCTTGGATTTCCGTTCGATGTGTTTCAGTTTACAAGCTTGCAGGTGTACATGGCGATGGAACTTGGTGTCGGTCTTGGGACTTATACTCATATTGCAGGTTCATTGCATCTATACAAGCGAGATTATTTAAAGCTAAAGGCGAATGAGGAAGCCATCGAGAGGGACAATAGGGCACAGCAACTTTATAAGCAAGTTGAGTCTGGAGAGGCGACTGTCACATACGCTCCGGAGAATCCTGGGAAGGTGAAAGTGTAATGTTTGATCTTCACAGGCATGACGAGTACTCGACGTTCGACGGATATGGCAAGGCGACTGAGCTTGCGAAGCTTGCTAAGGAGTATGGTTACAAGTCACTGTGTACAACGAACCATGGCAACACGAACGGTCTTATTCAGACTTACGAAGCATGCAAAGCAGAGGGTCTAAAAGCAATTCTTGGTGTTGAGGGATACGTGCTTCCTAGGCGTAAGGAGAAGACGAGGGGCTATCATCTAATCATTTTAGCTAAGAACCTTGAGGGCTATGGCAACATGAATCGTCTTCAGTATGATGGAGAGCTTCATAAGTACTATCAGCCTATCTGGGACTTGAACAGTCTAAGGAAGTACCATAAGGGTCTGATTTGTTGTACAGCATGTGTTGCATCGTACTCTTCTCAAGCAATCATTAAGGGACATCCAGAGAAGGCTGAGCGGTTCATCGAAGAGCTTGAGAAGATTTTCGGTGACGACATGTACGTTGAGATTCAGCCATATGTTATCTCTGAGAAGGGTGTGCAGGAGAAAGTTAATCTTGAACTTATTAAGATGTCTCGTCGACATGGCTGGAAGATGATTCTCACGTCTGACTCTCATAGGGGTAGGAAGGAAGATCTTCCAACTTACTGTAAGATGCACGAGATTGCCGGTCATAACATGGAGCACATCGTAGACACGTATTCAGAAAGGTACATGCCGAAGCCAGACGAGATGTTCATGCGATTCGTCGAGATGCATGGCAAAGACTTAAAGCCCGGCAATGCCAAGAGACTGGCAAAGCAGATGTACGACAATCTTGACGAGATTGAAGACAAGTGTGAAGACGGGTATTTGAGTAAGTTGGAACTTAGTCTTCCGTCTCTTGCTGAGGGTGGTAGGACTTCATATCAGATTCTGCTTGACAAAGTGAAGGATGGACTCAAGTCAAGAGGCAAGTGGAACAACGAGTACAAGAAGCGTTGCAAGGTGGAGCTTGAAGTAATAAAGTACCATCATTTCGAAGACTACTTCTTGATGGTTGCAGACTACACCACCTGGGCAAAGGACCATGGCATTCAAGTAGGTCCAGGTCGAGGCTCAGTCTGCAACTGCTTAGTAGCTTATGCTTTGAGGATTACAGAAGTCGACTCGTTGTTCTTCGGGCTTGACTTCAGACGTTTCCTTCGCAAGGACAAGAAGAACTATCCAGACATTGACCTTGACTTCGAGACATCTAGAAGGCATGAAGTCATTGAGTATCTGTGCACCAAGTACGAGGGGCATGCAGCTCGTATTTGCTCGTATGGTCTGTACAAGGTAGACAATCTTCTGAATGATCTTGCAAAGGTGTGCGGTATTCAGAAGGAAGTAGTCAATGACGATGGCAAAGTCGATTTGGTCATGGATAAGGCAGAGCTGGCACATGTGAAGCAGCTTGCTAATAAGTACATCGATGGAGCAACTGCGGTGCTTGAAGTCGATGAGATGATGGCAGATCCCGAAGTAAAGCGAGTAAACAAGCAGTATGACAACATCATGTTTCACTTTTCGAAGCTTTACAAGAAGGTGCGGTTCATCGGGACTCATGCAGCTGGTGTTGCAATAACTGGTGGAAATATCCTTGACTTCTGTGCTTTGAGGGTTGATAAGCAAGGAGATGTGTTCACTTCTTACGACTTGGAAGATATTGAGTCTATCAATGTTATTAAGTTCGACATTCTCGGTCTCAAGACGATGGAGTCTATTGGTGATCTTCGCAAAGCTACTGATGTCACAGTGGACTATACGAAGATAGTTAATGACAAGAAGATGTTGGAGAACTTTAGGACTGGTAACTGCGATGGCGTGTTTCAGTTCGAGAAGCCTACTGCAAGGAACATACTTAAGGAGATAAATTGCGATTCATTCAATGACGTAGTAGCCGCATCTGCAATGAATCGGCCTGGTCCTCTCAGCACTGGACAGCCAGAGATGTATGCGCAGAATAAGTATAGCAAGGAAGAAGCGGAGAAGCTCTTCTACTATTCTGAGACGTCTGAGTCTTATGGCACAATCATCTATCAGGAGCAGGTTCAGAGAATCTGTGTCTATATTGCAGGAATGAAATGGCAGGATGCAGACAAGGTAATGAAGATGATGAAGGGCTCGCATATGACAGAGTCGGCACAACGTGTCTACAACGAGATGCGAGATGAGCTGTTCAAGAAATTCGTCAATGGCTCAGTCAAGAACGGGTTTGATGCCGAAGAGTCAAAGCAACTGTTCGAGAAGATGACGACGTACACTTTCAACAAGGGTCACTCAGTCGGGTACAGTCTTATCTCAATGGAGGAGATGTTCTACAAGACATATTATCCAAATGAGTACTGGTTCTGCAAGATGAAGTATGCCAGGAATGACTCGGAGCTCTACAGGTTCCAATGTTTGGCTGTAGCTGATGGCTCGGTGGTGTTTCTGCCTCATGCTAACTGGTCGAGCCCGAAGACGTCGCTTCGAAGGATTGATGGCGAGCAGGCGATTCAGCTTGGACTTAGCACGATAAAGAATGTTGGTGACAAGGCGTGTCAGCAGATCAATGACGAGCGGAAGGCTAATGGAGTGTTCACGTCATTTGATGACTTCTATGACAGGTGTAAGTCTCGGTTGGTAACGTCACGAGTTATTGATGCGTTAAATGATGCTGGAGCTTTGAATTTCAACAAGCGACAGTATGTGAGTAGGGTAAAGAAGTACAACTCTACATTGTATGCGAAGGCTATTGAGAGTTAACCAGAGGTCATCAGATGACTTCAAATCTTAATTATGGGTAAATACCAATATTTCAAGTTCAAGAGTCTTAGATGTCATCTGAGAGCTTCAAAGTCAGTGTGTATTACAAGCATTGGATGTGATACAATATTCTAAAGCAGCAAAGTGGCTGCATAGTCGTTGAAAGGAGAACGACATGGCAAACAAGGGCAATAAGCTTGTGGAGATTCCAGATGGAGCTATCGTCTTGGTATACTATCAGGACGAAAACAAAGATATCAAGACTTGGCAGGGAAAGTTCAGTGAGTGTCCAGTAGACACCGCACCATCTGACTGGTACATCTTGGACACTGTAGAGGAAGCAGACTTCATAATCATCCAGTATGACACGGTAATTGACTAAGTTGTAAGGGGCTGGTCCTTCGGGGCTGGCCCCTTTGCTTGTATTTTCTGCAACTGGAAGGATGAAGTAATGCCAAAGACAGACAAAGAAGCAATTGTGAGGCTTTGCAATCAGATAAACAAGAAGGAGGGCGAGGGGTCGATATACACGATTGACTCGAAGTTCGCCAACCTAAAGATTCCTAGGTGGAGTACTGGCATTGAGGACTTGGATGCTATCATCGGTGGCGGTATGCCAGAGGGAAGAGTGATTGAGGTATATGGTCCGGAAGCAAGTGGAAAGACTACACTGCTATATCATTTGTGTGGCCTTCAGCATCTTGCACTAGACATTCCTGTGGAAGGAACTTTTGATGCAGCACGAGCTAAGGTGTTCGGGAATAAGCCAAAGCAGCTTCTCGTGTATCGTGCAAAGTTCGGTGAGGATGCACTCAACAAGACCATTCAGTTCGCAAGGGCTGGAATTCCTCTGATCGGTATTGACTCAGTCCCATCTCTTGTTCCAAAGGATGATGCGGAGAAGGTGCTCAAATCTGCTGAGCGAGATACTATTGAGGAGCAGCGTATAGGCGGCACTGCCAGACTCCTTAACAAGTATTTGCCAATGATTGAGGAGATAATCGAGACTACTGGCACGACATTGCTATTTATCAACCAGGTAAGAGACAAGATGAACGCGATGATGTTTGGTGATAAGACAGACACTCCTGGTGGTAGGAAGTTGAAGCATAGTTGCTCACTTCGAGTTCAAGTAGCTCGCAGACAGTGGATAGAGATTCCGAACAAAGATCCTCGTAACACAGCTAACAATGAGAAGGTAGGGTTGGTGATGAAGTTTAAAATCACCAAGTCAAAGGTGTGCAATCCTATGGGAGAGTGTGAGGTGCCTCTATTTTTCGATCGTGGCTTCGTGAGCTTTGATGACGTGACTTCGATTCGTAAGGAGCTCATGAAGAAGCGTGCAGAGGAGTTTGGCAAAAAGGTAACTGCTAGACAGCTTGAAGCGATCGAGAATGGTGAGTAGTATGAACTGGGCATGTGTTATATCACAGAACAGTAGAGTAGGGAGCTTATGGACTCGGTATACGACTTGGTATATAACTTTATGTCTGGTTGTGATGAATGTAAGTGCGACGAGGAGTCTGATATGGTAAATAATCCATCTCATTACATGCATCATGAGAAAGAGTGCATTGTAGAGATGGTTATTCTGTTTGGCTGGGAGGCAGTAGAGGGATTCTGCAAGTGCAATGCATGGAAGTACCGTGAGCGTGCTCCTTACAAGGGAAGCCAGGAGCGAGACAACAAGAAGGCAGACTGGTATGTTGCATGTCTTGAAGTAGTCAAGCATCATAGAATGAGCGAGCTTGTACAGTGGCTGGAAGACAGGGAGGCTGCAAATGCCTGAGTATGACTTCAAGTCAAGCAGTAGGATGTCAAAGGACGCATACTATTGCATGATGGCTCGTGTTGCATCAAATCGCTCCACTTGTTTTATTCGTAAGTACGGTTGCGTCATTGTCAAGAATGACGAGATAATAGCCACTGGCTACAACGGCTATCCAAGGGGAGAGTCAAATTGCACCGACACTGGAATCTGCCTCCACATCGGGACTCATCACAACTCAGGTGACTACTCCACTTGCGGTGCGGTTCATGCTGAGCAGAATGCTATGCTCAGTGCATCTCGTCGTGACATGATTGGAGCTACAATGTATTTGGCTGGCGTGGAGCTAGGAGAAGACATGAAGAGCGACAGGCAGATATACGGTGCAACACCTTGCCCGATATGCATGCGAATGATCAAGAATTCAGGCATAGCATGTGTCAAGAATGACAATGGTGTGGTATGGTGGCGGAAGGAGCCGGAATGTTTGCAATCACAGTTCCAGGCTTCAGTCTAGCTAATACATTTGACTCTAGACAGAGCTTGATGTGGCGCAGGGTGTTCACGATTGATGGTGAGTGTTACATCGTGGTACATAGAGATAAATTCTGCAAGGTCTCCCAAGTAAAAGACAGGATTCTGGTATCAGGGTCGGAAGAAGACTTTTATGATGTGTGGTTTAATTACTTTGATATGAGTGTTGACTACACTGTCCTTGACAAGGAGTGCAAGGCAATGTGTTATCCAGTGGCTCGAGCTTCAAGGTGTGTATACGGAGTCCACATGCTAAATCTTGACCCAGTAGAGTCGATGCTTACTCAGCTTCTGTGGTGGAGGTGCGACGCGACAAGAGCTCGTGATCGTCTTAGATTGATATGTGACTTGGCTGGCACTCACAAGAAGCGGTCATATCCAGGAGTCGGTCAAGTGGAGGTAGCATTCATACCGACATTGGAGGAGCTGAATAGCAATCAGAAGCTCCTGAATGACATCTTAGGCCCCATTGCTACTAATAGGGTAATATCCCTATTCGAGTTCATCGAGTCTCACCAGGGGCTTCTGAATGCTTCAGAGCACTTTAACATACTTGACATACGTGACTGGCTTATCGAGTCAGGGTTCTACACAGAACGTCAGATAGCTCGTATCCTACGTGACAGCTACGGCTTCAGGGAACAGCTCTGTGCTCCAAAGCGAATAGAGCGCGACATACTCAGATGGTCAGACGAGTCAACAGCAATAGAGTGGTCCAATTCAGCTAGCTCAAAGCTCGGCTTAAATGTGGCATATGCCGGAATGTTGGTGCAGACAATGGTGGGAGTATAGATGGGACTTATTGACGACATAAAGAAGGATGCAGCAGGTAACAGGACTATTATTCAATCAAGTGAGGCTGAGCATCTGTCAAAAATTCTTAACACGGCTTTCTACAAGCCGCATGATGTGGAGGAGGAGACTAAGTTCATACATTCTGTGATGACTCGTGGCTCAGGTGATTTGGAGCGTATAGGTCTCCATGCCTCAGCTATGCTGGTATCAGAGCCTCAGTTCTGTTGCAGGCAGCAGGTGCTCAGTCTTGTCTACCACATGCGTCCACCGAAGTCAGTTCCTATCGGTCTGGCTAGGATATTCGAAGAAGGCAACGCTGTGCATGAGAAGTGGCAGCGTTTGTTCATCCGAGCCGGATGGTCGAAATGGAACGAGCTTGACTTCACGCAGTACTGTGACGAGTATCACATGTCATTCACGCCTGACATAATCTGCACTATTCCTAAGTTCGGTGACTTCAAGATGGTTGGCGAGATCAAGTCAGTCAATACTTTCGCGTTCAAGCGGCAGACAAAGCACCCTTCAGCTTGGAAGCAGTGCCAGTGGTACATGCATCTGACTGGAATACACCATGGCTTCGTGCTCAGCGATGACAAGAACTGCCAAGACTTCAAGGTCGAGGTGTATGACTACGACTATGACAAGGTGGCTCCGTTCATAGCTCGCGCGGAGGAGATCAACTCGGCGTATGACAGGCTTGTCCAAGACCACAAGATGGTGAAGCGGCCAAGGGATGCCAAGTCATCTGTCTGTAAGCGTTGCAAAGATTGCCCGATGCGTGACGCCTGTTGGAATGTTGGAATGGGTCGAATCAAGCTGGCAGACCCACTTCCTAATTCAGCCATTGAATAATAATTCACATGAAGCTATCAGAGGCCCCTAGAAGCTATCGAATGTCATGTATGGGTATTTACCCTTGCATATCATTTAAGTGTCTTCTAGGGGCCTCTCGTTTATTCAGAAGGGGTATAGGATGTCAGTGAAGGTTTGCATAGGCATAGATCAGTCTTACAAGCGTACAGGCATGTCAGTAAGCAAGGATGGCAAACTGGTCTCATGCCAGTCTGTGAATCTCGCAAAGCTCAGCTCTAAGCCCGAGAAGCGGAATGTTCTGAGAGCTAGGTTTAATGAAGTGTTGGAGTCAGTCCTCAAACATTGCAGTCCTGAAGAGTGCGTCGTAATCTTGGAACGTGTCAGGACTTTCTCCCAGCAATTCTTATCAGTCCCCTACATCAAGTCAATGGGAGCCATGAACGCAGTGGTGGCAGATGAGGCTTGGTACCATGGAGTACAGTGCTACAACGTAGATACGAGGGCTTGGAAACATGGAGTAATCGGGACTAGCAAACCAGCCAAGCCGGGATCAACAGACATGAAGTTCGCAAAGCACTTCCAAGTAGACGAGAAAAAGGCTCCGACAGTTCGATGGGTCTATAACAA
>ENA-UOOM01002556-UOOM01002556.1-fermentation-metagenome-genome-assembly--contig:-NODE-2556-length-14721-cov-9.569208_pt1 | contig 14721 bp, 10 predicted proteins | sample MGYA00245781_ERZ724031 | MGnify/ENA primary metagenome ERZ724031 (study PRJEB28704, sample SAMN03018317) | fermentation metagenome | biome: anthropogenic terrestrial biome; feature: soil; material... | reverse complement strand
GGACAAGATTCAGATTTAATGTTGGTTTTAGCTTCTTAAAGTTTGGGATGTGCTGCTTTTATGTTGAAAGTTTAAAGTTTAGAGGTTGCAGTAACTTTTTATATGTTTCAAAAACATAAGGTGAAATTTAGACAATATTGTGTTAGGAGAAATTAGCTTCAATGTAGTTTCGCAGGAAGTGCTTAAAGTAAAAGACCCCTCGCGGTAGGCGAGGGGTCGTGAAAACATTTTATACAAATAGCGTTTAATTACTCTCTTAAGGCATTTCCAGTACTTCATAGGATGAACCATAAGCTCTCCCATCACTAATTGCCCATCTTACAACAAATGTATATGTCTTTTCGACTATTTCGCATTCATCTATATACCTTGGATCCCAAAATACCATGCCTAGTGAAGTTGTCCAGCCTGATGGTTGCAAAGCATAGCGTATTTTTCCTTCAACTATCGAAAATTCAATAGGATATCCTTTGTAGTAACAATCCGGTAGTCTGTAATAATCTGCTTCCTCGGCTTTTTGAACTTCTTGCGGCCACGACTCTTCAAACCATTCGGAAGTAAAAGTTCCTATTCCAAGAGACTTGAACGTCAATTTTCGTTGAGCAGTTATTTCCATTTTTTTATTTCCATTCGGTGAAACCTGGCTATCATCAGTAACTAGCAGCTCAATCTTGTATTTTTCACCTCCAAATTGGGTGAGGTCTGGATAAGTAAACGTTAAATACGCTTTATTTTCTCCTTCAGCAAAATCGAATTGTGCTTTTTCCGGAGTAAAAACGCCCCCTGTTTTATCCGTAATAGTTACAGGAATCGAAACTGCTCCTTTAGTGTTGCCTCTCCACAACTCAACCGTAATCTGGTTGTTGTCAGCTGCAACCATCGAAAAGTTTACAAGAGTAGAGGGGAACGAGACTTCTGCTTTATCTCCAAGAGCATACTTTACGCCCTCTTGCTGGCAGGAACTTGCCATGAAAAGTACGGCTATTACACCAGTTAGTAATATTATTTTTTTCATAAATGTTCGTTTTAATTGTTTATTCCTCAACTCCTTTGATCGGGATTCTGATCAATATTGGCATCCATATTCTCGTTCCCGTCAAATTCGGCTTGCGGGATCCATAAAATAAAAGCAGGCGAGGCCGGATTTGTATTTACAGTCTGGACTTTACCGGTGTGGTTCGATCCTTCAAAATCCCTGTTAAATCCTAATCCCAACCGCTGTAAATCATGTAGCCTGGGTATCTCACTCCATAGTTCGACCCTGCGCTGGAACAATATCTCATCCATCAAGGTTTTTAATGGAGCTGTCGTATTGGTATTAAATGTCTTATCATCGGTAAATGTTGCCAGGCGGGATTCGTAGTCGGTGTCCCTTTGGTTCCCTACCATTTTAACGAAATTTCTAGCTTCGGTATATTTCCCCTGATGGCAAGCGGCTTCCGCTGCTATTAATACCATCTCTTCCTCACGCATAAGTACATGATCTCCCGTTTTTGCAGTTGCGTCTACATAAACTAATTTTTTCTGTACCCAAGAGCGTTTAGAGCCATTTTCCGTTCCCGGTGTTCCCCATTCTGCTTCGGGAAGTGGAGCAGTCCACCATGCTTTTCGTTTGTCTGTGTCGGGAAGTTCGTTATAGAGCCACGAAGAAATAAGGTGTCTTGCTTTGGAGTAGGTATTTTTACTGTCAGCATCCATATGAGTGAAAATATCCCAATTACCCAGTGCCTGGTCAGTCTGAATAACCAATGCCCACATGGTGTTTTTTGCGCCGGCATTGTTCACGTTTCTAATATCCGAGAATGCAGCAATGGACGCAGGTGATCCTAACGCCTTTTCAGCAAAGGCTTGAGCCGTGGGATAATCTTTTTGTACCATTGCATGGCGCGCTTTGATTCCGTAAGCTACGTATTTATCGATATGGGATTTGTGTAATTGAGCCACATTGGTTTTTTCGAGATACTCGATTGCCTTGTCTATATCGCTGTTGGCCTGGTCGTATACCTGCTGCATGGTTCCTCTTGGGTTTCCGACGGAACCGGCCACCGTTGGTTCGGTATAAATGGGTACACCGGGTTTTGTTGGATCGTTCTGCTGATAAACTTGTACTAGCCACATGTAGCTAAACGAACGTATCGCATACGCTTGCCCAAGCACATAATTCTTGACGTTCTCGTCTCCGGTAAGCGTCTCTTCATTAGCAAGTATATAGTTAGCGTTTGAAATTAACGTATAGAAGAAATTCCACATTTGGTATTGATGCCCCGATGTGTGAGAATAATCGCCCCAGGTATCGAAAAGATAATCGTACCAAAACCAGCCAGAACCCCCACTATCCATAATATGGTCGTCCGCCATCAAATCAAATACCAGGATGAAAGCCGGTAATCCGCCGTTTTCATCGTTCCAGCCGCCACCCCAGTTACCGGAGTACATTAACCTGTAAATTCCGTTGAGTGCTGTCATGGAGTTCTCCGCATCGGAGAAAATAGCTGTTCCCGAAACCTTGTCCGTAGGGTCTGTATCCAACATATCCGAGCAGCTATTGAATAAGAACAGCCCTATTATAGAAAATATGAATAATATTTTTTTCATTTTATTGTCTCGTCCTGAAATAGCGTTACACCTAAAAAAGTAATGTTATGCAAGAAAAAGAAGAAGAGCTTTACACTAAGCGTACACAAAGGGATTACAGTTTGTCCTTTAAGCTGCAAGTCGTATCAGAAGTTGAGAGCGAAGAGTTAAGCATTAAAGGGGCTTTACGCAAATACGGGATACAATCTTTCGGCACGGTGTTGAATTGGATAAGAGAATATGGTACCTTTGACCGTGAGTATCAAATCAAACGCCTTATGCACAAGACACCCGAACAGCGGATTATGGAACTAGAGCAGCGCATAAAACTGCTTGAACGTCAAAAGGCCAGTTTAGAAAAACAGGTTGAGACCGCAGAAGAAAAATCCATATTTTTCGATATGATGATTGACATTGCCGAAAAGGAGTTCAACATCCCCGTACGAAAAAAGTCCTTACCCGGGCAATCCACGAGTACACAGGCAGACAAGGACGCTCAATAAGTTACGCCTGTAGGTTGTTCGGAGGAAGCAGACAAATATATTATCGTCGAAAAAAGCGTGAAGCCGTGTTACAACAAAAGTCAGACAAGGCCGTCTCATTGGTTCAGCAGGTTAGACACCAGCTTCCGCATGTAGGAACCCGTAAATTGTATCATATGCTTAACGAGCCGCTGCGAACTCTTGACATTGGCAGAGACAGCTTGTTTGCCATAATGAAAGCCAATCATTTAGACATCAAGCCGAAGCGTCAATACCGGATTTCGACGAACTCGCATCATCGTTTCAGGAAGCATAAAAATTTGGTGGAAGGATTAGAAATAAATCAACCCGAACAGGTTTGGGTATCAGACATAACTTATGTGGGGAGCAGGACAAATTCCTTGTACTTGTCGCTTGTAACGGATGCTTATTCTAAGAAAATCATGGGGTATGACTTGTAGGAGAGTCTGGCGGTGGAGGGCAGCTTAAAAGCATTAAAGAAAGCTCTTAGAGCTAGAAAGTATAAAAACAGGACTTTAATCCATCATTCCGACAGAGGATTACAGTATTGCAGCAACGAATATCAGGCTGTTCTAAAAAGGAATCGCTTAACACCCGGCATGACGAAAAGTTACGATCCGTATGCGAATGCAGTGACAAAAAGGGTAAACGGCATTCTTAAAGATGAATTTATGATTGAAAAGTATAGTCGTGATAGACGCTTTATGGAATATTATATCAAAGACAGCATCGACAAATATAAAGGTTGAGGCCTCATTATTCCTGTCACATGCTGACACCGGAGGAAATGCATCGTCAAAATAAAATTAAAATGCGATCCCATAGAAAATCCACTAATTTGAAGGCTCGCCTTCAAATTAGTGGATAAAATGAATTAGTTTTGCCTAAAAACCTGTAACGGTTATTTAGGACTAGTCATACATTATTTAATAATATTTTAGTTTCTGGTGAAAACAAAACTAAAAGTACCAAAACCACCTTCCTCTACAGTAATAGCGAACTTCATCTCAAAAGCTCCTGTGCAAGATCTGTAAATCCCTTCTGTAGGTTGATAGTAATAATTTGTATAAGCACCCCAAGGAGCCTTAGGTCCTAATTTTGATTTGGGACCGGTAACTTCAAATGAAGTTGGGCTAATGTTTAATTCTAATAAATTTTCATTTGGTGCTCCACCTTCCATCTCATAAATACCGGATACATAAATTTTATATGGGTTATTAGGATCTGCAGTAAAAGTTACATCTCCTTCTACTTCCCAACCGCTCGATACAACATGATAGCTACCTACAACCATTGCCGGATCAAATTCACATGTTACCAAGACCTTTGCTGTTCCTGTCCTCGATCGGGTTGTAACGCCATCAGATGTTGTTACAACGTAAAAAATAAACTCATTATTGCTTACTACGTCAACATCATTATCTGTCAAGCCTAACTTATTCATTACATCTCTTGCCGGTAATTTAATGGTAGCCGGAAATGATGTTATAGGTTGTATAGTTACCGTTTTACCTTTAAAACTAGCTTGTACTTCGGCGGCATCAACTTTAGTTCCTTCGGGTAAATCTACATCAAACTGAACGAATGTGTTGTCAAAATCTGTTGTATAAAATGCTGGTTCCATATTGGAAATGGCCGGAACAACAGCAACGCCCCTCTCTTTAACCAAATTTACATTTGTGTCTTCGCAAGCTCCCAAGAGAAAAAGAAAGACGAAAAGCAGACTACTATATATTTTTACTTTTTTCATTTTTGTAATTTTTAAAGTTTAGTTGATTATCTCGAACCTCCTGCCCACCATACGTTTTCGGTGTAAACATAAGTGCCATCTCCATAAGCAGTACGAATATTTTCGTTGGTTGTAACATCTGATGCACCATATGTGAAACGTAGGGGAAACATGTTAGAATTAAGTGGGTTACTTAATTGAATAAAATTGTTACCCATTGCTTTTAACCTCCGATAATCGTTGTAAGCTTCAACTGCCTCTTCTTCGTAAAATGCAAGATATTTCTGAACCATAATTTCGGCTAACGTAGCCTCGGGTGTTGTCAATTTTCCTACTATGTTATCATCATAATATTTTGTAGCGTCTGCTGTTGTTAAACCTACATTCACTTTCGCAAATGCGGCAGTAATCGCTTTTTTCAATGCTTCTTTTGCCTGAGGCAAGGTTGTAGCACCTTGTCGGGCATATGCTTCTGCTTTTAGGAATTCAACTTCGTGATAACTCATCAGAAATGTGGGTGCAGTAACATTAGTCAACCCAGAAAGGCCATATCTTCCTTGTACTTGTGTTGGCGTTCCGTTAGGAGCGAATTCAATTTCAGTTTGACCTGTATTAGGCTTAAAATATTTAGCATCGCGTGGGTCCTTGCGGTCGATAAGTTTTTGATGCAAACTTTGGCTGGCTCCAAAATAGTTTCGGTCACTTAAAAACTGATTAAACGGACTTTTTGAAGATGTCCCGTTGTACACAAATTTTGCTTCTTCGCCTCTATTTGCAAATGACTTATTTGCAAATTCAATCACCTCGGCATATTTCGGAGCTTTGTGGGAAAGACGCATTGTGTATCTTGCTTTTAGTCCATAACCAAATTTTATCCATTTAGCAATACTTGCGGCATTGCCACCATAAATAAAGTCTTGACCACCTAGCAGCGGGAATGTAGTTTTTTGTGACAAATTTGCAATACCATCATCCAAAAATTTGAAAATTGCAGCATAAATACTTTCTTGTGAATCCAACTTCGGAGTAAAAATTATGCCCGGTTGTAAGGCTTCTGTCCAAGGCACATCACCCATTAAGTCGGTTAGAATTGCTAAGTTATAAGCAGAAAGAATTTGAGCAATACCTAAATTGTGATAATTACCTTCTTCTTCACCCCCTTCTGAACATTTTTCGATTACAATTTTCAGATCACGCAAAGTTCCATATATAGCTCCCCAGGAATTATTATATGTGGTGCTGCTTGTTGGCTCACCCGTTCTTATTTCGGCATTATACAATTGATTGAATATCCCAACATTATGCTCAATGTAAACGGACGAGTAGAAAGCAAGGTCACTTCCGGTAACAGAGAAGGCCGAGGTTGTCATTAAGTCAGTGAGCATCAACCTTGAACTCATGTTTTCTGGATCATTAACGTTCTTGTTTAAGTCATCCATCAAGTCCTCAGAGCAGGATGAAGCGAAAAACAAGATTCCTAATGATATGATCGCTATAAATATATTTTTTTTCATATTTTTATTTTTAAAATTTTAGAATACAACATTTAAACCAACGCCATAACTTGTAGCCTGTGGCAGTGAGAATCGTTCGAAGCCTCCCGCCATATTGTTGTTTCCTTGAGATGACTCAGGATCCATGTTAGGCAATTCTGTCCAAAGCAATATGTTGCGAGCAAAAACATTGAGTGAGATATCTAATTTTGGCAGTAAGTTTTTCGGAAGAGCATAGCCTAAAGAAAGTTCTCTTAATTTAATAAAAGAATTTCCAAGTATATAATATTCATCAATATTTGATAATATGTCAGAATAAAGTGTTTGGTATGCTCCGGGATCATTAGCCCCACCTCTTGCAATATCATTTTTGGAACCGTCGGCTTTATAACCATCATAAATAAACGTTGATTCCCTGTCTTCAGTTCTTTGGGACAAACCGTAAAGGTCTAAGAGTCCGTTCGATCCTGAATACATTTTCCCACCGTTTTTCCATTCGAGTGTGGCAGCTAATGTTAAATCCTTATATCTGAAAATATTTGTTCCGCCTAAGATGAATTTTGGTGAAACTTCTCCCAATATTCCCGGCTCACCTGCCATAGGCATTCCATAGCCGGCAGAACTTGGATCTTCATTTACTAATATCTGCCCTTTATCATTTTTCTTATATTGTACACCATAAATTACCGGATAAGTATTGCCTATGCCGGCTCTAAGTTGAGGTGTAACAAAACCACCGAGGAAAATACTTTCTACACCGGGGGCTAACTCATCCACCATATTGGTGATTTTTGAGTAGTTAAGATTTATGTCCCAGGTAAAATCTTTTGTGCGAACCGGAGTTAAATTAAGAACAAACTCATGTCCATCGGTATGAACCGAACCTCCATTCATAACCAAACTGCTTGCGCCAGTTGATCCGGCTAATGGAACTGCGAAGATTTGATCTTTCACATTTTGACGAGAATAGGTATAATCAATTCCAATTCTGTTTTGGAATAGCTGTAATGTTGCTCCGAACTCATAAGATTTTGTGTTCTGAGGTTTTAAGGTTGGGTCATATAACACTGAATATGAAACATAGGAGTTTACACCACCTATGGGATAAATAATAGGATCAGTTGTCCAGAAACCTCCTCCATAGCCGGGTTTAACGAAGAAGTTATTCATATACGTTCCTGCTTGTCCAACTTCGGCGTATGAGGTTCTGAGTTTAGCAAATGTAATCCAATCTACTTCTTTAACGAAATCTAATTCACTAACAATGAATCCCAAAGAAGTGGAAGGATAAAAGAATGAACGATTGCCTCTTGGCATAGTCGAAGCTATATCGTTACGTCCGGTTACACCTAAGAATATCATATCTCTCCACGAAAGGTCTAAATTGGAGAAAAAACCTACTGTTCTATTTCTTGATTGAGACTCACTTGCTGTAACAGTGTTTGCATTATTTATGTGATTCCATCCTCCAAAGTTGAAATCCGTACCATTTTGGCTGTAGCTTTTGCTGTTAGAATGGTTAACCTCATTACCTAACAGAGCGTTAAAACGAAAATCTTCGTTGATGTGCCAATCAAAAATCGCAGTTAACAATGAGTTGTAAACATTGCGGGTAACTCCATAATTATCCATCACACCTTTTTTGCCTTTTGAGCCATAGCCGAAAATGTCTTGATAGTGTGTTGTATATGAATCCAAACCGAACTGATATTTTACATTCAAGTTTAATGCATCAGTTAATGCTGTAGCATACTGTAAATAGCTGTTGCCAAAGAAGCGACCGGTTTTTTCATTGAATGTATTATTTTCTGCAACCCAATAGGGGTTGTCGAATGTAAGAGATCTGTAATATATTTGAGTGTACGGGTCGCCCGGCACATGGAAAGGAATTCCTTTCAAATCGTAACTGGCAGGAGCTCCTAAAACTCCGGCTAGTGAGCCATCGTTTGCTCCTGATAATTTATCAATTTCTGTTGTTGCATAATTAGCCGAGAAGCCCAATGTGAAATGATCATTGAGTTTACTTTCAGCAGCCGCTTTGGCATTTACACGATTCATGCCGGTATTCAAAGCTATACCTTCCTGGTCTGTGTAGCCAAGTCCGAGAGAAAAGTTAAGCCTTTCTGTGGCTTGACTAACGTTGATGCCTGTGGTAGAAGTGTGCCCGGTTTGATAATATTCATCCCAGTTATTGTATATTTGCGGGGTAACCCAAGGGTCTAAACCTGCAGTGGCGCGTTGTGGCACATAATACATGCCTTTGTACTTTGTAGCATCATTTTCATTACGAGCATTTGCAACGTTACCTCCATAACTTTTGTCATTTGGTAAATCCGTCATTTTTGGTCCCCACGCCATAGAGCTGTTTGGACTGTATGCACGATTCACTCCTTGTGCCCATGTAGTTTGGTAATCAGGAGTTCTTGAAACTTGTTCAAAGCTGGTTGTTTGACTAATGGAAATAACCGGTTTACCTTTTGCAACTCCTCTTCCGCTTTTTGTAGTAATAATAACTACACCGTTTGAAGCTCTTAATCCATACAATGCGGCTGCGGCCTGACCTTTTAATACGTTAATACTTTCAATGTCATTCGGATTTATGTCTAATGCGCGATTTGAAATATCTGCTCCAGTAACACTACTACCCGTACTGTATGCGGCAGTACTCGAAATTGGCATCCCATCAACAACGTACAACGGTGTATTGTCGCCTGTGAATGAACGTGCACCTCTAATCACGATTTGAGATGATGCTCCGGGCATACCACTTGTTGTCTTAATATCAATACCGGATACTTTCCCCTGAAGAGCTTTTGCTAAATCGGCTGTTCCTGTACGTTGTAAGTCTTCAGATTTTACATCTTGTACGGCATAGCCTAATGCTTTTCTTTCTCTTCTAATACCTAATGCAGTTACCACAACCTCCTCTAATAACTCTGAGTCTGGTAAAAGAGTTATGTTTACTGTAGGACTAACGGGTACCTCTTGTGTGATCAATCCAACATAAGAAATAACGAGTGTTCCGTTTGCCGGGGCAGATAATGAGAATTGGCCATCAAGATCGGTCACCGTACCTTGGCCGGTTCCTTGTACCTGGATAGTAGCTCCAATTATTGGTATCCCTGCTTCATCCACAACTGTACCACGTACTTGTGTTTGAGCAGTCACAATCCCTATTCCTACGAAAAACAGGGTCAAAAACAAGAATAGTTTTCTTTTCATAAACTCTACTTTTAAATTAAACAATTATTATATAAGTCATCGTTACATTCTGAAGCAATCGCTGTAGTAATTAAAAAACATTCGTTTTTGGGGTGGAAATAAAAGATATCAAGGTAGATCCTTGAAGGGTTTCCTATCGTAAGCGATTAACATAAAATAAGTTTCCTTATTTGTTTACAAATATAAATTAATTTTTTATTATTAAATTACTTTTTGAAATATTCTTTAGCATAATTAAGCGAATAAATCTAATTGAACAGCAAGTTCTAAGTATTTTCTTTCCATAAATTCTGCTTTTTAATAATTTTCAATTACATTCCAGCAACAATAAAAAAAGTTAAACAGTAATTAGTAATCCTTATTTAGCATGAATAAAAAGCATGGATCGCCTTTAGGAAGGGATGTGGTTCTCTATTCATAACTGATTAGAATATATTTTAACTCAAAGTTAGTGCAAATATAAATTAAAATTTCTACACCAAATTGTTTTTTTGCATTTATTTCAATTTTTTTGTAATATTCTTTTGAAAATCGAAGTGTTTGCATTACACTTTAAAAGAAATGTGCTACATAAAAAATAAACAAGATGCCTTTATAGGCACCTTGTTAAAATAGAGTTTTTATACGTTATAATAAAACTATTTCACACCACTGCGTGTGTCCCACCACATGCGTTTACCCCAAAATTCGTCGACAACCTCGTTGGCAAACGGTTGAATATTCTCACCGTTTAGAGTAAATTCATTTTGAGGATATGGATAGCGGAAAGGAGGGCTGTTGTGCCCTGGATAAACTGATGCAGGTGCAATATAATGTGTTGTAGGAATACCTGTTCTCCTATACAAAGACCACGCTTCTAAACCTTGTTTAAATAAGGCTATCCACTCTTGTAAGTATAATTGTTCCAATGTCCCGTTGTATTTCCCTTTACCGGAAAGATAGGCTTCAATTTCATTTGCACCAACTTCATTCTCTTGTAATGAAGCAGTGACAGCTTTGTTGTATGCTTCTTCAGCAGTTATGCCACCTGTGTTAAATCCTTTAAGCGCTGCTTCAGATACATGAAACATGACTTCTGCATAACGCATATAAGGTGTGAAACCGGCTGGGTCAAGACGGAAACGTTCCCCAATTCTTGAAATTGCGGGTAAGCTGGGTTGTGTTGCAGCGCCAATAATATATCCTCTATATTCCTTATCTGAGACAGCAGGTATAGCATAAACTGGTAATCTTGGATCGTTTAAGCTTTTCAAAACATTTACTAAGACATCACTTACAGCGTGGTCATCTCTCCCTTTGGAGTCAGTGTACCAAGGCTCTTCATAAGGATCGTTTCCCGGCCACCAATAGAATGCATTGTCATCATTGCTCTCCATAATTGGATAAGCGGCAAGGTTACCCATAATTTCAGATACGGTTGTATTTGCCAAGGTTTGACCGACTGCTGAAATTCGCAGTGCCAGACGCAACCGCAGTGAATTTGCAAATTTTTGCCATTTTTCAGTATCGCCTTCAAATAATATATCTCCGTCTCCTAAAGAACCGTTCCCGTTTGCCAACAAATCGGCAGCTTCTTTCAGTTCAGCTAATAATGCGGGGTAGATATCTTCTTGTTTGTCATACTTGGGTAGCAATGTACCCTCTCTGATCTTTAGCGCATCCAGATATGGAATATCTCTCCAGGAATCTGTTGCGGTTTGAAACATATATGCACGAAGAATTTTCCCTACAGCCAGCAGGTTTTTGTTTTCATCAGCTTCAGCTTTTAAAATTATTTCATTTACATTGTTCAAGGCAATGTACACATAATACCATTTATTCTCAACCACAGTCGGTCTGAATGTATATCTGGCTTCATCTATATATTGGATTTTTGCTAAATGACCGGCATAGGTTGACGGCTCGTTCATATCCGACCAGACATCGTTCATATTGTCCGGCCAATAACGCAATACAAAAGCAAGTACGTTTGTTGCCGGAGCATCTTTTGCTCGGTCTGGGTCAGTATTGATTTTTTCAAAATCGACGGTACAGCTCGTTATCAATGATGAGATAAATAGAAGCAATACAGAAAATTTTATTATATTTTTTTTCATATTTCCAAAAATTATTCGTTAATACTTAGAATTTCAAATTTAATTTGATTCCTATACTCCGCGATGGGGGATAACTTGTTGTTTCCAAGCCCACACCATTGTTGTCGGCAGTTACTGTATTCTCAGGATCTAACCCCGCTCTGTTGGATTTGTGCAGCCACAGTACAGCCAAATTGGTTCCAACTAAGGATATTGTTCCGCCTTTTATGAAACTTGAAGCTGAAAATAAATTTCTGGGTAACTGATAAGACAGATAAGCCTCACGTATTTTCAGGTAAGAACCGTCGTATACAGATAATTCTCTATTGCCGTAGTAGGATTCGAAAAAATCTTGAGCTCCCGTAACAATATCATTGTCTGCAAATTCAGATTTTTGAATGTCTTCAGAATTTAAAGATGTTACTTTAACAAATTTCTCTTCAGTTAAGAAGTCTTTCCCTAAAATCAAGCCATTTTCCCTGAAATCCTCAAGAGCAGTAAACTCCAACAGGCCGGAGTATGCACCAAACATGTTGGATACACTAAAAATATCTCCTCCTTTTCTCATATCCAGAAGAAAACCAAAACCGAAATTCTTATAGGTAAAGTCATTTCGTAATCCACCTAACCAATCGGGGGTAACATTACCTAATTTAATGTTGGATTTAGTCCTTGGCCTACCTGCGCTATTTACAATTACTGCATTGTCTGAATTTCTACGTAGCATACCAGTTCCGTAAATTTCACCCCAAGGTGCACCGGGACGAGCTTGTACGAAAGTGCTCCACTGACTTCCTATAGTATAAGAAGCTAAAGGTTCACCAGTATTGGGGTCAGTATATAATTCAACGATTTTACTTTTATCTTTGGCCCAGTTCAATGTTACATTCCACTCAAAATCGTTCGTCTTCACTGGCGTCCCTGTCAGTTGTAACTCAACACCTTTGTTGTTGAAATTTCCTGCATTTACCAACATGGCGTTGTAACCCGTAGCTTTTGAAACAGCTACTTCGAGAATCTGATTAGTGGTTGTCTTGTCATATAGTGCTAAATCAATGCCCAGACGGCCATTGAACAATCGTGCCTCTAACCCTATTTCCGAAGTTTCAACTTTTTCGGGTTCCAATGTAGCGGGTGGGAAAGTCCTGGCCTGGTAATACTGGGTGATTCCACTTACAGTGGCTGTTTCGGCAGTAAAATACGGATCGATCATGTACGCGTCTGTTGCTGAGCCCACTTGCGCCCACGATGCTCTTAGTTTCAAATAGGTAAATACGTCTGAACTAATATCGAATGCTTCGAGCGGCAGAAAACTCATGCTTATGGAGGGGTACGAGAATGGGGTACGAAGGGTGGATGACCAATCCTTACGTAATGTTCCGTCCATATAGATGAAATTTAGGTATCCAAGTGATAGTGAAGTATAAATACTATTACTCCTAATCCAACTATTGTCCATGAAATTATACGGTGACCCCTTGGCGTTACTTATTGTGAATAAATCAGGCACAGTAAGCGAGTTTGCTCCAATGATACTTCTCGACCAGCGGAGATTCCTATAGTTTGCGCCGGCCAATGCGTTTAAAGACAATTCACCGAAATGTTTATTGAAATATCCAATAAAATCAACATTTACTTCTGTGTTTTTATCATTGATCAATCGAAACCATCCTCCATCCCAGTTGCCGGCTCCGGCCAATACTTCATTGGATCGGTAAGTAGTTATGGGATTCATCATGGAATCGTAGTAGTCAAGGCCTAGGCGACCTTCGAACTTCAAATAGTCTGTTGGCTTAATAAAGAGCGAGGTTTTGCCAAAGACCCTGTTTTTCTGGACAGCATTTGTGTTTTTATTTAAACTCCAATACGGGTTGTTGTGGTAGTTACTGTTCCAGTTGTACGGATAACCGTTGGGCATGGTTTCCTGCCAGTGAGCCTTTAGGTCTTTCATATTTATCTGACGGCCAGTCCATTGTCCGAGAGACTGCATCGGATTACTGGCATTGTATTCAGTAACAGGCAGGTTGTCACTTTGGGTACGAGCATAGTTCAATACAATATCATAATCCACCATTTCATGGATTTTGACGAGAGAAGAAAGGCTCGCGTTGTATCTTTTAAGATCTGTATTAGGAAGTGTTCCTACAACATCACGAAATCCGAGCGAGAGCCGGGTATTGGCTCTTTCTGTATTAGAGGTCAGTGAAATGTTGTGGCTCATAGTGTAACCCATCTGATAAAGATCTCTGAGATTATTGGGGTTGGATATCCAAGGTGTGGCAGCACGATTGCCGTTTGCGTCAATAGGACTGTTGTATTGAGGTATCATTAATCCGATATCAAGTCTAGGACCCCAGCTTTCATCAACTCCATCGTTTGCTCCATTACCTAAACCATCAAAATAGCTAAATCCGAATCCCGGATTATACCGTCCTGCAGCATAATCAGCATAACTGCCGCCAAAAATTTCATCTGGTGTAATTTCCTCATCTCCGTTGAGATCAAATCCTTCAGTTTTAGCAATATTATAGTTCCACTCGTCACCCATGTATCCTTGTCCGTATTTATTCTGCATACGCTGAATTCCGTATACCTGGTCAACATTAAAGTTAGTGTCATAATCCACCGCAATTCCTCTTTGGGCTCTTGCACCCGATTTAGTGGTTATTAATATAACCCCGTGTCCGGCGCGCATCCCATAAAGAGCAGCTGCAGCCCCTCCTTTAAGAACGGTTACAGACTCAATGTCCTGTGGGTTCACATCATTCAATCCACTACCAAAGTCTACACTATTTTGGCGTGTAGTGCTGTTGGAAACTGGAATACCGTCAATAACAACTAATGGTTGATTATCGCCTAATGAACTATTCCCACGTAAAACGATGCGAGAAGATGCTCCGATTTGCCCTCCGGCTTGATTTACCTGCATACCTGCTACTTTGCCGCTCAACGATGAAATAACGTTGGGGGAAGCAGCCTTTACCAAATCATCGGCGTTTACATCCTGTACCGCTGACCCCAGTGATCTTCTTTCTCTCGTTATACCTAATGCTGTAACTACTACTTCATCCAGTAATTCCGTATCCGGTAGAAGCGTAATGTTTACGGTTGGTCGAACAGGTATT